>Ga0137419_10000276_pt1 | contig 16982 bp, 15 predicted proteins | sample CZODoug3_1_2_16f_FD_108279 | JGI IMG/M metagenome (GOLD analysis project Ga0137419, IMG submission 108279) | Vadose zone soil fungal communities from Angelo Coast Range Reserve, California, USA - CZODoug3_1_2_16fungal (Illumina Assembly) | ecosystem: Environmental > Terrestrial > Soil > Vadose... | reverse complement strand
TACCGCGCCGTCTCGGAGCTTTTCGAAGGGCACGGATAAAGTACACTTACCTCCGCAGTTTCGGACTGCCCCGGTGTGAACCTCTACTTCGGCGGGCGGTTGGATGAGGAACAAGCCCTACGGATATGGAACTGCTCGATCCACTCTTCGGTTCGGATGCTGTAAACGAGATTTTCACCGACCGCTCGCGGCTGCAACGGATGCTCGACTTTGAAGCCGCATTGGCACGCGCCGAAGCTCGGGTGGACGTGATCCCGAAATCCGCTGCCGGTCCGATCGCGGCGCAGTGCCGCGCTGACCTTTTCGATCTGGCTGCTCTTGGCCGGGCTACCGTGAAAACCGGGAACCACGCCATCCCCATGATCAAAGAGTTGACGGCGCTCGTCGGCCAGCAGGATGAGCAAGCAATGCGGTACGTGCATTGGGGCGCCACGAGCCAGGATGTGGTCGACACAGGGCTGATCCTGCAATTGCGCGACGCGTTGTCTGCGATCCGGGCAGACCTCGACCGGTTGTGCGACAGTCTGACCAGTCTTGCTGGCCAATATCGCTCGACTCCAGTGGTCGCTCGCACCCTGATGCAGCAAGCCGTGCCGACCGTCTTCGGGCTAAAAGGCGCCGGTTGGTTGGACGCAATTGCCCGTCATCGAAGCAGAGTTCAGGAACTGCAGACGCGCGTGCTGGTCATTCAGTTTGGTGGCGCGGCGGGTACTCTGGCGATGCTGGGCGACCGCGGTTTGGATGTGGCCACCGCGCTGGCCGAAGAACTGCAGCTGGCGCTTCCTGCTGTTCCCTGGCACGGACATCGCGATCGGGTCGTGGAAGTCGCCACGACTCTGGCGCTTCTCACTGGAACGTTGGGCAAGATTGCTCGCGACATCTCACTGCAGATGCAGACGGAAGTCGGTGAAGTCTTCGAGCCATCAGGAGCAGGGCGCGGCGGATCTTCGACCATGCCTCACAAACGGAATCCCATTACTTGTGCGGTCGTGCTGGCAGCGGCGAACCGCCTCCCCGGCTTGGCCGGCATCATGCTCGCAGCCATGCCGCAGGAGCATGAACGCAGCCTTGGGGGCTGGCATGCGGAATGGGAAACCTTGCCGGAGATCGTTCGGCTAAGCGCGGGCGCTTTACATCATATGGCGGAGGCGGTGGCCGGACTGGAAATTGATCCGGGACGAATGCAACAGAATCTGGAATTGACCCACGGACTGATTTTCGCCGAAGCCGTGACCGCCGTGCTTGCAAAAAAGACCGGCAAGATGAAAGCGCATCAGATTCTGGAAGCTGCCTCGCGAAAAGCGATGGGAGAGAACAAGCATTTACGAGACGTGCTCGCGGCTGATCCTGAAGTGTTAACCCATCTCAACAAGAGTGAAATCGAGAAGCTGTTCGAGCCCCTCGACTACACAGGTGTTGCCGGACAATTCATCGATCGAGCCATCGCGGCCAGCAGGGGCAATTCAGAGGAGGGGGACTGAACTCATGCCCTTTCTCGAACTGAGCAATGGCTCGATCCACTACGAACTGTCGGGTCCTGAGCAGGCGCCGGCTCTGCTGTTCTCGAATTCGCTGGGGACGGACCTCGCGATGTGGGATCCGCAGGCGTCAGTTCTCTCGCAACAATTTCGTGTGGTGCGATACGATACGCGCGGACATGGCCAGTCTGCTGTCACGGCGGGTCCGTATGCGATTGACCAACTGGCCGTCGATGTTATCGAGCTACTCGATTTTCTGAAACTCCGCCAGGTTTATTTCTGTGGCCTGTCGATAGGTGGAACGATCGGGATGACGCTGGCGTTGCGTTCGGCCGCCCGCCTTCACAAGATTGTCCTCTGCAGCACAGCGCCCAAGATCGGGACCACAGAGACCTGGAACACGAGAATCGAAACCGTTCGCAAGGGCGGCATGGCTGCCGTTGTGGACGGAGTTCTGCAACGTTGGTACACGGCGGACTTTCGTTCAAAGTCACCGCAGACGATCGAGTCGACGAGACAGTCGCTGTTGAAGACGCCGGTGGAAGGCTACGTAGCTGGCTGTGCGGCCGTGCGCGACGCGGATATGCGCGAGGCAATTTCAGGAATTCGTGTGCCGACCCTGATCATCACAGGCGCACACGATCCCGTGACAACCCCTGCCGACGGACGCTTCATAGAGAGCCAGATTGCTGGGGCCAAATCCCGGGAGTTGCCGGCGGCTCATTTGTGCAATATCGAAGCCGCTGCAGCGTTTACGAGGGAGCTGTGCTCCTTCCTCAAGGGGTGAGGAGTCTCAATGGATGATCGCGAGCGATACGAAAAGGGAATGTCGGTGCGCCGCGCAGTCTTGGGTGACGCGCACGTGGATCGAGCTCTGAAAAACAAGAATGATTTCAACCAGGATTTTCAGGATCTGATTACTCGTTATGCTTGGGGCGAGGTCTGGACACGCCCGGGCCTGCCCAGGCACACACGCAGCTTGCTCACGTTGGCGATGATGGTGGCGTTGAACCGGAGCGATGAACTGCGCATGCATCTCCGCGCCGCGTTCAACAATGGTGTGAACCGCGACGAAATCAAGGAAGTCCTTCTGCAGACGGCCATCTACTGCGGCGTGCCCGCCGCCAATTCGGCTTTTCATGTTGCGGAAGAAGTGTTTGCGGAAATGGATGGGAAACGCTAGGCCGCTACCGTCACTCATGCTCACTAACAGGAAGAAGATTCACATCGAATGGGGCGATTGCGATCCAGCCGGAATTGTCTATTACCCTCGCTACTTTGCTTACTTCGACAATTGCACGGCAGCTTTGTTCGAGGCGGCGGGTCTGCCCAAGCACGAAATGTTGAAGACCTACGGGATAGTGGGCATCCCCATGGTGGATACGCGTGCCCGATTCATTGCTCCTTCTCGATTTGGAGATGATGTGGTTGTGGAGTCCTCCATCTCCAAGTGGCATCGCAGCAGTTTTGACGTGCAGCACAAGCTCTTTAAGGGCGATGTGCTGGCCGCGGAGTGCTTTGAAACGCGAGTCTGGGCAGTACGATGCGAGACTGACGCCGAGAAAATCGAGAGCCGGGCAATCCCTCAGGAAGTTACTGGCAGATTCGAGCCGTGATCTTGATCAGGTCGGGTGCGCAAGGGTAGCCGACGCCCGTCACTCCAGAAACGCATTGAGTTGAATTCTTCATCAATTTTCCTTCCGATTTGACCCTTCGCACCTGCGTTTCGTGATCTTCAACGCGTTTTCGGGCAGTTTCTAAGGCAGTTGGCTGTGCCCCGAGTGACAGCCTCTCTACCCCATTTCGCTTTATATAAGGAGTGGACTCCCAAGAATTTCAGGCGCGTCCTCATGCGCAGGCCGAGATGGTGTGGGTATCTGGGTCGTGGCTGATTTCGTAGAAGCACGGGCCCAGGTGGTCATGGTGAGAAGGGAAGGGAACACTGAGAACGGAACGTCTTTCAAACACAAAGGCCCTGAAGGATACACATCGCAAGCATGAATGGCGGTGAATGTGCTCGATCTGCGCGAAACCGGCTACACAATTAGTCGACGGCGATCCAGTTGTGACGAAGCACATCGAGCGGGTGTATGAGCACCAGGTAGCGGACTACATGGTTCAGCACCTGGTCGATAACGAGTGGCGAAAAGTCTGAAGAACTGCCGTAAACGCCAGTCCAACGGCCCGTCACGCGACGGCTAGCATATTGCCTATCCGAACCCTACCCCTTATACTTTCCCATGGGTTCGGCTGAACTCCGTCGTTTCGATTCATTCGCGTTACCCAACTACCTGATCGACGGCGCCTACGATGAGATGTTCGAGGCGATCGGCCAACCGCGCGAGCATTACGTTCCCCTCCTCGAAACTCTTGCAGCTCTCCCGGCCGACGAGATTCGCCGTCGAAAGCACGCCGCCGATCTCTCACTCCTCAATCAGGGCATCACCTTCACGGTTTACGGACGCGAGGAAGGCACCGAACGGATTTTTCCCTACGATCTTCTACCCCGCATCATCCCCAGCGAGGAATGGAACCACGTCGAACGCGGCCTGACCCAGCGCATCACGGCTCTCAATCTTTTCCTGCGCGACATTTACAACGAAGGCCGCATTCTGGCCGACGGCATTGTCCCTCGCGAGATCGTATACAGCTGCAAGCATTTCCGCCGGCAGATGCGCGGACTGCAAGTGCCGCGCAACGTATATATCGCCGTGGTGGGCTCCGATTTGATCCGCCTGCCCAGCGGCGAGTTCGTGGTCCTCGAAGATAACCTGCGAGTGCCGAGCGGCGTCTCCTACATGCTCACCAACCGTCGCGTGATGAAGCGGATCTTCCCGCAATTGTTCCAGCGATACGGCGTGCGTCCGATCGAGCACTACACCCAGGCCCTTCTGAGCACTCTGCGCTCGCTCGCGCCCGAGGGCAGGGCCGAGCCCACCATTGTGCTGTTGAGTCCTGGGGTCTTCAACTCTGCCTACTTCGAGCACGCTTACCTGGCACGCCAGATGGGAATTGAACTGGTGGAAGGGCGCGATCTGGTCACGCACGACAACATCGTCTACATGCGTACGACCACTGGTTTGCGACGGGTGGACGTGATCTACCGTCGCGTGGATGACGATTTCATCGATCCATTGGCATTTCGCGCAGACTCGGTTCTTGGGGTAGCTGGGCTCTTTAACGCTTATCGCGCGGGGAATGTGACCCTCGCCAATGCCTTTGGCACCGGCGTCGCCGACGACAAGGCCTTGTACTCCTACGTGCCGAAGATCGTGAAGTACTACCTGGAAGAAGATCCGATCCTGAACAATCTCGAGACCTATCTGCTGAATGATCCGGCGCAACGCGACCACGTTCTCGAGAATCTGGGGAGCCTGGTGGTGAAAGCCGTAGGCGAGTCGGGGGGCTATGGAATGTTGATCGGACCTCACAGCACCGCGGCGCAGCGCGAGGAATTCCGCCGGCGCATCATCGCCGACCCTCGTAACTACATCGCCCAGCCGACGATCTCGTTCTCGCGGGCTCCGTGCTTTATTGATGATGGCTTGGCGCCGCGCCACGTGGATCTGCGTCCCTATGTGCTATTCGGCGACAAGGTCACAATTGTTCCTGGAGGTCTTACCCGTGTGGCGCTTCGCAGAGGATCGCTGGTGGTCAATTCGTCCCAGGGCGGGGGCAGTAAGGACACTTGGGTGCTGAACCGATAGCCATGCTCTCACGAGTCGCAGACAACTTGTACTGGATGAGCCGCTACCTCGAGAGGGCCGAACATACTGCGCGCATCCTCGATGTGAATTTGAATTTAATGCTTGATGAGTCGTCCTCGAGCGTTGACCGGCGTTGGCAACGAGTGCTGGCTGCTCTTGGCAATCCTCTCGATCTGGCGTGGAGCGGGGATGCTTACCAGGTCGCGCACGTCCTGACCTTCGATTCCAGCAACCGGTCGTCGATCACCTCTTGTATTACATCGGCTCGCGAGAATGCTCGGCAGGTGCGCGAGGAAATCAGTTCAGAGCAATGGCAGCGTGTGAATCGTCTCTTTCATCAAGTCGCCCATTACAACTTGACCGAGAGTCTCGATGTTCTGCCGTCAGAATTTCTGCTGAGCGTGATCGAAGGGATTCACCTGTTCCAGGGCGTTACCGACTCAACCATGGGTCACGGGGAAGGATGGCAATTCATCCAGGTGGGACGCTACATCGAGCGCGCTTCCGCCACGGCGAGTCTATTGAATCTCTATCACCGGGAATTCTGGGGGCAAGCTGGCAACCCGGCCGAAGGCAGCGAGTACCTGGAGTGGATCGGCTTACTGCGGTCCTGTACCGCATTTGAAGCCTACTGCAAGACCTACACTGCCGACTTGAATCCCGATCGGATTCTCGAGTTTCTCCTCCTGAACCCCGAATTTCCCCACGCAGTTCGCTACTCCATCGATTGCCTGCAGACCGCGCTCGATGCCATTCATGGAGAGGGAGGGAAGCGGCGCGCCTCGCCTCTGACGCGGCTGGCGGGCAGACTCCGGGCTTCGCTCGGATTTGGACAGATTTCGGAGATTCTGTCGGAGGACGTCGGTTCCTACCTGCAGGGCATTCTCTATCAGTGCCGCGATATCCACGAGATGATCTACCAGATCTATATCAACTACTCGATTCAGACGGCCCTGGCCGGATAACAGACATGTTCTATTCCATCCGACACCTCACGAAGTTCCGCTACGCAAATCCGGTCAGTGAAAGTGTGATGGAGACCCGCATGCATCCGCGCGGTGATGGCAGCCAACGTTGCCTGACTTTTCATCTCGCGGTCAGTCCGCGCTGCCGAGCCTTTTCGTATCGCGACCATCTCGGCAACCAGGTGCACCATTTCGACATTCCCGGCCAACACTTGCAATTGGTCGTGATTGCCGAGGCGCTGGTCGATCTGCAGCATCCTGCCGAGATCCCACCTTCCTTAACCCCACAAGCTTGGGACGAACTGGACGCGCTGGTCCGAAACGGCGACTTTTGGGAGATGCTGCTTCCCAGCGAGTTCGCGACTCCTACGCAGTCGCTGCTGGACCTTGCCAAGAAGTTGGACGTGCGTCGCCGCGATGATCCGTTGCAATTGCTTCGTGAACTGAACTCAGCTCTGTACGAGTCGTTCGACTACGTACCGAAGAGCACCAAGGTGGATTCTCCGATTGACGAAGCGATTCGCAATCAACACGGAGTGTGCCAGGACTTTGCCCACATCATGATCGCGCTGGTGCGGACGCTGCGCATCCCGTGCCGTTACGTGAGCGGCTATCTGCATCGCAGGATGCAAGACCATGATCGCTCGACCGACGGCGCCACCCATGCCTGGGTCGAGGCGCTCCTGCCCCAGTTCGGTTGGGTGGGCTTTGATCCGACCAACAATCTGGTCGCAGGCGATCGGCACATCCGGACGGCGATCGGCCGCGACTATGCCGACGTACCGCCGACGAAGGGAGTGTTCCGTGGCGAGACTCTGAGCGAACTCTCGGTCGCGGTTCGTGTGACCGCATCCGAAGTTGCTCCAGAGATCGACCAGGGATTGCCGGTTCCGGAAGATTGGTCCGTGCTGGTCGAAAAAACACAGGAACTGCCGCCCAAACCCCCGGCGCCTCCGCAACTCGCGCAACAGCAACAGCAGCAACAATAGCAGGCCGTCTACCGCCAGTTACGTTAACCGGACAAGTGTCGGGCTGCGTCGGCAGCTATCGGTTAGACCGTTACAATCAATCAGGTTATATAATTGAGCAGCCCGCCGGAGTCCTTCGGATGTGGCGTCCAGCTCAGTTGTTGGCGTCCGGTACAAAGGTTTCGAGAGTTCGTGGAAATGCCACAAAGGGCGGCGAAGAGCCGTTTGTAAATCCCCTCCAGCGAGGCGTAATGGAGATTCGGCCAGGAATTGAGATGGCCAGCCTGTCGGACGTCGGCTGTCAGCGTGCCAACAATGAGGACGCGACCTCCTACTGGGAGCCCAAAACTGACGAGGAGTTTCAGCGGAAGGGAAGACTCGCCGTGGTTGCTGACGGCATGGGTGGCTACGAAGGCGGACAAGAAGCCAGCCGGCTCGCGGTAGAGACGATCGAGGACATCTACGATCAGGAGTCGGCCAACGATCCCCGAGACGCGCTCCTGAAGGGATTTCGAGCGGCGCACGAGCGCATCCGCGAGTACGCCGACGCTCATCCTGAATTTCAGGGCATGGGCACCACCTGCACCGCGCTCGCCCTCAATGATCTTCATCTTTACTTTGCCCATGTGGGTGACAGTCGCCTTTACTTGGTGCGCGGCGATACGATTCTCCGGCTGACTCGCGACCATTCCTATGTCGGAAGACTGGTGGAGTCCGGTGTTCTGCGTTCTGAGGAAGCCGAACGCCATCCCCAGCGCCACATACTGACCGCTGCCCTGGGTGCCGGAGCCGACGTTGCTGCCGACTCTCCCACGAGTCCGCTCGCGCTCGAGAATGGCGACGTCCTGATCCTGTGCACCGACGGCCTTTGGAGCCTGGTGCAAGAACCGGAAATTCTCTCGGTCGTCAGCTCACGCGATGCTTCTTCCGCTTGCGCAGAACTGGTGAAGTTGGCGCGACAGCGTAGTGGCCCGGACAACATCACCGTGCAAATCCTGCGTGTGGCGACCAACGGAACCGCAAGACACTAGGTTCGACCAAGCTTCACCGATCGCCCGCCCGTCCCAAGCCTCGCAGCTGGAAACCCCAGGCCCATCTAACATACTTTAAAACCAACGAAATGCCAGTAAGGTTGTGGATCGGTCTTGGCATTTCCCGTCAAATTCGATAAACTCCATTAGACCCATAGACATTTATGGGATAACGACTATGAAGATCTCACAAAAGGGTCTGTACGCGCTGCAGGCCATGATGATGCTGGCGCGTCGCCACAACCAGGGCGCGATCAAGATCCGAGACATCGCCTACGAAGAAGACCTGCCAGAAAAATTCCTCGAACTCATTCTGCTGGAAATGAAAAACGCGCGCATGGTGGAGAGCGTCCGCGGAGCAAAAGGTGGCTACGCGTTGCGGCGTCCCCCGTCGGAGATTCATTTGAGCGAAATCATCCGCTTGATCGACGGTCCCCTCGCTCCCTTTGGAGATGCCGAACAACTGAGAGCTCTCATCGACAAGGATCCCGCTCATCGCGCCCTCTACCAGGTATTTCTGGACGTGCGCGATGCTGCCGCCAACATCCTGGAGAACACGACGTTGGCCGATATTGTGACTCCGCGGTCGGGGGCGACCAAAGGCAGAAAGCGCCAGCGAAAAAAGAAGGAGAAAGAAATGCCTGCCATTCTGCCGATGGTGGTTCATGGAACGGGTGGCAAAAACTAGTCCGGCGCACTGCAGGCACCGGCGCGGCAGGCCTCGTCCACGAGCACCCCTGCAATTGAAAAGTACGAGGTTCGGTCGGCCGTACCTTCCGGGAAAGCCTCAGGCATTACCGGTGAGGATGAGATGAAAAAAGGAGATCGGATGAAGTCCTCTCTTCGGCTGTGGGTGTTGGTTGCAATGTTCAGCTTGATCCTGGGAACTGTGACACCCACACGCGCATATCAGGGTGAAACTACTTTACTAAACGTCTCTTACGATCCTACCCGCGAACTTTATCAGGACTACAACGCAGCTTTTGCAAAATACTGGAAAGCCAAGACGGGCAAGTCGGTCACGATCCAGCAATCGCATGGCGGATCCGGCAAGCAGGCACGCGCGGTGATTGATGGGCTGGAGGCGGACGTCGTCACCCTTGCGCTGGCTTACGACATCGACGCGATTGCCGAAAAGGCCAGCCTGCTTCCCAAAGACTGGCAATCGCGACTGCCCAATAGCAGTTCACCCTACACCTCGACCATCATTTTCCTCGTGCGAAAAGGAAACCCGAAAAACATCAAGGATTGGGACGATCTCGTCAAGCCCGGCGTGTCGGTGATCACTCCGAACCCGAAGACCTCAGGAGGTGCGCGCTGGAACTACTTGGGAGCCTGGGGATACGCATTGAAGAAGTCCGGTGGCGACGAATCCAAAGCGCGCGACTTTATCTCGAAACTGTACAAGAATGTTCCCGTGCTCGATTCCGGGGCTCGGGGATCGACCACTACATTTGTAGAGCGCGGCATCGGCGACGTGCTGATTGCATGGGAGAATGAAGTCCTCCTAGGCGCCAAGGACCTTGGAGAAAACAAGTTCGACATCATCGCGCCCCGGTTAAGCATCCTGTGCGAACCCACCGTGAGCCTTGTGGATAAAGTCGTCGATAAGAAGGGCACCCGTGCGGTGGCCCAGGGTTATCTGGAGTACCTCTACAGTCCGGAAGGGCAGGAAATCGTAGCCAAACGGTATTACCGCCCTCGTTCCGAGCTGGTAGCCAAGAAGTATGCCAGTCAGTTTCCCAAGGTGAAGTTGTTTACGCTCGCGGAAATCGTGGGGGACTGGCAGAAAACGCAGAAGATCCATTTTGCCGACGGGGGAGTGTTTGACCAGGTCTACCAACCGAACCAGTAGTGCGCGCGGGAGATTTTGTCCGAACCGTTCGCCCGGAACCGTGTGTTTACAGGATTGTCGATGACGTTCACATTCAAACAGCGCAGCATTTTGCCAGGCTTTGGGCTCTCGCTCGGTTTCACGATTCTGTACCTCAGCCTGATTGTGCTGATCCCGCTGTCGGCCACGTTTCTAAAGACCTCGTCGCTGACGTGGGCACAGTTCTGGCACGTTGTGACGGCCCCCAGGGCCCTGGCTTCCTACCGGCTCAGTTTCGGCGCCTCGGCGATCGCAGCATTCATCAATCTTGTGTTCGGGCTACTCGTGGCGTGGGTCCTGGTACGTTACAGCTTTCCGGGCAGGCGCTTGTTGGATTCGCTGGTCGATCTGCCGTTCGCCTTGCCGACCGCCGTGGCCGGCATTGCTCTGACTGCAATCTATTCTACTAACGGCTGGATCGGACACTATCTGCAGCCTCTCGGCATCAAAGCGGCCTATTCCCGTCTCGGGGTGGTCATTGCTCTGACCTTTACGGGCCTTCCGTTCGTCGTGCGAACGGTGCAGCCGGTGCTGGAGGATCTCGACAAAGAGATGGAAGAGGCAGCAGCCAGTCTGGGCGCAGGAAGGTGGCAGACGATCCGGCGCGTGCTCTTTCCGGCGGTTATGCCTGCCGCACTCACGGGCTTCGCCATGGCTTTCGCCCGGGCCGTGGGCGAGTATGGCTCGGTCGTCTTCATTTCGGGAAACATGCCGATGCGGACTGAAATCACGCCTCTCCTGATCATTACCAAGCTCGAACAATACGACTACGCGGGTGCGACCGCGATCGCAGTTGTGATGTTGATCGTGTCGTTCGCCTTGCTGCTGACGATCAATCTGTTGCAGGTGTGGGGTGGACGACGGGAAAAGACTAGGCCGGCCTTGGAAGGTCCGCCCATCCCCGTCCAGGCGCAGGCATGACGAGGAATAGGATCCGGAAGATGAAAAGTTAAGTTATGGCGACCGCCATCACATTGAGAAATCCCGTAGCTGTCGCGACCAAGAGCAGGCCCGCGACGACGGAAGACCCATTCGTTCGCTGGCTGCTTACCGGGATTGCCGTGCTGTTTCTGGGGGTTTTCCTATTCTTGCCATTGGCCATAGTTTTCAGCTCAGCCTTGGCCAAGGGCTGGACGTTCTACTTGGCGAGTTTGCGCGAACCGGATGCCTGGGCCGCGATACGGTTGACCCTGATCGCTGCCGGCATCGCGGTACCTGCGAATCTAGTGTTCGGAGTCGCAGCGGCTTGGGCGATCGGCAAGTTCGATTTCTTCGGCAAGAGCGTGCTCATCACCCTGATAGATCTGCCGTTTGCGGTGTCGCCGGTCGTGTCCGGTCTGATTTATGTTTTGCTCTTCGGCCTTCAGGGCGTTCTGGGCCCCTGGTTGGCGGCTCATGACATCAAGATCATCTTTGCGGTCCCGGGAATTGTGCTGGCCACCATCTTTGTGACCTTCCCGTTTGTCGCGCGCGAGTTGATCCCGTTGGTCCAGGCACAGGGCAATGACGAAGAGGAAGCCGCGCTCACGCTCGGCGCAAGCGGCTGGCAGACGTTCTTCCGCATAACGTTGCCAAACATCAAGTGGGGTCTGCTGTACGGCGTGATTCTGTGCAACGCCCGTGCGATGGGAGAATTTGGCGCGGTCTCGGTGGTCTCTGGTCACATCCGCGGACGCACCAATACCGTGCCGCTGCACATAGAGATCCTCTACAACGAATACCAGTTTGTGCCCGCGTTTGCGGTCGCTTCCTTGCTCGCACTGCTGGCTCTTCTGACCCTGTTCGTCAAGAGCGCGATCGAGTGGAAGACGAAACGACAGATGGCTCACCTGGAAGCTGCCGCTGCGGTGGAGGGAGCTGTATGAGCATAGAAGCCATTGGCGTTACAAAACGGTTCGGACACTTTGCCGCCTTGGAAAATGTTGATCTCACGATTCCCGGTGGCGAACTCGTTGCTTTACTCGGTCCTTCCGGCTCAGGCAAGACGACTCTGCTGCGGATTATCGCCGGGCTCGAGTTTGCGGATTCGGGCACGATCCGCTTCAACGGAAGCGACATCACGGAGCAGTCCGCGGGCGAACGCCGCGTAGGCTTCGTGTTCCAGCACTACGCCCTGTTTCGGCACATGACGGTTTCCGAGAACATTGCCTTTGGCCTGAGGGTCAGACCGCGAAATGCAAGACCTTCTAAGAAGGAGATTACAGCCAAGGTTCAGGAACTGTTGAAGCTGATCCAGTTGGAGAATCTCGCCCATCGATACCCTTCCCAGCTTTCGGGAGGTCAACGTCAGAGAGTCGCGCTGGCGCGTGCGCTGGCGGTCGAGCCCAGCGTCCTTCTACTGGATGAGCCTTTTGGGGCGCTCGACGCCAAAGTGCGCCTCGAACTGCGCCGCTGGCTCAGGCAACTGCATGACGAGATTCACATCACCAGCGTATTCGTCACTCACGATCAGGAGGAAGCCCTGGAGGTCGCCGACCGTGTGGTGGTCATGAATCAAGGTCGAATTGAGCAGATTGGTTCTCCGGATGAAGTCTACAACCACCCGGCCACGCCCTTCGTCTATCGGTTCCTCGGCAACGTTAACCTGTTCCATGGCCGTATCGACGAAGGTCACGCGCTCATCCAAAATACCGCGGTGCACGGCAAGGCCCCTGCTGACGGCCAGAGCACACTCGTGTATGTGCGTCCGCACGCCTTGGAGATTCGCCGGCAGCCCAACGGCGAGATGCACTTCCGTGCCACGATCAAGCACATCAATTCTGCGGGACCCCTGGTAAAAGTCGAAGCGGTTACCGAGTGGGGCGGCCCGGTTCATGTCGAGATGTCGCAGGAACGTTTCCGGGACCTGCAACTGACCAAGAACGAGCCGGTGTTTATAACTCCCAGGGACGTAAAGGTCTTTGACGGTCGCTCTTCCGATTAATGTGTAGCAAACTGCTTAATGTGTAGCAAACACTGCTGAGATGGCCTAAGTCAACCCGCATGCTGCTAGGCCTTGGCTCTGTGCAGTCCTAGTATTGTTGATGTGTGGTGAGACCAAGTGCAATGATTACCAGAAGTCGATCCCAGAAGAGTGCATCTGCCCCAACACCGGCCGGGTCTGCTGAACATCCATTGGAGACCTCGGCTGCTGACGACTCGAGTCTGACAATTCCCGGCAAGGAAGGACTGATCGTCCACTCCTATCCATTTCTGGATCTGGAAACTCCCGTGGAATACTTCAATACCTGGCTGACGCCCGCCGAGCACTTCTTCGTTCGGAACCACACCCACGAGCCCAGCTCGCTGGACCCGGCAGAGTGGAAACTGAGCATCGGTGGAGAAGTCGACAAACCCTACACGCTGACGCTTGCCGAACTGTCGAAATTCGAAAAGCATTCGGTTGTCAACACGCTCGAATGCGCCGGCAATGGTCGCGCCTATCACAGGCCCACAGTTCCGGGGGCGCAGTGGCAGAAGGGTGCGGTCGGTACTGCGCGTTTCGGCGGCCCGCGTTTGCGTGCTCTGCTCGAGCGCGCAGGCGTAAAGCCATCAGGGAAGCACGTGATGTTCCGGGGACTGGACGAGGCCCCGGGCGAGGTTCCACCTTTCATTCGCAGCATTCCTATTGAAAAGGCAACAGATGCGGATACGCTGGTGGCCACGCACATGAACAATGCGGCGCTGCCCAAGCATCACGGGTTCCCCGCGCGTGCGCTCGTGCCTGGCTGGATCGGCGCAGCGTCCTGCAAGTGGCTTGCTGAGATCAAGGTTCTGGAGAAAGAATTCGAAGGCAATTACATGAGCCTTGAATATCGGATGCCGAACCAGCCGGTGAAACCGGGTGAGACGGTCGAGCCCGAGGATACTTACGCGGTCACGTCACTCGACGTGAAATCGCTGATCACCATTCCGGGTGACGGAGCGACTCTTAGATCGCGGACACTCAACATTCAGGGAGTAGCTTGGTCGGGAGAAGCCGATATCGTTCGCGTAGAAGTGTCTGCCGATGGCGGCGCCTCCTGGCAGGACGCGCAGCTCGGTGCTGAGCGCGCGCGCTATGCGTGGCGCCTGTGGAACTTCAAATGCAAGGCGCCCGGTTCGGGCGACTTGGTGATCGCTGCCCGTGCAACCGATAGCCGGGGGCGCCTGCAGCCGTCCGCAACGGCTTGGAATCCCAGCGGCTATCTCAACAACGCCGTCGATCAGGTGAGAATCCATATGCAACCATAAGTGTTCGACGATTTTACCGCTCGCGTTATTGGTGGGATCCTGCGTGTGGAAACAACAAATAGCCTTGCCCTAGCAGCCGATTTTCAGTCCCTTCGCCGACAGCAAAGCGCTATCGACCCAGCGTCCATGTTGCCAGAGAACGCTACGATAGCGCTGCTTACCGATGAGGTCTCTTACTGCATAGAGTGTAAGTTGGTACGATGCACTAGTTCTAGTGCACAGCGGGGTACGCTGTTTTAGTGCGCGCGTGATGTCACGGTCCGGGCTGCTGTTTCGAGAGCGACCTGCAGGTCTTGCAGATGGCGTTCTTCGGTCAGATAGCTGATGATCATCATGCGCAGGACGCTCTCTCCATTAACCACCGTGTCGGAGATCCAGCGCTGTCCGTCCCGCGTGACTTCCTCCGCAACCTCACTGTGCCGTGCCGCCATTTGCTGGGCATCGAGCCCGTTAGATTTCATGCGGAAACTTACGATCGTCAGCATGGGCTGCGCTGCCAGCTGAAAGTGCTCGGATTTTTCTATCCAAGCTGCAAAACTGCGGGCCAGCTGCAATTGTCGGTCAATGTGGTCCTCATAGGCCTTGCGCCCATGCACCCGCAGGGTAAGCCACAGTTTTAACGAGTTCATGCGACGCGTCCACTGCGTGCTGACGCGCGCATTGTCGGGCAGCCGCGCACCCGCCGCCTTCGGCATATATGGAGCGGCCACCGAGAAAGCAGTTTCCAGGATTTTCGGATGGCGCGTAAGAACTACTCCTGCGGCAAACGGCACCGCGAGCCACTTGTGAGGATCGATGGTGATCGAGTCCGCCAGTTCGATGCCACGTACCAGGTAGCGATGCTTGTCGGAGAACACGGCGGATGCACCGTAGGCTCCATCTACATGCAACCAGAGCTGGTGACGACGGCACACATCCGCAATGGCGACCAAATCATCCACGATCCCGGAATTGGTGGTACCGGCTGTGGCCACTGCACCGAAGGGCTTTCGTCCCGTGCGACGGTCGTCTTCGATCGCTTCCTCCAACTGCGCGGGATCCATTTGTAATTGGTCGTCGACTGGAATCCGCCGCAGCGCCTTCCTTCCAATCCCGAGCAGTCCGGCAGATTTATCCAGGGAATGATGCGATTCGGTCGATCCGTAAACAACCGGCTGGCCGCCGATCGCAGCGACCCCTTCGTCCATCGCATGCGGAAATTTTGCCGCCAGGGCCAGGGCCAGCCCGCTGAAGTTCGCCTCGTTTCCGCCGCTCGTGAATGTGCCCCCGAAATCGCTTCGCCAGCCCACGCGCTCAGCCATCCAACGAACGGTTTCGAGCTCGATCTTCGAGGCCAACTGCGAGCGGGCCAGGGTGGCAAGCTGCGGATTGAGTGCGGCGACTAATGCTTCCGCGAGGAAGCCCATGTAGGTTGGTGTGGGATTCATCAGTCCGAAATAGTTCGCGGCGGGAATGTGAAAGCCCTTGTCGATCATCTCGCGGCAAACGTTGTCGAGAACGGAGATTGGATCTGCTTCAGTCTCAGGAAGTAGGTCATCCAGGACGCCGTACGTCCGCAGGTCGGCGGGCAGCTGCACCTTACGGTCGGGCAGGGAAGTGAAGTAGTCGTCGACATGGTCGATCAGGCGATAACCGAGCTTGCGGCGGGTTGCAGAGTCGAAGTCGAAGCGCATGGGGATTGGATTCCAGTGTCTAGAGAAGGACGCGACTTGTCTATCCAGAAGTTGTGAACAAATCTAAATCAACCACAGAGCACACAGAGGACACACGCAGGATAACAATCTGTCCTGTGAGTCGTGAGCGGTGCGGATTCGCGACGAAAACTGGATGTACCGGTCTTGGCTATTTTCCGTCCGAAGTGTCCGCGCTTTCTGCGGTCGACGCCTTCTCTGGACGCAACAGCGGAAACAGAATCACGTCGCGGATGGTCTGCGAGTTCGTCAGTAGCATCGCCAACCGGTCCACCCCGACGCCCACTCCTCCGGTTGGTGGCATGCCGTACGACAATGCCCGAATGTAGTCCTCATCCATCTGGTGGGCTTCCTCGTCGCCGCGCGCCCGCTCCTTGAGTTGCTCCTGGAAGCGCTGACGCTGATCTTCGGGATCGTTGAGTTCGCTGAAGCCATTGGAGATTTCCATGTGCCCGGCGAAGATTTCGAAGCGCTCCACCCAGTCTGGTTCGTCCGGCTTCTTTTTCGATAGCGGCGATACGGCCACTGGGAACTCGTAGATGATCGTCGGCTGTAGAAGATGCTCTTCGGCCACGACTTCAAATAGATTGGCAATCGTCTTCCCGGTGGGCTCACTCGGGTCGTACCCCATGTGCTTGCCCGCGGCATTGAAACGGGTCACAAGACCTTTGACGGAGTTGTGCGATGCAAAGTCATTCATTTCCGGCTTCGCTCCCGCCTTCTCTGGCCAGAACTCCAGGATCGCCTCCCGCATCGTCATGCGCCGCCAATTGGAACTGACCCAGTCGATCTCCTCATTACCCCACTTGCCTTTCGTGCCGCCGTTGACATCGATCGCAGCTCGTTCGATCAGGTTTTGTGTGAGGTTCATCACGTCGCGGAAGTCAGCGTATGCCTGGTAAAACTCAAGCATCGTAAATTCAGGATTCCAGCGCCAGCCTAGCCCTTCATTGCGGAAGTTGCGATTGATCTCATACACGCGATCGAGTCCACCAACCGTGAGCCTCTTCAAGTAAAGTTCCGGCGCGATTCTCAGGAACAGGTCGATATCCAGCGC
>Ga0137419_10000270_pt1 | contig 17111 bp, 28 predicted proteins | sample CZODoug3_1_2_16f_FD_108279 | JGI IMG/M metagenome (GOLD analysis project Ga0137419, IMG submission 108279) | Vadose zone soil fungal communities from Angelo Coast Range Reserve, California, USA - CZODoug3_1_2_16fungal (Illumina Assembly) | ecosystem: Environmental > Terrestrial > Soil > Vadose... | reverse complement strand
GTGCAGATCCTTGAAATCCTGTTCGGCGGTTGCCATCACGCCTTCCGGGCGTTCGAATGCCGCGTTGGCCTTGGTATCCAGCCGCGGCACGCCGTCGATGATCGCTTGGGCGCGGTCGTCGTAGGCTTTCTTGCGCTCAGCCACCAGATTCGCCGCTTCGAGGATCTTGCTCATGGTGATGTCGGGTTCCTTGTAGCGCTTGATCGCGAGATCGAGATGCAGCGCGAGCAATTTTGAGAGCAGGACCTCTGGACGCGGATCAGTCTTCGTCACCATCGTCATCGCCGCCATAGAACCGCTTGCGGCGCGCATCGGACTTGGCGATCTGATCCTCAACCGCGCTGCCCATCACGTCCATGTCCGTGATCTGCAGTTCGACGCGCCGGCATTGCTTGGTCGTGCCATCGGTGCCGATCTCGTCGCGCACGCTGGCGCAGGTGACCTTCGCCATCGCCGTGAAGCGGATGGTTTCGCCCGCTGCCGGCATGTCGCCGCCAAGGCCGGTCTTGTCGAGTGTTTCGTCGTCAAGCGAGATGCAGCAGCCGTAGGGATATTCCGGTCCGGAAACCTTGTTGCCGGCGATCGCAGCGGTCGGCATATCGGCCACGTCCTTCTGCATTTCCTGCGGCGTCTTGGCGAGGCTGACCATGGGCTTATTTCACCTTCCATTGATGACGGGAGCAGGACGTGCTGCCGCGGGTCGGGGCATCGTGCGCGCTGCAGACCCGCAGGATCAGGCCATCCGCGTCGGTCGCGAGCATCTGGCTGAACGAGGCCCAGAACGCGCAGTTCGAGCAATAGCGTCGCGGGAACGTATCCAGGCAGTTCACGCAGCCGCGCCGGCCGGCGTCGCGCCTGCCACCACGGGCGGCGTACCGCCCGCCGCGCCCTGCACCAGCGATGGCGCAGCCGGCGCGCCATCATTGCCGCCGGGGCTGGCGGCCGCTTCGTCGGCGTGGCGCGCGGCCATCGAGGCGATTTCTTCCTCGTGCTGCTTGTTCATGTCCTCGCGCGCTTTGGCGTGACGTCCATGCGTTTCGCCGCGCTCGCGGGAATGGCGTTCGTGCATGCCTTCGGGCTTCGACTCTTCCTTCTTCTCGGAGTGTTTGTCCTTGTCGCCCTTCTTGCCGTACCAGTCCTTCGCCATCGCGATCAGTCCTTTTTGCCGTACCAGCGCGTCGAGCGCGATTTCTTCCCGGCGTGCAGATCGCCGCCTTTTTCAAACCGAAGGCCGAGGTTGCCGCGGCCTCGTAATGTCGGATTGCTTGATTTCGCATCCCGTTCGAGTTGCTGATGCGTCGAGATGCCGTTGCGTTGAGCCCGGGCCTTTTCGACGCCCGGATGTTTGACGGCGCCCCCGATCCATTTCTTCGATTTGGCCATCGATTTAGCCTTTTTTGTCGTACCACTTCTCGGAACGGGATTTCTTCGACTTCGCCTTATCGGCCGCAGCAAAGTCCTTGCCGACCTTCTGCGGCACGCCAGCCTTCTTCGCAAAGGCCGGGTTGTGCGCCACGGCCTCCATGAAGTTGTGTTGTTTCTTGCTGACGCTCGGCATGGCTATTTCCGCTTGATCAAGCCCGTTTTATTTTTCACCGTGGCGACCTTCTTGTTGTTCGTTGCCGCCGCGCATGATTGCGGCACCGTTGTCACCACAATGAAAACGAATGCGATGAGGAGAGCAATGATGCGCATGGTTTACGGCTCCTCGGTCCATTCGACATCAAGGTCGACAATCCCGGTCGCCGGCACCGTGGCGCCCGCAAAGTTGATCGCGAGAACATCCGTCGCGCTACGCAACGTTATGAGTTGATCATTGTTTACGCCGTAGGTGAACGCGCACACATCGGGTGCGCCAACGGTTGTGGTCTGTAGATACAGACGGCACGAATCAAGTGTGCCCACGGTCGTGCCGAGACCTGTCGGACTGACGGTGTAGAGCGTCAGCGTCGCAGTCGCCGCGGCATTGGTGGTGTCGCGCGATACCGCAGCCGGATTGGTCGACGTGCCCCCCGTATCCACGGCCGATCGGCGGATGATCAGCGGATTGAGATTCCCCGGCGTACCGGCGGCCCCGCCCACCACAATCTTGGTGACTCGGATGACCTTGCCGGCAGCGCCTGCGATCGTGAATAGATCGGTCGGCGCCGCAGCCGGAGTATTTCCGAGCGACGAATACTTGTACGTCCGCACGAACGACTGAATGCCGTTCTGCGTCCATGACTGCTGACAGCCCGAGAGCGTGCAGTTGGATGGATTGGAGCTCTGCGCCAATGCAGCGCCAAATGACGCGACGAACGCAAGCGCCGCGACCAAAGCAATACGGAAGTGTTTCATGATCGATCCCGCCGCTAAGCGGCGCTCCTGATGTGAGAGGGTGACGGGTTGATTGCGGTCAGCGCTGCGGATTGCCGCCGAGCGGCGCCGGAGCGGAAGTGACACGACGCACGCCGCCGACAGCGGTGGCGCCAGGTGCGGAGGGATGATTGAAGCCCGGGCCGCGCTGGGCCATGTCGGAGAGTTTCGCGCCGAGGATCGGCGGTGCTTTGCTTCCGGACAATGGCGCGAAGTTGTGAGACGACATCTGCGGCAGATCGAGAGCGTCCTTGCCGAGCCGCTTGATCTTCAGGCGGGTGGCGAGATCGGTCACGGCGCGTTGATATTCCTCTGGCGGCAGATCGGTGACACGAGGATCCTTGGCCAGCATCTGGGCTGCTTCCGACATATCGCCGATATCGATCGGCGCCTTGCTCTGCGGCAGACTTTCGCGCCAAGCGATCATCTTCAGAGCGGCCGCGCGGTTGAGCGGCACCATCTGATCATTCGGCGTGAACTCGGCGACGATGATGTCGCCTTCCTGGTAATAGGTTCCGGTAATGCCGCGACCATAGAAGCCCTCGGTCGCGCACTGATAGCAGGCCTGCCGCTCCTGGATCATCGAGCGGTCCGGATTCTGCATCGCGAACACCTCGGGCACGTCAGCGTAGCCATAGCGCGCGAGACGCGCTTCGTTGTCGGCATCGGCGCCGCGGCGCGCATCGCGCTTGGATTCGTTCGGGGTTTCGTCGGCCATGGGGTTACCTTCGGGAAAGAGGAAAAGGGCAAGCTGGCCGCCGTTCACAGCGGCCAGCTTCATGCTCGCATCAATAGTTGCTGGCGTACTGACCGAGCGTGGTCTGCGCCGACGTGCCGCCCAGATTGATGTAGCTGGTCACGGTGAGACCCGCAAAGTTCGCGCCCGCCACGACGTAGTTCAGCGCGATGAAGCGCGGCAGTGCGGCGCCGACCCGGCGCTGCGGGAAGTCGAAGCGGGCTAGCCGTGACGACGCCAGGATCGAAGCAATCGGAATCGCTTCGGTGCCGATATAGGCGACGTAGGTCAGGCCGTTGGTCTGGCCGGTGCCGCCGTCGGGTGCGCCCTGCAACTGGATATCGAGCGAAGTGGCTGTGATCGGCGTGCCGGCGCCGGAGAATACTTCGATCTGCGGCGTGCCCTTACCGCGGCCAAGACCGAGGTCTTCGCCGAAGGTGGCGGCATTGCCGATGATGCCGGTCGTGGTGTATGCGCCACCGGCAGCGCCGGAGGACACCAGCAGCGTGTTGCCGGTGAAGATGTCGTAGCAATTGATCGACTGTCTGGTCGCCGTGATGGCCTGGTTCGAGTCGAGCACCAAATTCTGGTCCATGAGAGCCATGCGAGGATGTCCTTCTGTGTTCAGTTGACACGGGTGAGGATGACGAGCGCCGTGTCGTCATCATGTATCGTTGTCGGACTAATCGGACCAAGTTGCTGGATATGCCCGGCAACGCTGATCGTTGTCTCGAAGAAGGTTGAGAGGTTTTGGGTGGGGCCTCCTACAGAAGTGCTTCCTTGAAGCACCGCGATGTACGACACCACATCTCCCACTTCTGCTCCCGGAAGCGGCACCGAGGCTCCAGAAACGTTGGTCGACATCGCTATGATGCCGACGACTGCGATCCTGTTCGGTGGAAGCGCCGGCGGCGTCAGATCAAGCGTGATACTGCCGTCCGGATTAGTCACGGGAGTTACCCCGCTGAACTTGAGCAGATAATCCGTCATCACACCACCCGCGCTTCGGTGTTCAGCATGGAATCCTGCACGCCGATCGGCACGTTCCGCCAGTTCACGATCGGCCGACCCGCGTAATCGGTCGGCGACAACAGCACGTTCTTGTCGCGGATCGCTTGCACATCCATCGCCGCTCGAACGGTACGATCGCAGTACATCTTCAGGCGGATCGACGGCGCCATCTTGTCCGGCGCATCAGTCTTGGTGATGCCGGAGATGGTGCGGCCCGCGGTCGGCAGGCGCACGATCGCACGCGACAGGATCGCGAAGATGTCCGGCGGCATCGGGCCGAGCAGGCCCGCGGTCGTGGTGTCGATGTTGCAGAGGCGTACCGTGTAGCGCCAGTCCTCGACGACGAGGCCGAGCTGCCACTGGAACAGCGAGGTGTAGGCCTCGAAACGGTTCTGGCTGGCATCGAAGCCTGGGACGACGTCGCCCTTGTCTTCGAATACTAGGCCGCCCTTGGAGCCCTTCGGGTAGATGCCGTAGGCGGTGGATTCACCCCAGCCGATCAGCCAGATCGAAGCATTCGACGAACCGATGCCGCCGCAATCGAATACGTTGACGGCGTTCTGTCCGGTCGCGGTCGAGACCGTATTGTAGAAGGGTGCCCAACCTGTGAACTGTTCCGGCGTGGTGAACGAGTTGCCGTAGACCAGCGTGGTGGACTGCTGCTGCGACAGGCCCTCCATGTGGGCCACGTCCTCCTTCTCGCGCTGGACGCTCTCCTGACCGCCGAGCTTGCAGAGCTCCTTATCGATCTGCGAATAGTCGCGCAGCAGCGACATGCCGAACTCGATCTGCGCCGCGTTCGACTTGGTGTAGGCCGTGCCCTGATAGTAGCGGATATAGGTGCCCTTGGGCAGCGAGGTCCGCGCCGTGGTCACATGCGTGGTGAGGCCGTTGGCCTCCACCATCGGCATGTCGTCCACCATCTCGTTGCACTGAGACAGCAGTTCCGCCATGTCGGCGATTTTGCCATCGGGATCCATGCGGCGCCCGATGTCTGCGAGGGTTAGGAAAGCCATGAATTTCGACTCCAAATGATCGGGGTGTGCCGGATCAAAGAAGTCGCGCGTGAACCTGCGTAGCCGCGCAGATGATGAGGATTAGAGGGGTATCAGGACGCCTTGTTCTGACTGTTCGGATACCAGCCGCGGTTGCCGGGGCCCTTGGAGGCCTTCGGCGGCGTGGCCGGCGCCGGCATGATGCCGTCTTCGAACACGTTCATCGCCTTGCCGATGTTGTGCAACAATTTCACGTGGAGCTTGTAGTTGCCCATGCCGTTGTTGCGAAGATGCGCGAGATATTCGGCCTGTTCGCCTGGCGGCAGGTATTCTTCGACAACCGCTTTCGCCATCGCGAGCGATGTTTCGAGCCGGTTGCCGCCGAGTTCCGGATCGTTCCGTAGCTCGGTCTTCCACGTATCATTGAGCGTATCCCAGACCCTGCGCTGTTCGGCTTGAGCCTGGACAACATCGTTCTGCCGTTCGGCGACGTACATATCGATCAGGCCTTGCGCCACATCCTGCGGGATCTGGGACTTGCCTGCGAACTCGCTGAACTTGCCGAGTTCCTTATCGTCGAGTTTGACGCCGTCGGGCAGCTTGAACGCTTCGTACTGGATCGGAGCCGGGGGCGCATCGGCCGTGGCATCCTTGGTTTCCGGGTCGGTCTTGGCGGCCTCTTCCTTCTTGCCAGCATCGTCCTTGGGCTTGTCGCCCTCAGTCTTTGCATCCGCGTCAGGTTTGGCAGCCTCGGCCGGGGCCGGGTCGTCTTTCTTGTCGCCCGCAGCGGCATCGCCTTCGGGCTTCTTGCCACTCGCCGCTTCCAGCAGCGTTGGCTCGGATTTCGGTGCGGCTTCCACCGGCGCATCGGTGGCGGGCGCGGCCACGCTTGCGGCCGAGGCGTCGGCTGGCGCTGGGGTCGGCGGGGCATCGCCGGCTGCCGGCGCACTCGCAAGCCCCCCCGCCGCGCCCGCATCGCCGCTGGCTGCTGCCACTGGTTCGTCGGGCGAATACAGCGGGCGATATTTCTGCATGAAGGAACGGTAGAGCATCAGAACTCCTCAAGATCGTCTAGTTCGCAACCGCAGTGTGTTTCGATCGCGGCTTCGAGATGTTCGTAATCGCGGCACAATCGGACATCTGGCTCGGAGCAGAATTGCGGTTCATGCTTGATCGTCGCGAAGCGCGAGACGCTCTTGATGCCCTCGAATGACCATTCGGTCACATAGCTGCCGGTCGCCTCGTCCCAGCCGAAGTTCTTGATCATCACGTCAATGATCCGGCCATCGGACAGGACGGCGGCAAGTTTCGCCGTGTTGAAAGGTTCGTCCGCAGCCATACTTACTTCTTCTTCGGCAGCGGTGGTCCGCCCGGAAATCCCGCAGGTGGCGGCAGCGGAAACACCAGATCCCGCACATCGGTCGGCGCATCGCGTTCTTCGCGCTTCTCGCGTTCCTTCTTGCGCACTTCGTTCAGCCGCGTTTCTTCTTCCTGGCTTTCCTTGATCGCCTTCATATAGAGGTCGACCGAAGCCGCCATCACGGCGATCAGCAAGCGCTTGCCGACCGCTTCCTCGCCGAGATGATAGGCCGTCACATCCGGTTGCCCTGCCGCGAACGGCGAGTTGTTGATATGGCAGGCATCGAGTTGTCGCAACAGCCAGGCGCGGCCCTGCTTGGTATGCATGATGCCGCGCAACACGTCGGCATCTTCGCGGGCGGTCCGCGCGGCGTCGCGCTTGGCGTTGTCCTCGGCGGCGGGATCGGCGGCGTCGAAGGTCTCGTGCGGATCGTCAGGCATGAGCCTGCGCGGCTACTATGCGCTCGCCGTGTTCTTCGGCGAACCATCGAAATCCATTGATCCGACCGAGCAGTTCCGGCTTGTCTGCGATCAACACTCGGCAACGATAATATTCGTCAAGCGATCGCGATGAGCAAAGCGCGCCCCATTGGAATTGAACCGAATCTACTGTGGTCGTGACTTCCGTTCCAATTATGCTGGCCCTACAGATCGACTCCGACTGGCATCGCAGAGGGAAGCTCTGATACGTCACGACGGCATCACTGTGTTCGAGATAGCCGAGGATCCTGTGATCAGCGTCGAATACGGGTGTTTTCATTGGAGCACTCCCGCTGGAGGTCTCGACAACACCATCTCGCTCCACGCCTTGAACACCTTGATTAGCCGATAATCATTGCCATAGTTCGTGGCGTCGAGCCAATCGTACAGCCCCGGCAGGTTGAAGCTCTCGGATAGCATCCGGTTGAGTTCCATCATCAGCGGTGCGATCTGCGCCTTGATCTCCTGCAACTCATCGCCGAAGTAGCGAACCGAATGCGCCATCGCGCCCTTGTCCGGCGTCGCAGCCAATGCCTCGCGCATCTTGCCGCGGAGATTGATCGGGACACCGTCCATCAGCGCTTGGCGGAACGCGGCGTCGGCTGCGGCATCGATCCAGACGATGCCGTTCTCGCGTTTGATGGAGAAGGGGATCGGTTTCACAGGTCGCGCATCAATATCTGGGCCGCATCGATAGCTGAAAGCAGTTCGCGCTTCGCCTCATCCACCTCCTTGAAGGTCTCGCCGAACTTGTTGATCATCACACTCAACGTGGAGATGTGCGGCGCCAGCACATCCTGAACCGTCATCTGCTTTTGAAGGGTCTTCACGATGCTATTGAGCAGCACCATGTGCCCTTCGAGTTCATTGACACGAGCGATCAGCGCATCAATACGCGCATCCGCCGGAAGCGGATCAGCCTTCTTTTTATACATACTGCTCTCCATCGTCCGCCGGCCGGCTAAGCCCTTGCGCGACAGTCAGGGGGAAGCGATGAAGCTTCGCCGACGGACGATGAAGCCCGGGGTTTCGTTTCATCGCGCTTGTTTGCTGCGATCGCAGCGCGCCCGCGTAGCCGCACGGGCGGGAAGGTCAATAGTAGTAACCGAATGTAAAGACGAACCAGCGCCAACTGGTGACCCAATGTCGATGGCCAGGATCGCTATACTTCTTGAATCGTGTCGGCGAATGATTTCGCGTTCCGAACGAGAACGACAAGTGCATCAATGCCTCGTATATCCCGGCGGCAGGATCAGCGCCGGTGCCTGCTGCACCGCCTTCTTGACCGCCGCGCGGCGCATCGCGTGAAGCTTGCGCGCGAGATCGTCCAAGGTCGAGGCCATCGTCGACCACCAGAGATCGCCGCGGTGACACGTCGCGATCTGGCGACAACCGCCTGCGGCCTGCTCCACGCCCTCCAGAAACCGCTGGCGGCATTTCTTCCACGGCAGCGGATCGCCGCGCAGTTCCGGTGTTTCGTTTTCCCTGAGCACGAGGCCGAGGCCGGCATACTGCACGCAGATGCGCCGCGCCTGATCCATCTTGGTCATGAAGCCGCGCCAGTAGTCGGCCTTGAGCGGCTCGTGGCGGATCAGATGGGCGCAGGCGTCCGAGACCATGCGGAGGCCTTCGATGACTCTCTCATAGCTCTGCCGTTCGTCCATCAGCGAGCCCTGGCGGATCGGATCGCCGTTGGTATCGGTCTCGATCAGTTGTTCGGGTGCTGCGGCGGGGAGACCGTCGGGGCCTAGGATTTCGTCGGTCATGACTGTTTGCTCGCCTGCGCGATGGCGTTGATGTTCTGCAGGAGGTTGGTCAGCAGCGTTATGCCAGCGGCAAGCGCTGCCGCTTCTATTGGCGTCGGTGGCCTCTCCTGTGGGATGGCAGCCACGATTGCAAGCACGGCAGCGGCAATTTTCTGATCGGTCATTTCAGCATCTCATCGATCATGGAGCGCCAATATCCTCGGATCGTTTCATCGAATGCCGCGCGCATTTTTTCGTCAATCTCGTGCCTGTAAGGCGCCATCGCTGCATTGATCATCGCGTCCGTCGGTTCACGTATCATATCGATCGAGGCAACGGCCATCATTCGATATTCGTTCTTGCCGAGATACCCGCGACCGTCCCCATCCTCACTCTTTTCGTCCCAATAATCCCCGCCACTGTTGGCGGTAGCCATTGCTCGCGCTATCCGATCGATCATCTCGCTCATGTCGCTCTCCATGATCGCCGTAGCCGCGACGATCTCTATATCATTCAGCCCTGCGGCACACTCGCCGGATTCGCCGGCGTCGTTCCCTGCATGATCTGCAGCGCATTCAACAGCCCGCCCGGCTGGATATCGCCGACATCCTTGGCGGCGCCCGCCACGGCCGGCACGGTATGCGTCATCGCCTGCGCCTGCTGCGCCTGTTGCGCGGCCTGCGCATTAGCCTTCTGGCGGCCCTCGCGGATGCCCTTGACATCGTCTTCCGAATTCATGTTCGAAGTGCGGAAATTGCCCTTCTCCATGTAGTCGCGAACCGTGACATCCCAGTTCACGTTATCGCCGATATGTTTGTCCGGATAGACCTTGTCGAGGTTGGTCACCACCGTGATGATGCGCTCGCTCGCCGCGGTCTCGGCCGCGCGCTGCGCCACATTGATCATGGAATCGAACTCGATATCGAGCGGGATTCCCAGCAGGCTCTGCGGCTTCGGCATGATCATATTGCGCCGCGCCATGATCGCGAAGCAGCGACGGATGTCGTCGGCCAGTTCGTTCTCGATGCCTTCGACCACGGGTCCGAGCACCTGCATCTTCTCGCCGCGGCGTTCCGCGATCTCCATCTCGTTGCGCGGCTGCACGCCCTGGATGTTGTCCATCATCTGGAACAGATCGTTGAAGAACCATTTCTCGACGCGGCCTTCAATCTTTTCGATCAGCTTGGACATATGATCCAGATCCATCCTGATCTCGTAGATGGATTTCATGCCTTTCGAGACGTCCGGTACGTAGGTCACCCGACCCGGCAGGATCGATGACGGCTGGTTCTTCAGGGACACATCCGCCAGCATCGGCGGCCGCACCATCTTCTCGATCGCTTCGGCTTGGCGCACCGTCATGGTGTGGAGCTGCAGGATGTCCGGCAGCGCATCCATGCCCGGCGAGCGGCCATAGGCGTCGTTCGATGTGGTCGCCCAGCGCGGCGCGATGAACGGCTTTTCGCGGTAGCCGACCTTCGAGAGCGGCTTCAGGCTGTTGCGGCCCCACTCCCAATAGACCTCGCGATAGGTGAAGTTGCCGGGAATCTTGCCGAGATTGCCTGCCATGCCGGGCATGCTCAAGGAGAAATTCGGCTCGATCGCGTGAGCAACGATCACTTCGGTCTCGAGCGAGGCGCCCTTGTTCTCCCAGAGGCCCTGCACGTCGGGCGAGCAGTTCTCCAGCCCGACGCCGTAGACCAGTTGCGCCACGGTCTGCACATAGGTGCGATAGAACGAATTGATCCGGCCGTCCGATCCGCAGGCCAAATAATATTCGCCCGCGCACGGATTATAGCAGCGGATGATCGAGTCCTTGTCGCCGTACATCAGCTTCGGACCGGTGCCGAAGACGGTCAGGTCCTCGAACATCTGCGTGCCGGTCTGATAATAGTTCGATCCGGCGAACACGCGATAGATGCGGTCCTGGGTATCCTCGAACCACAATTGCGCGGCGCGGTCCGGCTTGAAGTTGCGCAGGCCCGGCTTGATCTTGAACCACGGCCGCGATGACGACATGATGCCGGAGCGAAGGCCGGCGGTGCAGACGCGCACGGCTTGCGCGCCGGTAGGATCCTTGATCGCGCCGTTGATCGCGAGGCCGCGCGTCATTGTATTCGGTGTGATGAGCCAATGATATCGACGCGGAAGAATCGCGTTAGCCAGCGCGGCCCAATGTTCCCACCATGACAGGCGCCACGTCCTTAAACCATAAAGTCTCGACTCAAGCTGTTGACGCTCGTCCTCCCATTTCTGGTTCTCAGCGTACCGTTGCTGCTTCGCCATTGCCGGCGCATCGGCGAGCAGCGACGCGCTGGCTAATTCCATGCGGGAGGTCGAGGCGACGTCGAGCATCAGGCGACACGAATCCATGTACGCATCAACAGATGCGTATTGGCATTCCATGGCTCTGATTTAATCAGCCACCACTCGCCGGGATAGCCGGGGCGCACCTGACCGCTAAACATCCGAACTTGAACATCGCGATAGATCTTCACGACGTCTGCTCCAGCAATTCACGAATAATTCTTCGACGTGCAGTGCGCAGCCAACGGCTGATCTCGCGCCACTGCTCGCGTGTCGTCTGGGGCGACACTTTGGCCGGATTTATCGAGAGCGCAAACATCAGCTCGTCTGCCCCAACAACTGCGCCTTCGCGATCGACGGCGCGGCGACACCCTGGCCGCCGGTCTTGTTGGTATCCGCCATGCCGGCGCCAGCAGCCGCAGCGGCTCGCGCGCGCGCCTGGGCGCCAGCGGCTTGCGTCTGGCCGCTTGCGGTCGTCGCCGGATTGGCGGCCGGAGGAAGCGGCGGCGGGGGCGGCGGCGACGCCGGTGCGGAAGGTGCGAGGAAGCCCATGATGATCCTCAGAACAGGAGCGATAGGCCGGCAGTGAGACCGAGCACGATGGAGATTCCCACCAACGCTAGCGACACTTGACGCGGGAGATGCGGAACGAGTTGCGCGTAATGGCTCAGATACGTCACGCCTATCGTGATCAGCGCGAATTTCCACGCGATCGGATGCGCCGTGACGATGCCCGCGATGAACACGCAAGCGAGATAGAGCGCGGAGTTGATCAGTGCGCCGATGATGTTCGGGTGCATGATGTTGCCTATGTCCGAAGAAAATTCATCCGAAGAGCAAAGTCATTTGGATGTTGCGCATTCTTTTTTCGATTGCACGGCATGCAGGTGAGTTGAATATTGTCGATCCAGTTCGATCCACCTAAAGCGATTGGCATTATGTGGTCTGCTTCGAACTTTCCATTCAGTTCGATTTGGCAATAGCAGCATATTCCATTTTGCTGCTGGTACAGCCCTACAATCTCCTCACCCGTGTGAAATCCATCGGCATCCCTTTGCTTTGCGCGACGATTACGGATATGAGATATATGTTTTTGGCGCTTGTCGTCTTGCGCTAAATACCGTTTCTGTGCGCGGCTGCGCTCCACGGGATCGCGCTGACGTTTCTTTGGTTGAAGATCCTTCTTAGCCGTCCGGAGACATTCGACACATCCTCCGTTCGAAGCAAACCTCACTCCGGGATGCCCTCGTTTACATGGCCGCCCAACGTACTTCTTGCCTATTCCTGGCGCGCGCCCCATGCGTACCAAACATTTCTTGCAATTAATTGACTTTCGGAATGCGCCTGCGTTGATGACAGCCTCTGCGCCGCAGTCGCATCTTACTAAGATACGCGAATGTCCCGGGCGTATCGCAGGACGACGCTCAACAATTGTCCGCGTACCGCTGCGTTCTCCTATGAAATGCCGGTTGATATTCGTGGCCATACAACCACTGAATCACAGGCAATAGTTCGCAGTCAAGCACACATTCTCTTTTACAGAGCATCATATTCGAACGAATGAAATACCTTGCTGCGCTCGGTCATCTCGATCTCTATCGCGATGCGCTCGGCGATGGTCATGGTGTCGAGGGATTGCTCGACGATCTGACGATGCTGCTGCATGGAGTGATAGAGCGGCTTCATCAGCGCATCGCCGAGAAATTCGGCCAGCCGATCGCGTTCCTCTGCTTGGTGCGGGACATCGCGCCGGGGTACGACGTTGGTCTCTGGCATCGGCATGACGCCGGCGCGGTGAAGGCAGCGGACATCATTCATTTGAGCGGATCGTATTCATATTGATGGCCCATGCCGGCGCGAGGGCCGTATTTGTCGCGCTGGTCGGTTGCGCCGACCGGGTGCGCGAAGGTCAGCGCGAGCGCATCGCCATCGTCGGGCGACGATAGTCCGCGCGCCTTCATATGCTCTTTCTTCTCAAGCACGATGCAGTCCCGCGAGCCTTTAAGAGAATACCCGTATTCGACGGCAGGCAGATCGGCCTTCAATTCCTCGTCGTTGTCGATCGCGCCGCCGACCAGCCATTCGCGCATCGCGCCCCACATCTCGGCGCGCTTGTTGTAGTACCAGACGCCGGACTCGCGGCCTTGGATCTCACGATCGGGCGAAGATCCGAAATCAATGCCGAGCACCGGCAGATGCAGATAGTTGCAGCGGTCGACCACGCCGGCACCAAAGCCGCCATTGTCGATGAAGATCGCGTCGGGCTTGTAGATTGCGAACGCTTCGGCGACGCGCGCGGCGACCTGCATGGTATCGAGTCCCCGGAACTTGAGCGGCTTGATGGAGCGTCCATCACGGCCGCGGCGAAAGCGGAACACGGTCTTGTCGTCGCCGAACCTTGCCACGTCGACACCCATCACCAGTGCATCATACAGCGACACATCGACGTCGCGGTTCGGATCGGATGCGGCGTTGACGAGATCACTGGAGATGAACTGCGACGTGCCAGCCCGCGGGAAGATACCGCGCACACGCACGCGAACGAAGTCCGAGTCCTCGCCGTAGTCCTCGATCCATTCGGCAATTTCCGCCTTATTGGTGATCGAGACGTTGCGGCTGTCGATCTGGCGATTGCTCCAGCGATGATGGAAGCGCCCGCCAGCGAAGCACTCTCGAAACCGTCCGATGTTACGTGTCGGGTTGCCGAACGCCGGCCAGATGATCTCGGTATTCTTGTCCGTCAGCGCGCCGGTCGAAACGTCCCAGATCACGTCGGGGATGCCGGAGGCTTCATCGTATAGGAGGACGATCCGCTTACCTTCGTTGTGCAAGCCCGCGAACGCCTCGGTCCGCGTCTCGTTCCATGTTACCGCATCGATGCGCCAGGTCTTCTCGTGCTCGGGATCGACCGAGAAGATCGCCTTCGATGTGACCGCGAACCAATGTGAATTGATCGCGAGCCTGTGCCACTTTGAAAGCTGCACCCAGGTCTTCTGCTTAAGCTGGTCGCCCGTATTCGCGGTGACCACGCCAATCGTATCGACGCAGGTCGACATCGCCCAGAGGATGATCCACGACACCAGCGCCGACTTGCCGATGCCGTGGCCGGAGGCGACCGCGAGGCGCAGCGCGCGATCGGGCGACAGGCCGTTACTGATCTCGATCAGTATCTCGCGCTGCCAGTCGAGCGGGCCCTCGTGGCCGGCTAACTCGCCCTGCCCCCAATCGAACGCAAACAGCACGAAGCCAAGCGGGTCCTTATCGAAGCCCGCGATGGCTTCAACCAGTTCCGCTTCCGGATCGTTGGCCTTTGGCGCGTTGACGGGCTGCATTCAAGCGGGCTCCGAGCCCATCGATCACCTCGACCGGTCCACCGTCTCGACCCTCCAAACGCATGCGCTGGGGCTTCGGCGGTTCGACGTGATCCTTCAGGATCTTGTTGGCGGCAAGCTTGTCGTGGAACTTGATCTTCGGTCGACCATCGGCGTCGAAGCCGATTTCGGAGATCGCGAAGGTCTGTTCCTTCGTCATCTTCTGGATATCGATCCCGACGAAATCGCCCTTGTCGTTAAATTGCCGGACGTCGTGAAGATTCACGCCCGCGATCTTTTCGATATTTGATAGCACCCATGCGAGGTGCACATTGGCCAGCTCGGCGGCCTTCTTCTGGTTACGCTTCAGCTCTGCGGCCGAGCGCGGATCATCGAGAATGCGGCGTCCATTGCCGTGGTGCGCCTTGTAGCCAACCTTGGCCTGCGCTTCTTCGATATTCTGGCAGATACAGTATTCGCGAATGAACGCCTTCTGACGGTCATTTAGCTGCTCGGGGCGCTCGCGTGGGGGCTTTGTCTTGCGGCTCATTTGGAATCATCCGGACTCAGTGCTGCCGGATTTGCCTCCTGATTTGATTCGATATTCTCACGTTTATCCGAGTTCCCGCAAATGCCGTGGCGCGCTATGCGCCGAGAACGGGATCGGGCGTCGCGATAGCGGGCGCACCCCGCTACTAGCCAATTGCTGTTCTGCCTCATCGGGCACGTATTCGGTGAGGCCTTGGGCCTCGGCTTCGGCGAACTGCGCGCTGACCAGGCTATCGACGTCGATCAGGTCGGGTGGTTGTGGTTCGGTAGGCTGCTGTCCACCTAGGACGTATTCGGTCAGGCGCGATAGGGCGTCTTCGATGCGGGACATGCGGGCATCGTCCGGGAGCGCTTCCATCGCCGGAGATCGGCCATAGGTCTGGCCATTGTCGGGATGCACGCCGTTCCGATCGACCGAGCCGACATTGACGATCGTCGGCGATAGTTCGCCATGCGCGAATTTCGGTTTGATGGTGCGCTGCACTGGTGTCGTGAGGTTCTGCATCAGCATCATCCGGCAATGATCGAACAGATGCCGTCCTGAGGCTTCGGCTGCGGCGATCAATGCGGCATGTTGCGCGTCACTCAAGCGGATTTCGATGGTCTTGCCCATGCGAAGGCCTTTCGATGGAGGAAAGAAGAGCCGCCCGCGATACTTCGGATAAACGCGAACGGCTCTTAAGTCTGAGGGAGGAAACGCCGATGGGGCGTAGCGGGGGTTTAGGCCGCTACCCTATGGATATGAAAAAGCCCCGCTTTGGGCGAGGCTTGGAGGTAGGATGTGGACTATGATCAGGCGTGCAAGTCGTTCTTTCATCCGTGTGCTGGCAGGGTGCCGTGGATTAAGAGCGTGTCAAGCTGGCGATCCCCCTCGGACCTTTTCATTTCCGAGTCCCCGGTGTCTAGAACAGGGTAGCCGCTTATGCGGGGACCAAATCTTGAATCTCTCTAAAGGGCCTGACTCGATTTTTCGAGCCTGACCGGGTCGGAGCCTTGCTCCGTCTGCGCGTTGCATGGCCCATGGAGCCCCCTACACCGCTTCGACCTGTTCCTCATCGAACTGGATGGGAGACAGGCACCCTAACCATTGGATTAGAACGCTGAGTCGGTAGTCCTTGTCAAGCTTCTCGATCGGGCCTTCGAACAGGGCGAACGGGCCATCCACAATTCGCACCTGCTGCGCAGGCTTGAACCGGCGGCGCTCCGGATCGCGGTTCTGCTTGGCCTCGAACCTGCGAATCTCTTCCATCGCGCGCGGGCGCACTTTGAGCGCTTCGCCATTGTATCTGACGAACCCGCCGACGCCCGAGGCATAGCGCTTGAGCCTGCCGATGTCGGCCTCGAAGTCGGGGACGAACATGGTGCCGGGAAAGATCGCGACGGTCTTTTTGACCTTGCGATGAAACCGCCTGGCCATCATGGTTTTCTGCTCCTTCGGCACATAGACCGAGATGCCCTGATCGGTGAGCTGGCGTTCGGCCTTGAGGTCGTGGTTCGGATGCAAACGAAGCAGATACCAGATCGATGCGACGGGGATGCTCAACGCGACAGGCGTGACGAAGGCGGCGAAGTCTTGGCTGAGATCGTTCATGTGCTGGATTGCCCCGGGGGTTGGTTATTTGATGTTGGCCCAGTCGGTATCGGTCATGAGGGTTTCGGGCGGATCGGTTGATGCCGTGTAGAGTTTTCCTTCGACAGACGGAGGCCAAGGCCAGGGAGCAAGGTCGGCGGCGCGTAGATGGCGGCGAACCTGCACGGTGACGGCGTCCCGCAGCAGGCCCTCCCATGCCGCGGCTTGCTGGTGATCAAGGACAACCCAATTCTGTTTCGGACCGGCATGAGCTAGCGCGACCAGTCGTGGCGTCATCGGCTTGCGGTAGTGGATATTCCCCCCGCGCAACATCACTCGCTGTATCGCGCTAGCAACATCCGCGATCTCGTACAGAATGCCGATCGCCCGGCCTTCTGGACTATCTTGCGGATAAATTCCCGGCCCATCGCCAGAACCACTTGGCGCGTGCTTCGCGAATTGCTCCCAGGCATCGCGTTCCTTGAGGAACAAATGCGCGCCGATAACGTTGGGAGGTTTCTTCAGCGACTTGCGGTGCGCGACGTAGCCCCTCGCCGCGCGGCGGGCGAGTGTGCGCTCATCCGGTTTCAGCGCGGACCAGACCTGCTGCGCCATCGATTGCCGCAGGATCGGCTCGACCCAATCATCTTCAAAATCCTTCCAACCCTCTGGAGCCACACTCCCCCCGGAGGG
>Ga0137419_10000269_pt1 | contig 17153 bp, 17 predicted proteins | sample CZODoug3_1_2_16f_FD_108279 | JGI IMG/M metagenome (GOLD analysis project Ga0137419, IMG submission 108279) | Vadose zone soil fungal communities from Angelo Coast Range Reserve, California, USA - CZODoug3_1_2_16fungal (Illumina Assembly) | ecosystem: Environmental > Terrestrial > Soil > Vadose... | reverse complement strand
GGGAACATTTCCGGTTCTGAATGCGCTGAACATCATGCATTTACAAACACCGCAGTCGGCCGTATTGTCGGCCGTGATTTTCAACGCGCTGATCATCATTGCCCTGATCCCGCTGGCCTTACGAGGAGTGAAGTATCGGCCGATGGCAGCCGCTGAGTTGCTCCGGCGCAATCTGTTGATCTACGGCGTGGGCGGCATCATCGTGCCGTTCTTCGGAATCAAGTTCATTGACATGCTGATCACGCGGGTTGGGCTTGCTTAAAGGATTCGAGAAATGAAGAAAAATCTTGTTACAGCCGTTCTGATGACCATCGCGACCACAATCTTGCTCGGGGTCGCCTATCCACTCGTGGTCACGGCAATCGCAACGGTCCTGTTTCCAGCTAACGCTAACGGCCAGTTGATCCAGCGTGGCGGGAGGTCCATTGGATCACGAATCATTGGCCAGGCCTTCGCCGGCGCCGGCTACTTCCACTCGCGCCAGTCGGCCGCAGGAAGCGGCTACGATGCTGCGAGCTCAGGCGGCACAAATCTCGGACCCACGAACCAGAAGCTGATTGATCGCGTGCGGCAGGACGTCGCTTCTCTGCAGGCCGAAAATCCCGGGAAGTCCGTACCAGCTGATCTGGTAACAACCTCTGCTTCTGGCCTCGACCCTCATATCTCGCCCGCCTCGGCCGAGTTTGAAGTGGCTCGCGTAGCACGAGCACGCGGCATGCGCGCGGATGAAGTTCAGGAGCTCGTCGCTAGGCACACGGCGGATCGACAGCTTGGTTTCTTAGGCGAGCCTCGCGTCAACGTTTTGGAGTTGAATCTCGATCTTGACTCGAAACGTCCTCTGCAGGAGACAGTTGTGAAGTAATCGAAAGTATTTTGCAACTCGGAACGTAATTTGCGGGATCAGCTGCGATGCCTAGAAATGCGACTGGGGTCACGACGCAGGGCTCTGCCGGGTCGTCACCATGCTGAACTTCCCCGACGGGATTTGAGGCCGTGAGACGACAAAATGGCCCGCTGATTCCAAAGTACTTAGGCCACTCCAACCACTGATCTAGGCCCTCAAAAACCGTTGTTTTTTTGCGCCTTATGCCATCCCGTCGATCGAGAAACCCATTCATCGCAAGTAACGGAGTCTGTGTCGCCCACGACTCGATGGGGATATGCGTGACCCATTGGCCGTGGAAGCATTCTTTCTAGGCTGCTGGCACGTTGGACAGCCCACAAACTTGAACTTAAACGGATCCAAAGGGTCTGTCTAGCCAGCCAAAGCCGGTGTGGGGCGGACACTCCTGTCCGCCGCCTTCGGGAGCCGAGGCGCTTCTACCGGTTACTGATGTAACCGTCGTAGAGCGCAAGGTAGTGTATCTCTCCCGCGGTTCGGTAGAGACTATCTACAAAGGTATGACTGCATTCGGTGTTGGTAAACGCCTCGGAATCATTGTGCTAGCAAGGTTCCGCGTGCTGGCAGTCATCTGGATATTCTGCTTGTTCGGCTTGGCGCAACAGCCGACGTCGGCTTGGCAAGAACAAGTTCGAAAGTGTGCCGCGGCGCAGGATTGGACCGCGGCCATGAGCATCGTGGACCGTGAAATTGCCCGTGCACCACGAGACATGGACATACGGACGTGGCGTGCACGCGTGCTGCTGTGGTCAGGGAGAGTCGCGGAAGCCGAACATGAATATCACGAGATTCTCACTGCTGTCCCCAACGATCCGGACAACTGGATGGCTTTGGCTAACGTGTATTCGCGCGAAAGCCGGACCCAGGACGCTCTGCAAGCCTTAAATCGTGCCGTGGAGCTCGACCCGAAGCGCGCCGATCTCCATGCCGCACGCGGTCGCGCGCTGCGGGTTGCAGACAACCGGAGCCAAGCGAAGCTGGAATTTCGCCGGGCGTTGGAATTGGATCCGACCAGTAAAGAGGCCGCGTTGGGCCTGCTTTCGTTGCGCAGTGAACCCAGGCATGAGATGCGCGTTGGGGTCAATACCGACCTCTTCAGCTTTGGTGGCGCTAATGACCTGGAAGGATTGAGCTTCACTTCGCACTGGACACCGCGCTGGAAAACTAGCGTCTCCGAGAATTTTTACCAGCGGGCAGGAACGGATGCGGAAACGTCGGTAGCGAGCGTGACCGGAAAGTTGCCGAGGATGGGTGCTTTAACGGTGGGCGGAGCGGCAGCTCATGACAACAAAGTCATTCCGAAAAACGAAGCGTTCTTCGACTACGACCAAGGATGGAGACTCCCTGCTGGCAAGCTTCTGCACGGGTTGGAAATTATCTATGGGCAGCACTGGTATTGGTACACAACGGCGCGCATTCTGACCATCAATGAGATGACCCTCTTCTACTTGCCTCACGACTGGACGTGGTCGGTAGGACTGACCGGCGCGAGAAGTCACTTTTCCGGGACCGGCGCAGAATGGCGTCCTTCGGGGTTAACACGTGTTGGGTTTCCTATCTCTGCGTGGGACGAACGCCGCCTCCAGGGAAATGTCTTCTTCGCGGTAGGGACGGAGAATTTCGCGCAAGTCGATCAGATCGGAAAGTTTGCTTCGCAGACATATGGTGCCGGTTTGCGCTTCCAGTTGACAGAGCGCCACGACGTGACGGGCTTTGCTGCCTATCAGAAACGCACGCAAGACCGCACACAAACGAGTTTTGGATTTACCTATGGTTTCCGCTTTTGAATCATTTCGCCGGCTAAGCCCAGCCGCTTTCGTGCTGAAGGCGATCGTTTCCATGGTCGTCGCAGACGTCTTGCTGCTGGGGTTTATCCTGCTGCGGCGAATCTACCGCAAACGCTATTTCGCGCACCGTGATTCGCGCCAGTTCGAACTCCGCCAAAGCTGGGACGACCTGATCTCTGGGCAGATTCCCTACGAGACATGGCGCAACAAACCGTCCGACCGTCACCTTGTCGAAACCATGGTGCTGGACGCCTTTGAAATCGCAGGACCGGCGGAATCAGCAAGCCTGCTGAAATTCATGCGCGCCAGCGGACTCGTCGAGAAATGTATCTCTGATGCGCGGCACCATCAGGGATGGAAGCGGCAGCGTGCACTGATAGCACTCAGTCGAACTCGTGCTCCGGAAGGTATTCCGGCTCTGTCAGAAGGATTGCGCGATCGTGATCCGGAGACCAGGCTCGCCTCCTTGCGCGGTCTCGGGCGCATGGCCTGTCCGGAAGCGGCCGAGGAAATTCTGCATTGGGTGGGTGAAGTCGGGCTGGTCGTGCCCGTTCTCCCCTTGCAAAGCGCACTGGTCCAGAGCTGCGCGGAGCGTCCGCAAATCTTGCTGCCGTATCTGCAACACGCGGCTCCAGCCGTACGCGAAGCGCTCGGACGCGTACTGGGGGAAGTAGCCACCGCTTCGCTGGGGACTGAGCTCCTGCAGTTTGCCGACGACGCTCTTCCCGAATTGCGCGCCGCAGCCGCGCGCGCACTTACTGTTGCCGAACCGCGTATGGCAATCAACGTCCTGGGTGAGTTGGCGAAAGACCCCATGTGGTTCGTGCGGTTGCGCGCTATCGTGAGCCTGGGTAAGCTCTCTCAGCCAACTGCGATCCCATCCTTGCTGCACGGCTTGAGCGATTCAAATCGGTTGGTGCGTCTTCGGGCAGCAGAAGCAATCGTGGATTTCCCCGCGCCGATGGCGCCAATCTTCGAACAATTGGTGGCCATGCGAGACCGGTATGGATTGCATGCCTATCTGACAGCGCTGGAAAACTCCGGCTTGCAAGCCAAGCTCGAAAGTGAAACCAGAGCTAGCAAAAAAATCAAGAAGGGCACGAAGACGATTTTGCTGGAAGTTCTGCGCACCTGGACCTTGCCTCCCGAACCCCAGCCGTCACGGGAGAAAGTCTCCGCCGCGGCGGGTTCTCGGTCATGATTTACTTTCTCGAACTCTCTAACCACCTGCTTTTTTTCTACTACGTCCTTTCAAATCTCGGGTACTTGCTGATGCTCGCCATCGCGCTGAAGACGAGCGCAGCGCACCTGCGGCGCCTGGAAAGCATCCCCACCGATTGGATCAGGAGATCCCCGATGGTGCCTCCCATCACCATCCTTGTTCCCGCACATAACGAAGAGACATTTATTTGCACGGCTGTCCGGAATCTGCTTGATCTCGAATATCCGGAACTCGAGGTCATCGTCATAAACGACGGCTCATCCGACAGCACCCTGGAGATGATGCAGCGGGAGTTTCGCCTGCGATTGGTAAGAACGGTATACATCCCGCAAGTAATCAGCGCGCCGGTTCGGGGACTCTACCGAAGTGACATTGACCCGCGCCTTGTCATCGTGGATAAGGAATCGGCTGGAAGTAAAGCCGATGCCGTAAATGCCGGCTTGAACGCGGCGGGCTCGCCCTATGTCTGTGTCGTCGATGCAGACTCCGTGCTCGAGCGCGATGCGCTGCTGCGAATCATGGTCCCGGTATTGGCAGACCCCGAGCGCGTGGTATCGGTTGGCGGAATTGTCAGGGTGCTGAACGGGTCAGAGGTCGAAGGAGGACGCATGCGCCGCGTTCGCCTGCCCAGGAAGAGCCTTGAAGTCATCCAGGTCGTCGAATACTTGCGCGCGTTCCTGATCGGAAGAGAAGCCTGGGCCCGGGGAAACATGCTGATGATTATTTCCGGGGCTTTCGGAGTGTTCCGCACCGATCTGGTGCGCGCTGTCGGGGGCTACCGATCTGGCTCAATTGGCGAAGATTTTGATCTGGTGGCACGCTTGCACCGCCACTTGCGGGAGGAAGGCGCGGACTATCGCATCGAGTTTGTCCCGGACCCCGTGTGCTGGACGGAAGTGCCATCCGACATGCGGTCGCTTGCCAGACAGCGCGCGCGCTGGCAAAAAGGTCTGCTCGACGTTTTGTGGCCGAACCGGGACATGCTCTTCCGGCCGCGTTATGGAACCATCGGAAGCCTGGCGCTTCCTTACTTGTGGTTGTTTGAACTTCTGGCCCCGGTCATCGAACTGGGTGGCTTCGTGACGATTATCTTGGCAGCATGCTTTGGCGTCTTGAGTCAGTCGTTCCTTCTGCAGTTTGTCATCTTCGGGTATGCGTTCGCAACAGTCATTTCCATTGGCGCCGTGCTGCAAGAGGAACTGACTTACAAACGCTACAACGATTGGCAGGATGTCGCGCGGCTCGTCAGCTATTGCTTCCTGGAACATTTTCCTTACCGGCAATTGCATATGATCTGGCGATTGCAAGGCCTCTGGCAGTATTTGCGAGGCGACTTGGCCTGGAGACCGCTGAAGCGACAGGGCACGCAATCCCTTGGCACAGACTAGAGTCTTCCTTCAAGTTGTGACAACCCAGCCTTTTCATTAACGCTTCAGATCGCGCATGACCTCATCCACATAGCTGTTCTCCAACGCAGCGCCTCTTCAACGAAAGCCGCTTTCAAGTCGATGCAATGTGGAATCGCGCAAGTCGAGGGGACGCAGCACTATTGTTCTCGGAGTTGTTAAATGATTGTTTTTTCTTCCCCGAGACTTCTCAAATCATCCTCCGTCCCCGATGGAGCTAGGATCGTGCCCCGACATACCAGGGCGCACTCACCGTGAAGATGCGCTCATTGCCGCGGGCGAGTAGTACCCATTCCAGAAGCCGGCCACGCTGATTGTGGAGGAAGAATTCATACCATTTGTCTTCCACGATCTCGGGTATGACCACCACGATGCTGCGATCAGGATGTTTTTTCGAAAGGTCGAGAATGAATTGAACGATGGGAATGACTATGAAGCGGTAGGGTGATGGCAGGACGTGGAGCTGGGGTGGCTCCTTGCCTGCCGCGCCGAAGGGTTGCTCAACGTATTGTTCCCATTCGTCTTGAAGCAGTTCGGAATGCTCGTTGGGCTCGACGTGCACGGCGATCACTTCCGGGGAAAGCCGGGCAGCAAATTCAATTCCCTGGCGGGTGATGTGGCTCCAGCGGTCGAAGACAACGACCGCAATCGGATGCTGGCTGAGACCTGCCGCATCGACGGGAACCTTGCAGGTGGTGAGCAGTTTCACGGAGTGGTAGTGGCGGCGGACAAGGGTGAAGAAAGCAATTGTCAACGGAATGAAAAGCAGCGTAATCCAGGCGCCTTCCACGAATTTGGCAACCAACACGATGCCCGTGGTGATGCCGGTGACCAGGGCACCGACCCCATTCACGATTGCGCTCTTCAGCCAATTGGGACCGCGGTTTTTCCACCAGTGCATGACCATGCCGGATTGCGAAAGCGTGAAGGCCAGAAAAGCGCCGACGGCATAGAGCGGGATAAGCCGGTCGGTGATACCTCCGAAAAGGATGAGAACGCCGCCACAGAGTACCGCCAGGACGACGATGCCGTAGGTGTAGACGAGCCGCCGCCCGCGGTACCCGAAGGCATGGGGCAGGTAATTGTTTTGCGCGATGGCGCGGCAGAGGCGGGGAAAATCAGCAAAGGCTGTGTTGGCGGATAGAGAAAGAACGACGAGGATGGAGCCCACGGTCAGATAATAAAAGAAGCCTTGGCCAAAAACCGCGGCGGTGAGCATGGAGAGTACGCTCTGATAGCCGGGCTGGCCCGGATCGGTTGCGGCAATTCCGTAAGTCTTTACGAGATACGAAATTCCCGCCAGCAGCACCGCCAATAGAAAAATAATCACAGTGAGAGTGCGCTGGGCGTTTTTCACGGTGGGCTCTCGAAAAGCCTTCACGCATTGCTGACAGCCTCTACGCCAGTCAAAGCCGTGCAACCGCTGGCGAAAGCCTTCAGCAGTAGCCAGTAGCTGACCGCTTCCATCATGGGGCGCGGAGGCGGAAGGGGAGCTGCCGGTGTGGGATGCCCTCCGCTGAGGAGAACACGGAGAAGGCCCGTGACGATTGTTATGAGAAGTGTGCCGACAAACAGATAAGTAGGAAATGCGAAAGCAGTGCCAGCCTCGCGCAGGCCGCGGAGATTGAGGATAGTGATGAGGATCAGAATGCCCACGCAGAGAGAAACGGTGTGCGGCTGCACAGATGGAACCGCCGAGACCAAAGCACCAACTCCCGCGGAAATGCCCACTGCGGCCGTGAGAATGTAATCGGTGAGGAGCGCGGCCGCGGCAAGCAAGCCGGCAGGTGCGCCGAGGTTGAACCGCGCCACGGTATAGGAGCCACCGCCGGAGGGATAGGCGGCGATGGTCTGGCGGTAGGAGAAGTACACGATCACTAGCAGCGTGATGATAGCGGCGCTGATGGGTACGATATAACGAACACCGAGAAGACCAAGGGGGATCAGAAGACTGAGGGCCGCTTCCGGGCCATAAGCCGCCGAGCTAAGCGCATCGAGACCGAAGATCGGGATGCCCCGCGCAGGACCGATCTGCTCGGCGCGTTCGTCACTGGTCTTGATGGGCTTACCGACAACGAGATCAAGTATGTTCATGAGGATTGGTGTCCAATGGACTGCTCGCGGCACGAGAACTATGCACTGAATGGGAGGTGGTCCTGACACGAACTCCTGACAAAGACTCTAGGAGCATGAGATCGCATTTGACGCTTATCCTCAGAGAATTGTCCAGGGAAACCCAAGATAACATCGGGCGGATTCGCAATCAAAAATCGACTTCCGGCCAGACTACGAGTCAATCGTGACACGTGAGCAGCGAATCCGACGGGTAGGACGAATTGTCGCTTTCCCCTGATCGGGGGCAGGAGACTTCGCGAAGGACTGAAACGCGATCCGAGGCGTTTCGATGAGAACTCATGCCTCCTCTGGCCCATGCTCTGCAGGCAACGAAACCAAACAGCTTGCTGATACTGTCTTGCATTGCATACTCGGGACGGTTGGAATGGAAGAGGGAGGAGTCAGCCCTGCGCACCTCTGACCCATCATTGCAGAACGTTTATGGGTGGGTCTTACCCGAAGTGCTGATTGGCAGAAAGGCCGCGCGCTGCAAAACTGCATTCACAGTATTTTGATTGTGAAGTTAACGCTGATCTTGGCTTGCGTTTCGACCGGCTGCCCATTTTGTAAATACGGCTTGAAACGCCACTGGCGTACCGCTTCCACTGCGGCCGAGACGAGTATGGGAGGACCGCTCAGCACGCGCAGGTCACGGACGCCTCCGTCGGCACTGACGAACGCCTGAAGCAGCACGGATCCCTCGACCTTCATCTGCCGGGACAGCGAGGGATAGGACGCTTCTACGGCTTGCGGTAGTGCCTCGGGCTGATCCGAAGATATCCGCGTCCGCTCCGCAGCACTCGTGGCCGGGCTCCAGTGGAACGCTGTCGAGCCCGCGGCCCGAGTGCCCGAGTTCGTCGGCATCTCAACCTTCACGGAGTTGTTGCCAGGATGAACGGTGCGGTGTGTGTCGCCGGCCACTACTTCCACTTCCATTGGCGGAATCTCAGTACGAGTAGCCGCGATGACGGTCCGGGCGACCGTGGCCGGGGCGGAACTCTTGGCAGCAACTTCGTTCTTCGTCTTGGCAGTTGGAGCAATCTTGGCCGCGGGCGCCGGATTCCCGATGGATGGTGCTTGCGCTGCGCTGGTCGGAGCTGATGCCGGGGACGTCTGGTCCACGTCCGTGGTCTCGTCTGAACCGAACCAAGTTGTGTAGTCCTTCATCACAACCACGACAAGAGTGACCAGCAAGATGAGTAGCGTAATGAGCATCCTGCGACGGCCCTTGTTTTCCGCTTCCGGCCTTTGCATCAGCTCCGCCATGTCTTGCCTTTTCCTGATCCCTGAAAGTCCCGCTAAGGCTTTCGTACGCAAGTAAGATGTCACGCTTTGGGGACGGGGAGAATAGCACCGGGGGGCGACAGCCATAGCACAAAAGGGGAATACAAATCGAAAGGGCTTTCCAAGCCAGGTCTTGCCTGCTATCGCGGGCGAAGCACGCAAGATGCCTGCTCTTGAGTCAGGGCCTGGAGAGACTCGCAGTCCAAGGCGTTCAGCGCCAGAAATGGCATCGAATACTACGGATTTCTAAGGCCGAAATGCATAGCAACCAAGAAACCCTTGTGTTCCAATCCCAATGCAACGTGGCCCTCTAGCCATCATGTCGACGTGACTGGACCCATCGAATCCCCGGTCCGGCGGATGAGCGGCGAGCAGGAAATCGTCGCAAACCGTTGATTACAAATGATGTTACGAAATCCTGGGGGCGTAGACGGGCAGACGGGCACAGAAGTCCGGCGATTTTCGGAGGAGGCGTGACGTTCTGGGATGCCAGGGGAAGAAGCGCAAGCGGCATGACAGGCTCTAGCGCAACCAACGCCCGCGTGGTGGTGCCGAAATTCCGCATCTGTTTCTGCACTCTCCCGTCTCTCTTAACGTGCAACAAACACCCCACGACTGTTGCCTGATGTACGTCCAGTCCACAGCCACGTTCTACCAGCGTTTGCATAACGCCTCCTCGAAAGGTGATTGCTGCGCCGCAGGTCTGTTGCAGACACTGCCATGCGTCCTTCCTGTTTCCAGGTTCGACAAAGCGTGATACCTTTACCGGCGCGGGTCAGCCTGTCGCGCGGGATCTCGGTCACACAGTTATCCCCGACCTTCAAGCAATCGCCACGAAAGCTTGTACCACGCGTTGACCCGTTTCCCTAAACAATTTTCATGGATCGTGGTGCCCCGAAGGGGCATGGAGCCTGTCGTGAAAAGAACGGCGCATTCACGACTGTAAAGGACTCACAAGAGGCGGACGACCTCTTAAGACGCGGTGGAAACCTGATTGCCTCACTCACAACACCCCAACTGAGCCACCAAAGAAACCGCTCTTTCTCCCCCCTTTACCAGCACCGGATCCTGACTCGAGTCACAGCAGGCCCATTAGCGTGAAGATTCTCGCCCTGCCCTGCACTCACAAAGGTTCATAAATCATGGGGTGCATGCCCTTTATCGACAATTTACGAACCCTTTATTCGAAATTTACGGACTTTCGTATCCAATGATGTGGAGGGATTCCAGAGATTGTTTCGGCGCTGCGATCCGAACCCTGGAGGGCTCAATGTTCGTGACAGGGGCAATAACGGTGCTGTGCACGGCAGGTATCGCATTCTATGTGCGATTCCTGTTTGCGCTATGCAAGGAGCGTAAGCCGCGTCGGATTGGTTATTGGGTGCGTCTGCGGCTCGGCTCTGGCGAAAGCATGATTGCCGAACTACAGGAGCGGAAAAAACCAGTAACTCGCGCTGCATGAGAACGGCTTGAATGCAGGCTGCTCTCCAATCGGAGCAAGCTCAGTCCAAGGTTGATTAACCGAGAAAGGGTGGTATCCGATGTCGATCCAAGAAGTATCTGCGGAACAATTGGCGGAACTCTTACACCATTATCAGCAGGCGATCGGGCCGGATTTTGGCTGCGCGAGCCAGCCAAACGCTGCGGTGTGGGAGCAGGTACCCCAACAGGAAAAAAGCTGCCTAGTTGCTGCTGTGCGTCTGGCACTAATGGAACTGGCCTCAACGGCCACAGAGCGGGAAGACTCAAGGCGCTATTTTGCAAAGCCGGGTGAAGCTGAATGGGGCTGCTGACATGGAGGGATGCGCCGTAGGGGAACTAGGATTATGAGAGAACTGAAATGACCAGAAGCTGGAGCTTGCTGCGGCAACTAATAACCAAGACTTCGGACACCGTGCCCCGGCGAGACACTGCCGGGGAGAGTGCTTCCCTGACAGGGAGGTTCGAGTTCGGTGACTTCAATATCGATCTCGACGAGCACGAGGACATCGAATTCCTCTGGAGTCCGGCCGCAAATCCGCTTCGATCCAACCTCGTCGTCTGCAGCATAAGCAAACGGCGTAGAGGACTTCTCATGATGCCGGCAGAACAGTTCCGTGTCCTGGTTGTGGATGGTGATCCTCTGTAACGCCGAATGCTTCACGCCTCTCTGAGGAGCAGCAGCTTTGCGGTCGAGGAGGCCCGTACTGCGGTTATTGCTTGCGCTGTTCAGGAGTCGCGAAGGCTAACCTTCGGTAGCTCCGCCGCAGATAAGGTAGAGTCTCTGGATGGCAAAGCGCGCACCTGCCCGACCACGTCCTCGCAAAGCAAAGCCCGGCACCAAGGGTCTCGAGCCGGCAGAGTGCCGCCTAGAACAACCACAAGGATCCGCCACGGAGGCCGCGGATGCTGTTGAGAAGGCTGGGGGGTGCGTCGTGGGCCTCTATAAGGAACCGCTTGGCGGTCATCAGACCCTGCTCTCGATTCTGCCTATCGACAGGATCGAGCCTACGCCGTTTCAACGCGATCTCTCCGACGCTCACCACAAACGGCTGGCCGACGTTATTAGTAAGACTGGGCGTTTTCTCGACCCCGTCATCGCTGTCGTGGCGCCGGGCGGCGGCTTCTGGACCCCCAACGGCCGGCATCGCCTCGAGGCCATGCGCCGCCTTGGAGCTAAATCCATCACGGCTCTGGTCGTCGTAGAACGCGAGGTCGCGTGGCAGATCCTGGCGCTGAACACGGAAAAAGCGCATAACCTGAAAGAGCGTTCACTGGAAGTCATACGGATCTACCGTGGCCTAGTCGACGAGGATGCCTCGCGACCCGAATCTGGGTTCGCCTTCTACCTCGATCAAGCCGCACTTGTCACCTTGGGGGTATGTTACGAACGGGCCAGGCGCTTCGCCGGGGGCGCTTACCACCCGATCCTGCGGCGCCTTGAAAACTTCAGTGATGACTCATTGCGCACTGCCCTCAAACAACATGAGAAGCGCGCCTCTATGGTGCTCGAGCTCGAGGAAAAAGTCGCCGCAGTGGTCAGAAAGCTGAAGGAACGCGGACTCGTGAGTCCATACCTACGTTCTTTCGTTGTGGCGCGCATCAACCCGTTGCGCTGGATCAAAGGCGACCCTCCGCCTCTCGAAGATGTTCTGAAGACAATGCGCGAGCGTGTAGCGAAGTTCAACGTCGAGAAGATCAAGCCTCACGATCTTGCCGGCGCCTCGGGTTCGCCCGACGAAGAGACATAGGAGAGAAAACCGCGATGACTACCTCATCGGCCAGAAAACTAAGCACGCGAGGCGGCACGACTTCATCGACCGCAATCCCATCAGCCTCGTCCGCCAATGCGCAAAGCGGAGGACGCAGCCGGCGGTGCTTCTATGGCGTCGCCGTGAGTGGCCATCATTTGGGCTGCCATCGGCGTATAGCTGAGGCCAGGACAGACGGCATTGATACGAACGCCCCTTGCAGCATATTCCAGAGCCGCGCTTTTGGTGCGCCCAATTACTCCGTGCTCGGCGGCATGATTATGTCCACGCCCGGGAGCGCCCACAAGGCCTCCAATGGAAGAGCAGTTGACGATAGCACCACTTCCTTCCTTGCGCATCTGGCGCAGCTCGAACTTCATGCAACTCCATACTCCACGGAGATTGATGGCCGGCACTCGGCCAAAGTCTTCTCGAGTAGCGTCAGCGGTTCCGCAACAATGTTTTGAACGCCGGCATTGTTGAAGGCTGCATGCCGCCGGCATCACCCGCCGGTAGATGCGCAGCCGGCACGCAACTTCCCCCGTAGGCGCTAAGAGCGGCACCACTCTTCACTTGGGCGCAGTCATCTGCGGCGTTTGTTCTCCGATCTTTCCAGAGTAGATGATGAATTTGAACGGGTCAGTATTCTGGTGCTTCTCCATCAGCTTGAGGTATACAAGCCGTTTGGCATTTGCCACGGAGTTGCTGCGCTCGAACCTATCTCCAGCGGATTCAAGCAGAGAGGCTGCGAGCTCATATTTGCCGTCCGCGGTCAAGCTTTCCACTGTCTTGACCAGCTGTTGTTCCGACACGCCGAGGTAGTCGACCAGGAGCTCTGCGTGGTCTGCACGTGTGAGATGCTCGAGGCCTTGCAAGTCCGGCTGCCAATAGCCGACGTTCTGATCATAAAGACGGTCGATGACGTGTTCGCGGAAGATAAGATATGGGAGACACACGTCGGGCTGGTCGTTGAGCAGGCCTGGGGGAATCAGGTTTGCCTGATGTATCGCGCCACGCTCATCGCCTTGGCGTATTGCGGTCATGACCTGTTCGCGCAACCAAACCAGATCTCCTTTGAGCTGCGCCAGCATAGAGGCAGAGGTGAAATTCCGCGTGAGCGGCTCGTGGCCATGGAGCAGATACCGCGGATTCTTTTGCACCACAATATCGATCGCATCCATCAGCCCCTGAAGATCACCCTCCTCGGCGAACGGTGCACCCAGATAAGGCATGATGAAATCGCCGACGAACAGAACCCCCTGATCCGGCAGGCAGATGAACATCGCATCTTGAGTTTCGCCTCCTCGGACCGGAATGAGCTCGATGCGTGTTCCCCCGATCCTCAGCTCGGTGCGGCGATCGACGGTGATGTCCGGCTTAAAGCTCCGTACATTGTCGAGGCTGAAGGCTTCGCCGAAGAATTGCTTGTTGAACACTGCTGGCGCAAAGAGGTCGCGGGCGAGTTCTTCTCCGTAGTTGCTCCTGGCGTACAAATGCAAGCGGGGATTTAGGGTACGGAAATACCTGTGTCCGCCGACGTGATCCCAGTGGGAGTGTGTAATGAAGACCGTCGTCAGTTCGGGCAAGTTAGGCGCATACGCTCGCAGTGCCTCGTAGGCGGCCTTGGCCGAGTCCGGGCGCGTACCCGCATCGATGCCGATTAGTTCTCGCCGATCGTGCGACACCACAAAATAGTATTCGGTGAACTCGAAACCCGAGAGCGCATAGACGCGGCCCGGCACGATCTCGGCGACGCGTCTCGGGGAAAAAGCGTGCCCGGAAGCGATCTCCTCCGAAAAAGGAGTGATCAGCGTGATCGGCCGGTTAAAGTCCCGGTAGCCGCTCCGGCGCAGATAGTCCTGCGCTTTGACTTGCTCTCCGTCTGCGAGGGCCATCTTTCCAAGGTAGTAGTAAACTTCACGTAACCACCCAGCGTGCGGCGCTTTATCAGCGTTCGCCACGCACCAGGCCAGCTCGTCCTGCGCTGCATTTTTCGCATGGAAGCGGCTTGGAAGCTGGGCATATACGATGCCGGCGATCCAGTTCACTACGAAGATTTGTCCTCCGGAAAGCTGCCTGGCTTGTTCCAGCATCGCGATCGTGTCTTTCACGTAGCCGATGCGGTGCGGCAGCGAAACCTGAGATGCATGCTGAGCTCGCAACAATCCGATGGCGCTCCGATAGAGCGCCTTTTGAATGTCCGACAGGCGAGGTCCGAATTCCTTCAGCCGCGCGGAGAAGAACTCTGCACCCTCGCCCTGCAGGTTCGCGTTCGAATATTGCGCCATAAGCAGAAACAGCAATTGTGGATCTCGCGGTGGTGCCACGCTGTTTACAGCTTTCAAATATTCGAGTTCCGGACGAACGGAGCCCGCCTCACCCGGATTCCCGGGACCCGGTCGAGTGGGTGTTCCTCGGAGCTTTGCTAGGAAAACTCCAAGGACCAGCAGAGCGGCCAGCAAATAGATAGCGATCCGCATAAATGGGTTCCTTTCTGGAAGCTCTCAATTCCTCATCAGATAGATGTATATACATCAATAATCGATACAAAAATTCACGCCTCCATCGCGGCCTCTGTAATTCGCGAGACGGTCTGCCTCATGCTTTTCCAGCCTGCGTCGCCAAGTGCTCTCCCCAGTCGCTGTTCTGCCTGCTCCCAGTACCCTTGAGCCTCTGCCATTTTTCGTTTGCCTGCCTGCGTGAGACGGAACAGACGCTCCCGCCTGTCGTTTCCGCGCCTCACGCGAACCCAACCCTGCTTTAGCAACAGCCCCAACGTCCGCGTCAACGTCGTACTGTCCATGGAAAAGCCCGCGCTCAGCCGCTTTTGATTGGCCTCTCCAGTGGCAGCCAGCGCCGTAAGCAGGCCGAATTGCGTGATTTCGAGTCCTGCCTTCCTCAGTTCCTGGTCATAGATCCGCGTTACGACTCGGGTGACGCGCCGCAGGTTCTGACACGCACAGGGCAGATCAAACAGTGCTGCAGTAGATTGCTTTTCAAGTGCCTGTGGTCTCATAGTACATGTATATACATCTTATGCATCCTTTGTCAAACCAGAGCACTCGACGAGATGAGGCAGCTAACAATTCCGCTCACTCGTGACAATTATTCTCCACATTGCTTCCTATGTATACATGGCGGCGAAACGGGAATGTGTCTCACTCTACATTGAACTTTTCAATGGCGTGCGCGGATCAAGCCAGACATGGCGAGACACGCTATTTGGGAGCATCTCACCTATTGTAGGTCGGGGATTTCCGATGCATCCGGTGCCGCTTCTAAGTAGCGACGTCGTTCCTCTTGGTCTTCGGGCAACATCTTGGTGAGCTTGATCCCATTCCCTACGTTGGGATCGCAGGTGAACACCGTTCCCAGTGCAAGCAGCGTGCCATCAATCGTTAGTGATATCGAGCTCGCCGTCTTTTGCTAATGTGAACGCCATTTCTATATAGCAGCCGCCCAAGCTAATATCGGATGTTACGCCACCGTCGGAACTTCGCTGCCCTCAGGACGTAACTCCACCGGCACGCGCATCTTTACGCGTGGGTGTTCTCTTCGATTCTGCTGCTGGCCCCGGGAGCGTTCGCGGCGCTCGTATTCATAACTAATGGCCATACCTTGGTCACTTGAGGTCGGTAGCGTCAGAACGTCTGGCCGAGATAGCCAATCTGGGGAACGCCGTTGTTTTGGTTACGGGCCCAACCGGCTCAGTCAGCCAATCAGGCTTGTTTCGCGGTAGGTAAGTTCAGGCAGTTGCGTACGGTCTGTACAAGGTTCTGCCTTTCAACTGGTTTAACCAAGTATGCTGCTGCCGGCATTAGGCCGAGGATCCGTGGACTGATTCCCGAGACCACAATGGCGGGGATTTCTGAAGTTTCCGGAGTGTTTCTTAGTACAAAAAGCGTTTGAAGACCACCAGGTCCCGGCATCAGCACATCTGTCACAATCAAGTCTGGTAATAACCGACGTGCCTCCTCGATGGCCGCTGTCCCCGAGGAAACCATCACGATAGCGTAACCTTCTGGTTCCAAATAACTGGCTATCAATTCGCGCGAAGCAAGATCGTCGTCCACGATCAAAACCAGCGGTTTGTCTCGCCTGGGACTTGTAGACACCTATCAAACTTAAGCGAATGGGATGACTGCACAAAGTTACCTTCGTTCACCGACGGTATGGTTCGATCAACGAAGCCCGCTTCATCGGCTCGACGTTTCGTTGCATGCGATCAACGCTCCCTGCGATGCAATCGATGAACGAGAACGACTTCGAGTGCTTTGCGAGTACCGGCGTAAACACGCCTGGGACAATGCTTCCGAATTGAGCATTGGTCCCGCACCATACGGGTTCCACTTATCAATCCGACGCATCTCCGACTGGCATGTGCATTGTCCACTGAAGAGGAGAACTCTATCCCGACACCTCAACTGTGTCAATTTCGAGGTACAAGTACTAGAACCCTTTAGTTTTCTTACTTTTCCGTTTTGCTCCCTCGAAAAACGCTTGAGAACAGACGAGTTCTAGCGGCGAATTGGTGGCGAGTTTTTCTGCGCATCCGGAAGGAAACAATTTCGGCAAGGCAACCATTGCCACGATCCCGTTTTTCTTCGCAGGAATCTTCGCGTTGACAGGCTTCATCTTCGCGGAGTAGCGTTGCCTCTATCCTCGGCCGCTATTTCCCAAGGAGGCTTCGATGAGAAAACCCCGCCTAATTGCAGGGGCACTTCTTGCGGTGGCCGCACTCGCAAGCGGCCTGTGGTCAGCGGTGGCCCAGGAGGCGTCATCCACCGGGGTTCCGGTGCATGTGGTGGTGACCGTGGAGCCTCGCCACGGTTCCAACGTTCCAGTCATTAACCGCGAAGATGTGATGGTATATCAAGGTCACGATCGGGCGAAAGTTACGGACTGGCTTCCACTGCAAGGAGAGCACGCAGGACTTCAACTCTTCATGCTGATCGATGACGCGGCCAACACCAGCCTAGGTTCGCAGTTGGAAGACATACGCCAATTCATCAATGCGCAGCCTTCAACCACGGCGATCGGTGTGGCGTATATACGAAACGGCATCGCGGACATCCTACAGAATCCCACTGACGACCATTCGCAGGCGGCCAAAGCGCTCCGGCTTCCGTTGGCAGACGCGGGCGCATCGGGAAGCCCCTATTTCTCCGTGGTTGACTTGATCAAGCGCTGGCCCGAAGGTCCAGTTCG
>Ga0137419_10000268_pt1 | contig 17158 bp, 11 predicted proteins | sample CZODoug3_1_2_16f_FD_108279 | JGI IMG/M metagenome (GOLD analysis project Ga0137419, IMG submission 108279) | Vadose zone soil fungal communities from Angelo Coast Range Reserve, California, USA - CZODoug3_1_2_16fungal (Illumina Assembly) | ecosystem: Environmental > Terrestrial > Soil > Vadose... | reverse complement strand
GTGCCTGCTGCCGGGGTTGATTGATAGCCATGTGCATCCGGTGGCGGGGGATTGGACACCGCGGCAGAACCAGATTGGGTGGATTGACAGCTATCTGCATGGCGGGGTGACAACGATGGTCTCGGCGGGCGAGGTGCACACGCCGGGTCGTCCGAAGGATGTGGTGGGATTGAAGGCGATGGCGGTGTTTGCGCAGCGGGCGTTTGCGGCGTTTCGTCCGGGAAACGTTCGGATTCACGCTGGGGCGCCCGTGATTGAGCACGGAATGGTGGAAGAGGACTTCAAAGACCTGGCGTCGGCTGGAGTGACCATGCTGGGCGAGGTGGGTCTGGGAAGCGTGAAGGATGGGGCAACGGCGCACACGATGGTGGGTTGGGCTCGGAAGTATGGGTTGCAGAGCACGATTCATACCGGGGGGCCGTCGATTCCGGGGTCCTCCTTGATCGATAAAGATATTGTGCTGGCGGCGGATGCCGATGTGATTGGACACATCAATGGCGGGCATACGGCGCTGCCGGATGAGCAGATTGTGGAATTGTGCGAGAAGTCGCCTCGGGCGCTCGAGATTGTGCATAACGGGAATGAGCGGGCCGGGCTGCTGGCTCTGCGGACTGCGGGCGAACTGGGGAAGCTGGGACAGGTGATTTTGGGGACGGATTCTCCGGCTGGGTCGGGGGTACAGCCGTTGGGGATTTTGCGGATGATTGCGATGCTAGCGTCGTTGGGGGAGATTCCGACGGAGGTGGCAGTGTGTTTTGCTACTGGAAATACGGCTCGCATTCGGAATCTGGATGGCGGGTTGATCGAGGTGGGACGGGCGGCTACGTTTGTGTTGATCGATCGGGCGCAGCAGTCTCCGGGGAAGACTGTGTTGGAGAGCATCGAGCGGGGGGATTTGCCGGGAATTGGGATGGTGATGATTGATGGGGTGGTGAGCGCGGGGAGGAGTCGGAATACTCCGCCGGCGACCGTGGTGCCGGAGGTTGTGGGTTAGCATAGCAATTTATGTTTGAGAGTCGTTTCTTCAGTAGCTTCAGAAAGCAGCGGTTCCCTCCCGTTGATCGGGATGACCATTCATTTCTAACCCTCCTTAATTCTGACCCTGCTTCTCTCATCCTCCTCTTTTGACCCTCATTCCTGAAACATTCGTTCACTTCATGTCGAGGGATTTGGCGACGGAGATTTTGTATTCGCGGGCTCTGGCTAGGACTTCGTCTTCGTTGATCGTGAGGAGTTTGCGGTCGCGCATTACGACCTTGCCGCCGATCACTACGGTTCGCACGTCGCTGCCTTTGAGGGCGTAGGCTAGTGCGGCATAGATGTCGTAGATGGGGACGGCGTTGGGTTTGTCGAGGTCGATCAGGATCAGGTCGGCTTTCTTGCCGGGTTCGAGGGAACCGATTTCCTTTTCCAGATGAACGGCGCGGGCGCCTTCAATTGTGGCCATTTCTACTACTGCCTTCGCGTTCATTGCTAGCGGATCCATCTTGCTGATCTTGGCTAGCTTTGCAGTTAAATCCATTTCTTCCATGAGATCGAGATCGTTGTTGCTGCCGGCGGGGCCGTCGGTGCCTAGGCCTACGGCGATACCTGCGGCGCGCATTTCTGCCACGGGGGAAACGCCGCTGGCGAGCATCATGTTGCTGGACGGATTGTGGACACAGCCGACCTGGCGCTGAGCTAGGGTCTTGCGGTCGGCTTCGTCGACGAAGATGCAGTGGGCGGAGACTACGTCGGGGCCCAGGAAGCCGATTTTGTCGAGGTACTGGACCGGGGACGTGCCATTTTGCTTCACGCTATCGTCGAGTTCTTTTTGCATTTCGGCGGTGTGGATCAGGATTGGGGCGTGGTACTTGCGGGCTAACGTGGCGGCATCTTGCAGAGTTTTTTGCGAGCAGGTGTAGATGGAGTGCGGCGCCGCGGCGGCGTGGATGAGGGGGTCGCCTTGCCAGCGCTTGAGAAATTTCTCTGTGTAGGCTGACATTTCGGCCTCCGTCTTGTTATCGGGGGCGGGGAAGTCGATCCAGGTTTCGCCGAGAACGCCGCGCATTCCGGCGGCTTTGGTTTCTTCGGCGACGGCGTCTTCGAAGTAGTACATGTCGGCGAAGGTGGTGACACCGCCGCGTATTTGCTCGGCTGCGGCCAGGCGGGTGCCCCAGCGGACGTATTCTTCGGTGACGTTCTTGGCTTCGGCGGGGAAGATGTATTTGTACAGCCAGTCGTGGAGGGTGACGTCGTCATGCAGGCCGCGCATGAGCGTCATGGGGACGTGGGTATGGCCGTTGATGAAGCCGGGGAGAACTAGGCTGTTGGTGGCGTCGATGATTTGCTTGGGTTGGAAGCGGGCGGATAGCTCGGCGCGGGGGCCGATTGCGACGATGGTATCGCCCTTGATCGCGATGGCTCCGTCTTCTTGGATGTCTCGCGAGGGGTTCATGGTGACGACGGTGCCGCGCGTGATCAGGAGGTCGACAGATTGCTTGGATTGGGCGCGGAGACCTGGGGCGCAGAGGTGGAGACAGGAGACTAGCAGTAGGAGGGCGGGCGCATGGCCGATCGTTTTAGTCATGGTGCTTCATTTTTGCAGAGAAGTGTCGGCGCGATGAAAACTTTCTTGGCTTGCGCACGCCCGGGTGTGCCTCCATTGCGTTCAACGGAGGCCGTCTTCGCCTTTGATTTGGTGTTTCGTCAGGCCGCCTACGCGAGGTAGCGGGCGTCCGCTGTCGGTGACGGCCACGGCGACCATGATTTCGTTGGCGCGGGGGGCGTCGGAGATGCGGACTTCCATGCCGTCGAAGTGGCTGCGGACGAAGGCGGCGTCTTTGTGCCCGAGAGGGATATCGAGGACTACGCCCAGGCCACCACGTTTCTTGGACGAGGGGATTAGCGCCGCCCCTTTGCCGAGGACTTTGCGGACAGGTGCGCCTAGTTTCGGATGAAGAATGGCGGCGGCGTGTTCGAGTTCGCCGTTTTCGCCGACTGCAGTGGCTTTGCCGTAGCTTTCGGCAGTAGTGGGGTCGATGCCAAGTGCGGCTACGGCGCGTTGGGTGAGGAGTTCGCCGAGTTCTTCGCCGATGAGCATTAGGTCGGTGAGGTCTTCGACGTACTTGCCGGCAAATGGATTTTCTATTACGGCGACCGCGGCGGCGCGGCGGGTTGGCGGAGTGATCGCGCGGCCCATCTCGGTGTGGGTTTCTTCGACGAAGGTTGCGATCTTGCGGATGCAGGGTTTCATCGGAGTCCGTCTGTCATCTTAGCCCGTCGATGCCTTTGATTTCCGAGGCCTGCAGGCCGCCGGAGCGGGCGTGGATGCGTGGGCCAGTGGTCATGACCAGGGCCAGGAGAATTTCGTCGGCGCGCGGGGCGTCGGCGATGCCGACTTCCATGGAATCGAAGTGGCTGCGAACGTAAGAGGCGTTGATGTGCGTGATGGGCACGTCGAGGCGGGTGCCAGGGCCGCCCACTTTTTTTGTCGAAGCCACGATGGCTTTGGCGTCGCCGAGGACCTCGCGCATGCCGTAGCCGCCGGGGGCATGCCAGAGAGCGCCGTGTTCGAGCTCTCCGGCAGCGCCTACGATCGCGCCTTTGCCGTAGCCTTGGATGGCTTTGGGATCTCCTCCCAGCGCTGCAACCAGCGCCCGCGCCATTGCTAGGCCTAGAGGCTTGAGGTCGTCCATGAAGCCGAGGATGTCTTGTACATAGCTGCCGGCGTAGGGGTTGCGGATGACAGTGAGTGCGGCTCCGCGACGGAGCGGGACGGTAGCGATCGGTCCGCCTTCGTGGAAGATTTCTTCGACCGCGGTGAGTTGCTTGCGGATTTGTGCTTCAGGCATGGAAAGGGCTCCCGGGTGCGGGAAAAGCACAGATTTTTCCTGGCGGGCAGGCGAGGGCGCGTGCCCCTACATGTGTGCTGGCGTCCGCAAGTTGGGTTTCGCCGGACAAGTGGAGCACGGCGGAGTGGATGAGGCGGGCGGAAACCAGCGAACGGGCAACGATTGCGCCTGCCGACAGGGCCGCGGCGATCTCCTCGGATGTGAGTCGGCCGACACCTTGGGTGACGAGGCGCGGGCCTAGGTCGCTGTCGGGGGACAGAAAGCACGCGGGCACGCGAGTGATCGCGGGATGGCCGGGCAGATCGACGGCGTTGGCGATGATGGTGGCGGCGGCATCGGCCTGGGAAGCGCGATCGGCCAACACCGTGACGGCGTCGGCGATGCCGCGGGAAAAGCTGCGCCCGCGCCAGCCGCTGGTAGCGATGCCGCGGGCTGGCTGCGAGAAGTCTAGCGTTACGGTTCCAAAGAACGACTCCCGGCTCGGATTGTCGATCATGCCTGTAGCGAACGACTCTCCGGGCGTTAGGTGCAGCGCGATGTCTCCGCCGTTGTTGACATAGGCACGCGCGAGTAAGACAGCAGATGTTATGGCCAATAGGACCTCTTCGGCGACCGCACCCGCGACCGCGGCCATCGGCGTGATGAAGTAGTTCGGAGTGTAAGGGAGAACTGCCGCGTACATGCTCCTCGCAATGCGGCCTTCGGGCGGATCAGTTGGAGGCTGGCGAAGTAACGGGAGTTCCCGGCAGAGTTCGTCGAGGACGTTGGCGAAACGGGCGCTGGCGGCTCGATAGGCGCAGTCAATGGCGTTCGGTGTTCCGAAAGCTTCCACCACCAAGTCGATGGGGCCGTCGTGGAGATGCAGGCGGCGTCCGTCGGGCAGGAGTTGGATCTGAGCCCTCATTGGTTCGTCCTCTTGAGCGCTGCGGGCGAGAGGGGCCACGGGTTTTCCGGATGGGCCTTGAGATGACGGCGTCCTTCACGTTGGGCCAGCGAATCTAAGGAGCGCACGTGATCCATGTGACCGCCGAGGCCGGCGTAGTCTTCGCGCTTGAGCGTGAATTCGATGGGAGCTACCAGCGCGGGCGTGGGGACGTAGCCGAAAGCATTGTTGGGCATGCGGCTTACGTCGACCATGAAGGTGATGCCGCCACCCGGCCAAACGTAGACGGGTGCGCCGCCGCAGGTGACGCGGGTGAGGGTGTCGCGAACGGAGTGGGTGAGGCGGACAGGGTTTTCCGTGACACCTGCGCGGAGAGACCCTCCGGCGCCCCCCATGAAGAGGACCGTGGAGAGCGCAGGTTCGCAGTTTTCCTTGATGCGGGCGACGGATTCGCTGAGGACGTTTGGCAAGTCCTGTTCGACCGGACGGAGGGCTTCGTCGAGTTCGAAGTAGGCTCGATGCTCCCCGGTGGTGCTGACCATGAGCAGCCGGAGCTTGGGCCAGGCGATCTTTGGGTTGAAAGGTTCCAGGATTGAAAGTGGATCGTCGATGTTGGTGCCGCCCCAGGCTGTGCCCGGTTCAGCGACACGGAAGTAGCGGCCGGGAGTTGAGCGGCGCCCCTTCACCCTGATTCCGGTTGGGGCGACACCCAGGAGTTTTCCGGCTTGGTGTTCGGAGAGAACGCCGGTGATGTGGTCGTCGACGACAACGACCTCATCAACCTTGCCATGCCATTGTTTCGCGAACATGCCGATGGTGGCGGAGCCGCAGCCGACGCGCATGCGCTCTTCGCGGAAGCCGTCGACCACGGGGGGTTGGCCTGCTTGGACGAGGACGGTCGCGCCGCCATCTACGCTGAGTTCGACGGGCTTTTTTTCGCAAAGATTGAGCAGGGTCTCGCAGGTTACGGTGCCTTCCTTGCGACTGCCTCCGGTGAGGTGGCGCACGCCGCCAAGCGAGAGCATCTGCGAACCGTATTCACTGGTGGTAACGTGACCGACGGCTTCGCCTTGGGCGCGGACGGTGCTGGTTTCGGGGCCGAGATGGCGATCGGTGTCGATCTTTACCTTGACGCCGCAGTAGCTGAAGATGCCTTCGGTGACGACCGTGACCATGTCGACGCCTTGGACCTGCGAAGAGATGATGAACGGAGCGGGTTTGTAGTCCGGATAGGTGGTGCCGGCGCCGATGGCGGTGACGAAGGTTTCGGAGCCGTGGACGATGTTGCCGTCCCATTCGCGGGTCTGATCTAAGAAAGGAACTAGCGAATCGCCCTCGGAGAGCGCGTGGTCGAGGATGACGTGTGGGTCGACGCGAACCAGCTGGCCGTTGGCGTTCGCGTAGCGGTCGCAAGATCCGGCTCGGCCGGGCTTGATATAACAGAGGACGGGGCAGGCGTCGCAGCGGATGGCGTCGCTGTCGGGCACGCTCGGTGCGGTTGGCGCAGGCATACTGGGCTCAGGCGTTTCTTGCTTAGGCACTGGCGACTGCCTCGCGGCGGGCGTTCAGGATGGCCTCGCGGACGCGGTCCGGAGTGGCTGGCACGTGGCGGATGCGGACGCCGGTGGCGTGATGGATGGCGTTCAAGATTGCAGGAGCGGTGGGGATTACGGCCTGTTCGCCAATCCCCTTGGCGCCGAACGGGCCGACGGGGGACGGGTCTTCGATGAGGATGGATTCGATGGGCGGGATATCGCCGATCGTCGGAATGAGGTAGTCGTGCAGGTTTTCACTCCTGCCGGGGAAGAACTCTTCCATCAGCGCCATGCCTAGGCCTTGGGCTACGCCGCCTTCGATTTGGCCTTCGATCAACGTCGGGTTGATGGCATGGCCTACGTCGTGGGCGGCTACTACCCTTAGAACACGCACTGTGCCGAGTTCAATGTCGACTTCAACCTTCGCTATGTGCGCGCCGAAACCGTAGACGGCGTACGGGCTGCCTTGGCCGTTTTCGTCGAGCTTGCTCGTCGGGGGATCGAAGGTTTGTTCGGCGGTGAGGACGTAGCCGTAAGGATCGAGGGGTAAGTCTCGCAGGGGAAAAATGCGCTGCAGTGACTCTTCAATGATGGTCAAGTTGCCTTCGCGGAATTGGATGATTGCACCGGCGTCAGCATTCGTTAAGCGGAAGATGGAGTCGCGAAGCTCTTTGCCAGCCATGTACGCGGCTTTGCCAGTGACCAAGGTTTGGCGGGAAGCAGAGGTTTTGCCGCAGTCGGGGGTGAGCGCGGTGTCGGCGGAGACTAAGTCAAAACAGCCGAGCGCAGCGCCGAGAGCATCGGCGCAGATTTGCGGGACGATGGTATTCGAACCCTGGCCGATATCGACAGCACCTTGGTGCAATGAAATTCGGCCGTCCCGCTTGAGGCCCACGCGGACTGTGGACGGATTGGCCAGGGAAGTATTGCCGCAGCCATACCACATTCCAGCAACCCCGACGCCGCGGCGAACTGGGCCTTGGAGGTTAGCGTTAAATTGTTCGGCCTCGGCGCGCATAGCTTGCCATTTGGGGCGTAAGGCTTCTAGGCAAGCGCGGATGCCGACACCTTCTCCCATCACTTGGCCGGTGACTGTGGGATTATGATCGTTGAGCGCGTTCAGGATACGAAATTCGAGCGGATCTATGCCGAGGCGGTTGGCGAGGGTGTCGTAAAGCTGTTCCTGAGCAATGGCCATTTGCGGGACGCCGAAGCCGCGGAAGGCGCCAGCGGGAACCAGGTTGGTGTGGATGGCGCGCGTGATGGCGCGATAGTGCGGAACAAAATATGGGCCGGAGGCATGGACGGGAACGCGGGCGGCGACGGTTGGTCCCCAGGAGGAGTAGGCGCCGGTGTTGAAATCGGCGGTGAAATCGCAGGCAACGAGTTCGCCGTCCCGCGTTGCGCCTACGCAGCCACGAATCTTCGAGGGGTGGCGCTTGGTTGTCGACATGATCGACTCGACGCGCGAGTACACCATACGGACCGGTTTGTGGAGATGCCACGCCGCGAGAGCCAGAAATGGCTGCACGGATAAGTCGAGCTTGGTGCCGAAGCCACCGCCAACGGCTGTGGGAATGATGCGCACGGACTCTGGAGGAATGCCGAGGAGCTTGGCTGTATCGGCGCGGTCCATGTAAGGAGATTGCGTGCATGCCTGGACTTCGATGGTGTTGCCCACGCGGCGGGCGAATCCGGCTTCGGGCTCGATGCAGGCGTGCTCGACAAAGGCGGTTTCAAATTCCGCTTCCACGACCGCGTAGGCGGAGGCGAGGGCTTGATCGACATTGCCGCACGCGACGCGGCCGCCGGTCAAGATATTGCTTGGGCGATGGGCGTGAATACGCCGGGAGCCGGGCGCTAGGGCTTCTTCGATCGTCGTTAGAGGCTGAAGTTCTTCCCAGGTAACTGGGAACGTGGTTGGATCGAAGGCTTCGATGGCTTCTGCGGCACCGACGACGGCCGCAATCGCTTCTCCACGGAACCTGGCTTCGAATTCTTCGTGCGCGAAAATGGGCTGGTCGGCGAAGGGCGGGATTACACCGTAGCAGTCTTGGCCGGGAACGTCTTTGGCGGTAAATACCTCTTCGATGCCGGCGTGCGTTGCTACGAACGCTTCGAGATCGCCGAAGCAAAACTTTGCGCGGTGGTAGGGAGAGCGGATCACGCGCAGAGTGAGGCTGTCGGCGGGCGCTTCGTCGGCTCCGAAGATCTCTGTGCCGTTGATTTTGCGTAGGCCGTCGAGGCGCGCCAGGCGCTGGCCAACTGCCACGCCTGCGCCGGCTGGGGAAGCCTTCACCATTGTTGCGCGAACATCGAGCACCGCATGGATGATCTTGCGATATCCGGTGCAGCGGCAGAGAACACCGCCTAGCGCGTCCATGACCTCGGCTTCGGATGGCTGTGCTTTGCGCTCCAGCAGCGCGGTGGCGGAGACGAGCATCCCGGGTGTGCACGCGCCGCACTGCGCAGCGCCGTGGCGGAGAAAGGCATCTTGGAGGCGGTCGAAAATTGGGGCCCTGGATGGGAGGCCCTCGATGGTGGTGATGGCTTGGCGTTCCACTTGGCCGACCGCTACGAGGCAGGAGCAGACGGGCTCGCCGTCGATGAGGACTGTGCAAGCGCCGCAATCGCCAGCATCGCAGCCAACTTTGGTTCCGGTTAAGCCGAGGTTGTCCCGCAACACGCCAGACAGCCGTTGCTCGGGCCGCGCGGTGACCAAGACCTCAAGGTCGTTGACGAGAAGCTGGAGCTGGCATTTCGTTTCCGATGGGGGAGCGATGCTGACCACTTACACTCTCCCTGCGCAGGCATCGAGCGCGCGACGGACCAGTACTAAGGCTGCGTACCGGCGGTAGTCGTCGGGGGCGCGGACATCGCTGATGGGGGTTAAGTCCTCTACGTGCTCTGCGCTTACCAGCCTGCCCAAGCCTGGTGTCGCGACCGCGCCGACCAGCAATTGCTCCAGGGTGCGAAGGCGCTTGGCGACAGCCGAGCAGGAACCGACGCTAACGCGAGCGTCTGCGACGCGCCCTGCGCGATCTTTTTGGAGTACCACCGCCACCATGGCTATCGAGATAACCAGATAGTGTCGGGCCCCGAGTTTCAGGAAGGCCGAACTCGCGTTCTCAATGCTGCGTGGAACCAGAACTTGCGAAACGATCTCCCCCGGTTGCCGCAGGGTTTTGCGGTTCCCAACGATAAAGTCCGCCAGCGCGAGACGACGGGTGCCCGTTAGCGAGATCAATTCCACCTCGGCGTCGAGAGCCAGTAGCGGCGGCACGCCATCCGCCGCGGGCGAGGCATTGCAGAGATTTCCGGCGACGGTTCCGCGATTTTGAATTTGAACTCCGCCAATTTCGTATGCTGCTGTCTTCAGAGCGTCGAAGCACCGGGGCAGCGGAGTGAGTGTGACGTCGGTCCAGGTGGTCAAACCGCCGATGCGGTGGTAGTGTTCGTCTGAGGAAATTCCCCGAAGTTCGTTCAGCGCCGAAATGTCCACGATCGTCCCGTTTACGGGTCGATCTCCTTGAGCGGGGAATAAATCGGTGCCGCCCGCGAGGATTTGGCCATCGGAATTCGCGAGCACCTGGATCGCGTCTCTGAGCGTGTTGGGCCGGAAATACACGAAGTGTCCTCGCAGATGACGCCGCGAATTCTGCTGCTGGACGTAATTCTTCTACACGCGCGCGGGTTTGCACAATAGGGGAGTTCGCCGGCTTTGAATTTCCTAGGCACCCACGGAGCCGTTCCGTGTCTTGTAAATTGCGCGCAAGGGGCGCGCTGCGTTACCCAAAGATCAGTTGAAGATCTACCGATCCGCCGTCGCGAGCTAGGAGGGAAACAGATGGAAAGCTAATATTGAAGGCAACCGACCCGGACACCCTCATGAAAAACCCGATTGAACGGCAATCAAGGGGTGACTGACGAACCATTCGCCAGCGGGGCCAGAAGCCTACGCGACGGGACTCTTTACACTTTCAGAGATCGTTTTCGACAACCACCTCGTCACGCAGCAGCCGCGTTCTCTCTCATCTGTGGGATGGGCTGTGGGACTTGCACCGCAGTGGTTCTGACGAAAGACGGGTCTCGATGGAGAATTCGAAACATAGGCGGTAGATGGGTTTCTTGAAACTGTCCCACCCCAACTCTTCCGGTCAAATAGGCTGCTCTTAACCTTCTCCGCGGGCGGACCATTCCGCGTCGTATCGGGCGCGGTTGTAGAAGGACTTCTGAGTGCCCACGCCAGTCGTCGACAACCCTGCATACAGATTCGCGCGACGTACGGCTTCGCGTTCGGGTAGGCCTTCCCCCAGGAAAACGGCGAAGCTGCCGATGAAGGCGTCCCCCGCGCCGGTGCTGTCCAGGCTCTTTACAGTGAAGGCGGGAATGTGTTCCATGCCTTCGCCGCCGGCGAGCAGGGAACCGTTGGAGCCGAGCGTGATGATGATGCGCTTGATGCCACTGGTCAGGAATTTCTCAGCGCACTTCTTGGCGTCGTCGACGTTTTTCACCGGCATGCGAGTGATGGTTTCGGCTTCGCTTTCGTTGGGGACGAAGTAGTCGAGGCCGTCCAAGGCTTTGAGGTCGACCGGTTGGGCGGGGGCTGGGTTGACGATGCAGCGGATTTTGTTTTTGCGGGCGAATTGCACGCTGTAATAGACGGTTTCGAGCGGAATCTCGAATTGCATGACCATGCAGTCGACTGTCTTGAGCAGGTCGGCCGCGGCCTCGACATCGGCGGGCTTTAGGAGGTCGTTCGCGCCCTTGACTACAAGGATGCGATTCTGGCCGTTGGGCTCGACGAAGATAGGGGCGACGCCGCTGGATGCGCCTTCGATTTGCTTGACGTGAGTTGCGTCGATGCCGAGCTTGTTGAAGTTCTCGATGGTGGCGGGACCGAAGAGATCGCTGCCGACGCGGGCGACCATGAAAACATCCGCGCCGCAAAGGCGGGAAGCTACGGCTTGGTTGGCCCCTTTGCCTCCGAAGCCTAGGTCGAATTTCTGGCCGAAGATTGTTTCCCCCGCGTTGGGGAAGCGGTCGCTGAAGGTGGTGAGGTCGATGTTGGCGCTGCCGATTACCGCGATGCGGGGAGTTTTTGCCATGACGTCTCGGTCTCGATGGATAGATTTGCAGTTGCTGCAGAAGACTGGCAAGTCTAGTCAGCGCGGCGGATGTGTGTCAACGGCTCCCCTCGCCTAGCTGAGGCGCTACTCGCCGTAGGGAACCCAGACGTTCTTCACTTGCGTGGCGTGCTGCAGGAACCATCGGCCTTCAGCTTGTTTCACGTCAAACCAGTCGATGGCGCGGCCTTCGTTGGTAAAGACCTGCTTCAGATTTCCGGTAGAAAAGGACTTTGCGGCGGAGGCGTTGGCTTCGTCTCCGAAGCACCAGATGGCGTCGACGTCGTCGTGTTCGGCCAAGGTTTTCAGGAGTTGCGAGGCGTACCCCGTGACGATGTTGACGGCGCCACCCGGGAGATCGCTGGTGTCGAAGAGTTGGTAGAGATCGGCGGTGATGAGCGGGTAGGTTTCGGAAGGCACAACAATCGCCGTGTTCCCCGCGGCTAGGACGGGCATCACCAGCGACATGAACCCGAGTAGCGGTTCCGCTTGCGGACAGAGGATGCCGACCGTGCCGATGGGTTCATTCATGGCGATGGCAATGTTGCGGAACGGAGGGTTGTGGACGGCGCCGTCAAACTTATCGGCCCAAGCGGCGTAGGAGAAGATGCGCTCGATGCTGGTGTTCACTTCGGCGGCGGCCTGCGCTTCGCCGACTGCGGCTGCGAGGCGATAAGAAATTTCCTCGCGGCGTTGGGATAGATTTTCCGCGAAGTAGTAGAGAACCTGGGCGCGATTGTGGGCTGTGGTTTTGCCCCAGCCCCCGGCTTTGCGGGCGGCTTCAACGGCGTTGCGAATGTCTTTGCGATTGCCGAGGCCGGCTTCGCCGAGGAGTTGGCCATTGGGGCTGCGGACTTCCATGCTGTAGCCGGAGTCGGGGCGGGCTTGTTTGCCGCCGATGTAGAGCTTGACCGTGCGATCGATTGCGTTTACGTCGGCGGAGCTGGCGGAGACGGATTGGTCGTTGGCAGGGGTTGGGGTTGACGACGGTAACCGAGGGGCGTTCTGGAACCAGGCCGGCTCCAGATATTCGAGCATACCTTCTTTGCCGCCTTCGCGCCCGTACCCGCTTTCGCGGTAGCCGCCGAAGCCGCAGGCGGTGTCGAGCATGTTGGTGCAGTTCACCCACACGACGCCAGCTTTGAGCTGAGCAGCGACGTGGAGCGAGAGGTTGATACTCTCGCTCCAAACGCAGGCTGCTAGGCCGTAAACCGTGTTATTCGCCAGTTCCACTGCCTCGCTGGGTGTGCGGAACGTCATCGAGGCCAGCACGGGACCGAAGATTTCCTGTTGGGCGACGATCGAGGTCGGATGGACGTTGCTGAGTAGCGTGGGCGGGAAAAAAAGACCCTTCGTCGGCATCGCCGCCGGCGCTTGCCAGCAGGTGGCGCCTTCTGCCACGCCCTGCTCAACAAGACGCTGGATGCGATCCAGTTGAACGCGGGCTACGATTGCGCCGATGTCGATGGACTTATCGAGCGGCGAACCCACGCGTAGGGTGCTCATGCGATCGCGGATTTTTCCAAGCAGGACTTCCGCAATGCTTTCCTGCATAAGAAGGCGGGATCCGGCGCAGCAGACTTGGCCTTGATTGAGCCAGATGCCATCGACCAGACCTTCCACGGCGCTGTCGAGGTCGGCGTCTTCGAAAACGATGAACGGAGATTTGCCGCCTAGTTCGAGCGAAAGGCGTTTGTGGCTGGCTGCCGTGGCGCCGCGGATGGCGCGGCCTACTTCCGTCGAGCCGGTGAAAGCGATTTTGTTGACGTCGGGATGCTGGACCAGCGCTTCGCCGGTTGTTCCGTCGCCGGTGACGATATTGACGACGCCCGCGGGTAGGCCAATTTCCTGGCAGATTTCGGCGAACGCCAGCGCGGTGAGGGGCGTGAATTCGGCGGGCTTGAGAACTACGGTGTTGCCGGCGGCCAGAGCCGGGGCGATCTTCCACGCCAGCATGAGCAGCGGAAAATTCCAGGGTATGATTTGCCCGATTACTCCGCAGGCGGCGTATCCCGGAAACTCTTGATCTAGCAACTGCGCCCAGCCGGCATGGTGATAAAAGTGGCGCGCCACAAGCGGGATGTCGAGGTCTCGGCTTTCGCGGATGGGTTTGCCATTGTCGATGGTTTCGAGCACGGCGAGTCGGCGAGAGTGCTTTTGCACCTGCCGTGCCAGGACGTAGAGGTAGCGGGCTCGAGCGTGTGCGGTGAGGGCCTGCCATTTGGGGAATGCTGAGCGCGCGGCTCGGACCGCTGCGTCGATGTCGGCTGGCGAGCCTTGGGCGACGCTGGCGATCTTGTCGCCGCTTGAGGGGTCACCGGTATCAAAGTAGGCACCCGCTGAAGGCTTTTGCCACGTTCCGCCGATGAAATGGTCGAAACGGCGTCCGTGGCGGTCGAGCCAGCTCAGCGTTTCCTTGGCGTCTTCCGGCGCCGGGCCGTATTCCATGGTAATGAAGTTTTCAGCGATGCTCATGCAAGTCGGTCCCGTTCTTCATTACTGCGAATTACGCGATGGGATGGCGATAGTCTGCCGAGTATCGTCCCGTGGCGTGGTGTTCGAGTTGCCGTTCGATATCGTTCAACAGGCTGCTGGCACCGAAGCGGAATAGGTCGGCTTTCATCCAGGGGAGCCCGAGTTCTTCTTTCATCAGAGCCAACCATTCTGTGGATTGCTTCGCTGTGCGGATGCCGCCCGCGGGTTTGAAGCCGACCGCCATTCCCGTTTCCTGAGCGTATTCTCGGATGGCGCGGGTCATGACCAGGCCGACGGGCAGAGTGGCGTTGGTAGGCTCTTTGCCGGTGGAGGTTTTGATGAAGTCCGCGCCGGCCATCATCGTCGTGAAGCTGGCGCGGGCTACGTTGCGCAGAGTCAGCAGGTCACCCGTGCCGAGAATCACTTTCATATGGGAGGCACCGCAGGCTTGTTTGAAAGTGGACACCTCGTCGTACAGTTCCTGCCATTTTCCTCCGAACACCAATGCACGCGTGATGACGACATCGATTTCCTGAGCGCCGGCATCGACGGATCGATGGATTTCTGCGATCCGTTCTGCCATGGGCGACAGCCCGGCAGGGAACCCGGTCGAGACGGCAGCCACGTTTACCCCGGTGCCTTCCAGTGCTCGGCGTGCTGTTTCTACAAACCGGTGGTACACGCAGACCGCGCCTACCTGAATATTGAGGGCCTCGATGCTGAGTTGCTTTACTAAGTCGTGCTGTAGCGGCTGTTTCGCTTTGGCACACAAACGGCGGACGCGCTCGTCCGTATCATCTCCCGAGAGAGTCGTCAGGTCCATGCACGTGATGGCTCGCAGGAGCCAGGCTGCTTGAAAATCTTTCTTCACGCTGCGCCGGGCGGTGTGGGTCTGGGCGCGACGCTCGACTGCGCTGGTGTTGACCCGCACTTGCTGAATGCGCTCGAGGTTGAGCGGGATGCCGCGATTGGGGCGAAGGAGACGTCCGCCTAGAGTGACCGCGTGGGCGTCGGGGCGCAACAAATCGGTCGTGCCGTTGGCTACATCGGATCTTTGGAATTTTTCCACGAGCATCTGATGTTTCCCGCTTACCCTTCGATTCTTACGGAGGTACCTACCCCGCAGGCGTTCTGTTCGCGTCCCAATTGTACGGCAGACCACGTGAAAAGAAAGCGGTTTGACCTTGACACGCTGCAAATCGCAAAGCTAAGCTGATGCGCTGTTCAATGCGCAAGTCATGATGCTTCCGTTTGCTAATAGAGTTCGTTGCTCTCGCGCATTTTCGCCGGTTTTTTCCCTTCTGCTCATCCCGCTGTTAGCGGCAGTGTTCGCGGCTCCCGCCGAAGCCTCCAAGAAGATCATTTTCGACACGGACCCGGGCACAGATGACGCGCTGGCTTTGATGCTGGCGCTGAATTCGCCGGAGTTGGATGTTCGCGCGATAACCGTCGTGCCAGGCAACGTGACGGCGGAGATGGGACTGGAGAATGCGCTGCGCATGGTATCGTTGGCGAACCGCTGCGACATTCCCGTAGCGGCTGGGGCGCGGCACCCTCTTTTTCAAAAACTCATCACGGCTGAGTTTTGGCATGGCAAGAACGGGCTGGCGAACATTGAATTGCCTCCCAGCAAGTGCAGGGTTGACGCTCGTTACGGTCCGGACCTCATCATTGAACTCATCCACGCTGCGCCCCATGAGATCACTCTCGTGCCGGTAGGGCCGCTGACAAATATTGCGTTGGCGGTGGAGAAGGATCCTTCGATTGTTCCGCTGGTGCAGGAAGTGATTCTGATGGGCGGATCGATTACGGGCGGTAATGTGAACGCTGCTGCGGAGGCCAATATTTATAACGACCCCGAGGCGGCGCAGATTGTGTTTCAGGCGGGGTGGCCGTTGACGATCGTGGGGCTCGAAGTTGGCGACAAGGCGCTCTTCACGCGCAAGTATCTCGACGAACTGGGCAAGACGCATGGTCCGGTTAATGACTTCGTCTATGGGGTGAACAAGTTTCTCGTCGGTCTATCTGAGCAGTTCGGGGGTATGGGGTCACCCATGTACGACCCGTCTGCCGTCGCTGTAGCCGTGGATTCAAGCCTGGTCAAAGTGCAGGCGATGCATGTGGATGTCGAGACCAGGGGCGAGTTCACGCGGGGTGAGACCGTTGGCAACCGCCATGGAAACATCGAGCGGAACGTGCTGCATGGCGACCGCTACATGATCGAGGGCGTGGATAAAGTCGTGCCAAATGCGAAGGTCTGCGTGGATGTAGACGCGGACCGGATGTTACGGCTTTTTGTTTCTAGAATTCGCGGTAAGTAACTGGTCCTAAAGATGTCCAAGGAGAGAGCATGTTCACGCCCCACAGCTTGGAAATTGCATTGTTGATGATGATCACGAGCGCCGTCTGTTGGGGCTCCTGGGCTAATACCTACAAGGGCGTGAAGAATTACCGCTTTGAACTTTTCTATTGGGATTACGCGATTGGCATCTTTCTAATTTCGCTGATCCTGGCTCTGACCATGGGCACCACGGGAAACGATGCGAATAGTTTTCTGAACAACGTCCACTCGGCGGATACGGCAAATATTGTTTCCACGCTGATTGGGGGCGCGATTTTTAATCTCGCGAACTTGTTGCTGGTTGCGGCCATTGATATGGCGGGACTGGCGGTGGCGTTTCCGGTTTCGATCGGTATTGCGCTGGTGGTGGGGGTGGTGTCGAGCTACGCGCTGCAGTCTAGAGGAAACGTCGGGTTGCTGGCGGCGGGTGTGGTCTGCGCAGTGATCGCCGTAATCATGGATGGCAAGGCTTACGGCAGTCTGGCCAGCGCGGGGCGTTCAGTCTCGCAAAAGAGCATCGTTACGTGCGTCGTCTCCGGAGTGTTGATGGGGTTGTGGGCGCCGTTTGTGGCTCATGCGATGACGAATGGCAATACGCTTGGGCCCTACAGTATCGCAGTATTTCTTACTCTGGGCGCGCTTCTGTCGTGCTCGATTTGGAACATCTATTTCATGAAGAAGCCGTTGGTGGGGGAACCGGTTGACTTTAGCGGGTTTTTCCGCGGCCCTATGTCCGGACATTTGTTGGGACTCCTGGGCGGCGTGATCTGGGGAACCGGGATGGTGTTCAATCTCGTGGCGGCTAGCTTCACGGGAGTGGCGATTTCTTATGCCATTGGCCAGTCGGCGCCCATGGTGGCTGCGCTTTGGGGCGTGCTGGCGTGGAAGGAATTGCAGGGCGCTGGGAGCAAAGCCAAGATGTATTTGGGTTTGATGTTCGTGTTTTACTGTTTCGCGATTTTGCT
>Ga0137419_10000267_pt1 | contig 17163 bp, 13 predicted proteins | sample CZODoug3_1_2_16f_FD_108279 | JGI IMG/M metagenome (GOLD analysis project Ga0137419, IMG submission 108279) | Vadose zone soil fungal communities from Angelo Coast Range Reserve, California, USA - CZODoug3_1_2_16fungal (Illumina Assembly) | ecosystem: Environmental > Terrestrial > Soil > Vadose... | reverse complement strand
TTTTGCCGCAAGTTGGTTGATCGTGCGAAGCAAATGCGCGTCGGTAATGGCGCGGATGAGAAAACCGACATGGGTCCGGTGATCAACGCTGACGCCCTCAAAAAGATCATGAGTTACATCGACATTGGGCAGAAGGAAGACGGCGCGACCCTGGCTTGCGGAGGCAAACGACTGACCCGACGCGAATACGCGCGCGGGTTCTTTATCGAGCCAACTGTTTTTACCGATGTCGCTCCCGACATGCGCATCGCGCAGGAAGAAATCTTCGGCCCGGTTACCGCAGTCATTCCTAGCAAATCGCTCGACGACGCCGTAGAGATTGCCAACGGTGTTCGTTATGGTCTCTCGGCTGCGATTTACACCAGCGATGTCAATCGCGCCTTTCGCGCCATGAACGACATGTACACCGGCATCTTTTATGTGAACGCTTCGACAATTGGCGCCGAAGTCCACCTTCCGTTTGGCGGTACTAAGGCTACCGGCAATGGCCATCGCGAGGCGGGCACGCAGGTACTGGACATTTTTTCGGAATGGAAATCCATCTATGTCGACTACAGCGGCAAGCTGCAACGCGCGCAAATCGACCTGATCGAAGGCATTGGATAGATATCAGATACTAGATATTAGATGTCAGTTGCTGCCCAACGAATAAAAATCAAATCGCACCGGGACCTGATCTTGTGGCAAAAAGCGATGGTTTTGGTTAGCGACGTTTATCATCTGACCAAAACCTTTCCTCGCGAGGAAATCTATGGTTTGACCGCACAGACACGTAGAGCAGCCGCTTCGGTGCCAGCCAATATCGCCGAAGGTCAGGGTCGCCGCCTTGGACGAGAGTTCCATCAATTCCTGGGAAACGCTCGCGGCTCGCTTATGGAACTCGATACTCACTTGGAGTTGGCTTTGCGTGTCGGTTACATAAATGTAGAACAACACACAGCGATAAGAGCCAAGCTGGATGAGGTCGGTCGAGTCGAGTCCTAAACGGATTGATGCGCTCAATCACTTCTGACATCTAGCATTTAACATCTGATATCTGGAGGGCACTGTGATTGTCGGCCTGCCGAAAGAAATCAAAGACAATGAATACCGCGTTGGCTTGACGCCTGCGGGCGTGCGCGCCTTGAGCGACAGTCATCATCAGGTAATTGTCGAGCGTAGCGCGGGTGAAGGCTCGGGCTTTGACGATGCCCTCTATCAGCGAGCCGGCGCGCAAATTATTGATTCAGCCGGCGACGTCTGGGGCAAAGCCGACATGATCGTCAAAGTGAAGGAGCCGATTGAGCCCGAATATCCGCGCATGCGCGAAGGCCAGATGCTGTTTACTTATTTACATCTGGCGCCCGACCGAAAGCTCACTGAACAACTTATCAAGCGCAAAGTCACCGGCATTGCTTACGAAACAATTACCGATCGGCGCGGGGGCCTGCCGCTGCTGACGCCGATGTCGGAAGTCGCCGGCCGCATGGCGATACAGGTCGGAGCGCATTATCTGGAGAAGATGGCCGGTGGCCGTGGCATTTTGTTGGGTGGCGTTCCCGGTGTGCCCGCCGCCAGAGTGGTAATCATTGGCGGCGGCGTGGTGGGAACAAACGCTGCGAAGATTGCGGTCGGCATGGGTGCACACGTCACCATGATTGATAACAATCTCGAGAGGCTGCGCGAGCTGGATGATATTTTCCTTTCTAAAATTTCCACCCTCGCGTCGAGTGCTTACATGATTCACGATGCCATCTCAAACGCCGATTTGATCATCGGCGCCGTGCTGGTGCCTGGCGCGTCCGCGCCGCGCTTGGTCACGAAGAACATGCTCAAGGATGTGCCCAACGGCGCGGTGATAGTTGATGTGGCGGTGGACCAGGGTGGCTGCATTGAGACAACGCATCCGACTACCCACTCAAATCCAACCTATTATGTTGAAGGCGTGCTGCATTACTGCGTCGCAAACATGCCTGGCGCGGTGCCGCGGACGTCAACGTTCGCGCTTACAAATGCGACATTGCCATACGCTATAAAGCTGGCAAACCTGGGATTTCTCGACGCTATACGCAACGATGCAGGATTGAAGGCGGGGGTGAACACGTACGCAGGCCATTGCACTTATGAGGCGGTGGCACAAGCCCAGGAGATACCCTACACCGGCATCGATGCGCTGATCGAAGTTACCAGTGCAACGACTGCTTGATTGAGATTGGCTGAAGAAACATAAAAGGCGACGCGAAAGTTGGGTCGCCTTTTTCATTGCTGACTTACGGCTCTGCCGTCTTCCGGTAAATTGCGGCGGTTTGACGCCGCTTTGGACTGCGGCGGCTTGCGCACTCGCGGATTGTGACGTCAGCTGGCTCGCGTGCGCGCCAATAATTTCTCAATACAGCCAATCAGATCTTCACCGGCGACGGGTTTCGAGAGAAACGCGTCGACCTGCTCGCCGTCGCTCGGTTCCTTTTGTTCCAGAGCGCTCAATAAAATTACCGGCAAGTGAGCAAGCGTCTGGCTGTTGCGCACAAAGCGGCAAAGCTCGTGGCCGCTAAGGTTCGGCATCATCGCGTCGGTTACCAGGATGTCAACACCTGAGGAGAGTGCGATCTTCATCGCTTCCAGACCATCGGCCGCCGGCACCACGGTATAGCCAGCTCTTTCAAGTATGACCTGCAAAAAGCGGCGCAACGCTCTGTCGTCTTCTGCCAGCAAGACTCGCGCGCCGGTCCTCTGGACCTGCGCGACCTGCGGCACCGGGCGATTTGATTCTGCTACTGAAATCTTTTTCTGGGCCATCTAACTAACTTGGGAAGTTTGCGGGGCGGTAAGGTTAACGAAGGCTTCACGCTAAGCGATCAGCCAGCTTCAGAATAAGACCGACTGGACGGCTTGTCAACGTTTTCGATTTTTCGCTAATACTTTGCCGTCTTAATCCATAAACTGGCGCTGCCAAAGCTCGAGCATCAGCAACTGAAACACCTGAAGATTGTAATCCTCGCGTCCGGAAAGGTTCGCGTCGACAATGCGCCGCACTTCGTCTGCCCTAAACAATCCACGGCGCTGGATTGTTTCCTGCGACAGCAGATCGTCAACCAGCGGACGCAGCGGGCCGCGCAACCAGGCGCGAATCGGCGCGCCAAAGCCCGCCTTCTTTCTCCACACAACATCGCGCGGCAAAACTTTTTCCAGCGCGCGCTTGAGAATGTATTTTCGTTTGAAGCCGCGCAGTTTGAGTTCAGGCGGCATGCGCGCGGCAAACTCAATCAGGTGACGATTCAAAAAGGGCACGCGGACCTCGAGGTTTGCCGCCATCGAAGTTTTGTCGGTAGTTATCAGGTTCAGACAGGGCAGGAAGGTTTTTAGATCAACGTAAAGCAACCGGTTTAATGGCGCGGCGTTTTCCACGCGCGCAAAGTAACGGCGATGGGCGGCGTAAGCATCCAGTCCCCGAGTCATCGCCCGCATGTCGTCTGAGTAAAGTTGCTGCTTCGCATCATCGGTGAAGTAAGTGCCGTATCCCAAATATCGTTCTTCAAACTCGAGACCCGCACTGCGCGCAAACTTTTTTGCGTTGCGCAGCGGCGCCGTCAAGCGTCCCGGCATTCCTCCCGGCAGCGTCCGCTCCAGCGTCTTCATCAACGGGCGACGTAACATTCCCGGCACTGGATCAAATGCGCCGGCAATCTTCATCGCCATTTGCCGCGGGTAACCCGCAAAAACCTCGTCACCGCCCATGCCTGACAACATGACGCGTAGCGTTTCTCGGGCGGCTTGCGACACCAGGTAACTTGGTATGGCCATATCTATTGCCGGCTCGTCCATGTGATAGACAAGTTTCGGCAGCAACTCGGCGACCGCCGGTTGCAGCATGATCTCGTGGTAGTCGGTATCCAAATGTTTACTTACTCGGCGCGCCCACTGGACGTCGTCGGGAATGATGTCGTAACGAAGATCTTCCGACTCGATGCCGACGGTGTAAGTGGAAACTCTTCGTCCGTTGCTATGACGCCTCATCATCGCGACGATTCCTGAAGAATCGATCCCACCTGACAGAAACGATCCGAGCGGCACGTCGGCAACCATCTCCAGCTTGACTACCCGGTCGAAGGTTTCCAGCACCTGTTCCTGCCACCATGCTTCGCTACGTCCTTCCTCAATCTCGTCAAATGACACATCCCACCACTCGTCGATTTTTATTTCGTCATTTTGAAACGTAAGGACGTGGGCCGGCGGAAGAGTTTTGATTCCCCGAAACAAGGTGTTCGGATCGGGCGCCCAGAGAAATGTCAGAAACTGGTTCAGCGCTTCTGGATCGAGCGCCCGTTCAACGAGACCGGTCGCGAGAATCGCTTTAACTTCGGATCCAAAAATGAACAACCCCGGATTCGCACCGGTGCGGGGTTTGTAGAAATAATAAAGCGGCTTGATGCCCACGTGATCCCGCGCGAGCGTCAAGCTGCGCTCGTGGTTGTCCCAAACGGCGAAATGAAACATACCGTTGAGACGCGGCAGACATTTTTTGCCCCACTCGGCAAATGCGGTTAGAAGAACTTCGGTGTCGGTCTCTGTTTGAAAGACATGACCTTTGCTTTTGAGTTCTTCGCGCAACTCACGATAGTTATAAATCTCGCCGCCGAAGGTGATGACATAACGACCATCGGCGGAAAGCATTGGCTGGTGACCCGCCCGGCTGGTGTCGATGATTGCCAGCCGACGATGTCCCAAACACGCGCGCCGGCCCGAATCGTCAATCGCTGCGGAAGTCCAGACGCCTTCATCGTCACGCCCACGATGCTCGATGGTTCTGAGCATCGCGGCAAGGTGTTGCTCGGGCTCGATACTGACTAATCCGGAAATGCCACACATAAGTAGAAACAGTGCTGAGTACTGAGTGCTGAGTACTGAGCGTCGAGAAGTTCAGACTTCAGGCTTCAGGCTTCAGGTAGATGAGCATCAGTACTCAATACTTAGTACTTTTCACTTTTCACTTTTCACTTTCTCAGGCTGTCCGGTACGTAAAGAATCCCTGATGCGAAAGGTAGCTCGCGTTGTGGTTTCGAGTTCTGAAAGGCTAATCGGCGCGGGGCTGCCTTCGACGACAACCGCGCACGCTATGCGCGTTGCCTCAGCCTGACCTTTGTCCTGCTGGCGCAGAGTTTCTTTTTTCTCACGACCATCGGCATAAAGTCGGGCGGTACGAAAGTCTTCAATGACGAAAGTCTTTCCTTCGCCGAAGATTTCTAGGTGTTCCTTTGGCAAACTCTTGTCACCTTCAGCGAGGTAAGCAATCAAACCATTTGAGCCATCGGCAAATTGCAGCGTGATGAATACCGAGTCTTCAATCACGACATTGACATTACCGCCAGCGATTGATTCCGCATAGACACTCTCTGGCGCGGCGCCGGTAAGAAACTGCATCAGGTCGACAAAATGACAGACCTCGCCAATGATGCGTCCGCCGCCTTCGGCCGCATCCTGGGTCCAGTGCTCGCGGGGAATGCGTCCGGCGTTCACACGATAGACGATTGAAAGCGGTGACTGCCGTTGAGCAAAGGCCGCTTTCGCTTTGGCAGCCAAAGGTGAAAAGCGCCGGTTGAAACCAACCAGCAACTGCCCTGCAGATCTCGCTGCCGTAGCGAGCACGCTGTCAAGTTCCGCGTCATTGAGCGCCAGTGGCTTTTCTACGAAGACGTGTTTGCCGCGCTCGAGCGCCAGCCTCGCCAGCTCCGCATGCGAACCATGACGCGTGGCAATAACAATCAAATTCGCCCGCTCGTCGTCAATCACGCTTTGTCCATCCGACAGGAAACGCGCGAAGCCAAACTTCGTGCCCACGTCGCGGGCGGAGACACCTGATGCCGAAGCGATCGAACAAAACTCCGCGCCCGCTGCCTTGAAGTTTGGCAACAAAACTTTCTCCGCGTAACCGCCGGCGCCGATTAAGCCGATGCCAACCCGGCCAGGTACCGCTCCTGTTTTCTTAACGGCCGCCTGGTTCTTTATGCGGTGACTAACTTCGCTTTCAGTGTCGTAGGTCAGTACGACCGCCAGGTATTTTTCGTTCGTGCTGCCGGAAATTAGTTGATAAGCGCGCTGCGCCTCGCCAATTGAAAACCGATGCGTAATGAGTTGCTTCACGTCGATGCGCGGGGCGGCCAGGAGATCGAGGAAGGCCTCGATGTTGCGGCCTTCGGTCCAGCGCACATAGGCGACCGGGTAATCATGGCCGCGTTCTTCGTAGTTGGGATCGTAACGGCCTGGTCCATAAGACAGGGAAACTTTCAACGTTAGCTCGCGCTGGTAATAGATATCGCGCGGCACCTCCATGCCCACCATCCCAACTGCCACCACGCGACCCTTCAAGCGTGAAATCTCGCCGGCCAGTTCGATAGGTTCGTTCGAAGTCGTCGCCGCGGTAATGATGCAGGCGTCAGCGCCGCGCCCCCGGGACCACGCCGGCACCTGGCTGCTTGCTTCATCGGGAACGCAGCCGCCATCGGCCCCGGAGATGCGCGCAAGTTGAATACGCGCCTCGTCGATGTCGATTGCGAAAACGCGACAGCCGTTCGCCTTTAAGAGTTGCACGGTGAGCTGGCCCACCAGGCCGAGCCCGATCACGACGATCGATTCGCCCAGCGTTGGTTCAGCGAGGCGGACGCCCTGCAACGCGATAGCGCCTACCGTCCCAAAAGCCCCTTCTTCAAAACTCAGTTGGTCAGGCAGACGCACGCACAGGTTGCGCGGCACCGAGATTATTTCGGCGTGCGACGCGTAATCCGTGCCGGCACAAGCCACACGATCTCCCGGACGAAAATCCGTCACGTCCTTTGCGCACTCTATAATTACGCCGGCCGCGCTGTAACCAACAGCATGCGACTTATCAAGCTTGTCGCGCACGCCTTCAAGCGCCTGGGAAATGCCTTCTGTTTTGACCTTCTCCCAAACTTTGCCAATTAGCTCCGGTCTTTCCCGAGCCTTACCTAACAAGCTTTTTTGTCCCAACTCGGTCAAGGCGCGCTCAGTGCCGGCGCTGATCAAAGATGCGCCAGTGCGAACGAGTACGCGGCCAGGCTGAACGATGGGCACAGGCACTTCGGCAACTGTGGCTTCGCCAGTTCGTAAGTTTTGTAAGAGCTGCTTCATAGAATGTTTGAATGTAGAATCGAGCGGGGGCAAGCCCACCTTCCCAACCTAAGAGACTCCATTACCAGCTCAATCTTCCCGCTTGAAAGCCTTTCACTCGAGACTCAGACGCAACCACGATCAGCTCATGGTCGGGAAGGTGGGCTTGCCCCCGCTCTTCGCCAACTTCGCCTCAATCAAACCAGAAACCCACTCCGCGCGTGCGTCCCAGGTGCCCCCGGAAACTGCTGCTTGTCTTGCTCGCGCGGCCGCGGGATCTCTTTCTTGCAATGCTTCCTCAACCAAACGAAACCAATCATCGTGGCTGCGTGCAATGCGCAGCACCTTGCCCATCGATTCATATTCAGGCAGCGGCGAGATCACTACTGGTAACCCACTGGCCAGGTATTCACGGACCTTTATCGCCGAACCGTAACTGGTAAACGAGTGCGCAGTGTCCCATGGCAACACACAGACATCAAAACCAGCGGCATAGTGAGGCAACTCCTGATAGGGCACCGGCGGCAGAAAATGCGTGTTAGGCAAAGCTTCAACCTCAACACCCCGCGCTTTGTTGCCGACGAAGATCCACTGCCAGTCGGGGCGTTCTCGCGCTGCACGCTTAATCAATTCCTGATCAATGAGCCAGGGCTCTATCGCACCAAAGTAACCCAGACGCGGTCGGGGAATACGCGCCACTGCTTCCGCAATCTCCAGTTTGCCACCAGCGATCTGTGACCAATGATCAAAATCGACCGCTTGTTCCAGGAGAAACGATCGTTCACGACCACGCTCCGCTTCAGCCAGCAATTTTTGTCCTGAATAGAATACGATGTCGGCGTTGTCGATGGCGCGTTCGTGAAGTTTCTTGATGGTAGCGAGGTCAGTCGCATGATCCATCAGGTTCGCATCATACTTGTCGGACACCTGATAGATCACCAGTCGTTCATCAAACTCACCAATCATGTCTGCGGCCGTGGGAATCGCTATCCAAAGAATTGGTCGCGCCAGACCGCCACGACGCGCGAGCCGGCCGATTTGCATGGCAAGCAAACTGCGGTTTGCGGCACGTGCTGCACGACTGCCGAAAAACGGAATGACCGCGGGCGAAACAACCGTGACACCTTCTGGAGTAGAACGCGCGAAACGAGCGTACGAACGCAGCTTCCGCGCAATGCGCGGCAACAAGTCTTTGTTCGAAAGGTTCGGCAGGCCCATCGAAATCGAGTTTACAAAGAGCACGCGATTGCCGGCTTTGGCGAAGCGGCGCATCAAATGGTATTTCGAGTGTGGATGGTGATACCACCAATCCTCCCCGGCAAAACAGATAATCGCTTGTCCTTGAATCACTTTGGCTCTATATAATCCGCTGGCAAATGAAACGAATCGAGATTAGCGACGGCGCAACGCCGGATCATTCTTGCGTTATGGGCCAAGCTGCTGTCAATCACCCCACTGAACATCGCAGACTCTTGATTGTTGCCCTGATCTTTTTTATTGCGCTCGGAGTTAGACTCTTAAACTGGCAGGGCAGTCACAATGAAGTTTCGGCGGTACAAACCAAGGTCGCTCTCAACTACAAACACCTGGCTGCTTTGATTCGCGCGAACGGTCTCAGTTCTCTTTACGAGGCCTCGTCTCCAACCAGCGATCCTGATTTGTTGGGACACCCGCCCGGGTATCCAATTCTGCTTTCGTTTATCTATCGCGTCGCTCCGGACTCAGATACAGCCACACAGCTCTTGCAAATGGGTCTCGACTCGCTGTCGGTAGTCATCATCGTCCTAATTGCGTTTGAACTCTTCCCTGCCGCGGTCGGCGTTATTGCCGGGCTCCTGGCTGCGCTGGCGCCACAGTTTAGTTGGAATTCGATCCTGCTTTTGCCCGATTCAATTGCAGCGTTGCCGATCCTGCTGGCGGTGCTGCTCATTACCAGAACCCGCCGGCGGACTAATGCTCCAATCGATCGATCTTCCCTGGTTTCGATCCTTGCTGCAGGCGCTCTAATTGGCGTCTCCTGCTGGCTAAGAGCTAACTCGCTCTTGCTCGCGCCTTTTCTGGCGTTGTCATTTCTCTTTATCCGCAAACGCGGAGCACGATTGCGTCCTGCGCTCATCCTGGTTTGCGGCGCTCTTCTAACGATTGGCCCGCTCACGATTCGCAATATGATCGTTTATGGCAAGTTCATTCCCGTATCGCTGGGAGCCGGGCAAACACTCATCGAAGGCATTGCAGATTACAACACCGATGGCAGTCTTGGCTTGCCGCAAACTGATATGGAACTCATTCACGGTGAAGCTGAAACTTCTCACCGCCCCGATTATGCCAACTCTCTCTTCACTCCGGATGGGATCGAACGCGATCGTGCGCGACTGGCCCGCGGCTTTGCTGTTATTCGCGCGCATCCGATCTGGTTCATGGGAGTCATGGCGCGCCGGGCAGCCTCAATGCTGCGGCTCGAGCGAACGCCCCTCCGCCTCGCCGCGACAGGTTCCGCCAGCTGGCAGCGTTTATTTCAATGGCCCTTGCGCCTTGTGCAAAAGCTTTTCATCACGGCTATTTTCCTGCCGCTTACTTTGATTGGTGCAGCAACGCTCGTCTACCGACGCCAGTTTCAAACGCTCGCGATTGTGCTCGTGGTTCCCTGTTATTACTTTTTTACGCAGTCAGCCTTGCATACCGAATACCGCTACGTGCTTGTCATCCACTATTTTCTTTTTGTGCTGGACGCTGTCGCTATCTATTCAATCGCCTGTAAAGTCCTTCGAAAGTTCACCAAACCGCTGGTCCCTCTCATTCATGATTAGAGTTCGTCACGCCCCCAGGATTCGGGGCAGAGCCCCAAGAACTTTCCAAGACTGGCCGGAAGGTCATAGACCTTCCGCACATCAGACGGCATAGCCGCGGCGTAGTCTTCGGTTCAGCCCTAGCTTAGTATTGGGTTAGCCTTGGCGCTCTGCTCGATACCTAGAACCCTCGCCACAGCTTGCAAATTCTCTTCTGCCTCGCGCCGGTATTGCACTGCCCACGGGTTCGGTTCTTCCCCAATTGGGTACAACAACACTGCCTGCAACTGGTTGACTAACTGTTCGACGTCACCAAAATCATAAAGCAGCATGCCGCGCGTTTCGCCGGCGCGCGTCGCAATCACCGGTAACCCGGCCCAGAGCGCCTCAATGCGCGAGATGCCATAACTTTCGTCGGCAAACGCGCGCACAAACACATCGCTGCGTTTCAGGATTCCGTAAATCTCAGGATTGGGCACTTCTTTCAGGACAGTGATCCATTCGCGTTTCCATAACACTTCCTCACGATAAGTCTGGTCGCAAACAAATCCGCCATCCAACAGTAGTAAGCCAATGTCTTTCCGGGTCCGTTCACGCAATTCCTCAACAGCTTTGGCCACGTCCTTGAAGCCATAACTAGGGAAAAAAACGCCGATCGAGCAGACTCGGACCTGATGCGCGAGGTAGGGTTTGAGAAGTTGTTCGCTCTTGCTCGATGTTTTCGCCTCTCGATCGCCTGGTGGCATTGGCACGAGACATGGAATAACTGTGATTGGCTGACGCACCTTGATCTCTTCCTTTAGCCAATGGCGCAAGTCTTCGCTGACAACTACGAATTCATCGACCGCAGCCACCGCCCGATGAAAAAGACGGCGCTGCAGCGATCCAAATTGCGGATAACGTTTCGGTAACGAGCCGTCGAGAACGTTTTTGAACCACTCGAAACCCAGCAAGCGTTTGAGTCCGAGCCAAACTGGAAGTAAGAGAGGATTAGGATATTCGAGATGAAAATGAGTCGCATCCAGAATGCGCGCGTTCCTTGCTTCGGCGAGCAACGCCCCCAGCGTGCCCAGTTTGCGGTGAGCGATGAAACGAATACTTCTGTCTTTGGGCTTAGCTCCTCCATAGGTCCACACGCGAACATTCGGACCCTGCAGGCGGGCCACGAGGGCCTTCATGTAAATGGCAACGCCACCATAAGGCGGCGGCAGTGGTCCAAAGAGTATAATTCGCCGGCTCATTATCGCTTGAAGGCAACGACTGTAAGATAACTAAAAAATGATAGCAACTGAGTTGCAGGAAGAGATTGAGCAAACGTTCCACGGCAAGCCTGTGAGCGTCTCCGTGGTTGTGCCTTCCTACAATCACGCGCCGTTTATTGAAGCAACGCTGCGCTCGATCATGAAGCAGACGATGCGGCCGGCAGAGCTAGTTGTTATCGATGATGGTTCAAGCGACGAGTCGCCGCGTGTAATCGACCGCGTGCTAAGCGACTGTCGTTTTCCCTGTGAACTTATAGCGAGGGAAAATCGTGGGCTCTGCGCGACTTTGAACGAAGGGTTCGAGCAAACCCGCGGAGACTATTTCGCCTATCTCGGGTCTGATGATTTGTGGCTGCCCGATTTCCTGAAAGCGCGCATAAACCTGCTTGAATCGCGGCCAGACGCCGTTCTCGCCTACGGGCACGCTTATTTTATCGACGAACAAAACGCAATCATCGACTCCACCGCCGACTGGGCCCGTTATGCGGATGGCGATGCGCGCGAGATGCTCCTGCAAACAACCGCGCCTATGAGCCCGACGGTGTTGTATCGCCGCAAGGCTCTTGAGCATGAGCGCTGGAACGACGAGTCGAAACTGGAAGACTACGATCTATATTTGCGCTTGAGTGCCAAAGGCGAGTTCGCCTTTGACCCGCGGATTCTGTCAGCGTGGCGCCGTCATGGTTCCAATGTCAGTTGGGATCAAGCCCTCATGCTTGAAGAGCAATTGCGAGCGCAGCGCCAGAGTGCGTTGAGATTTGGCTTAACTAACGAACAAATTCAAGCACTGCAAAGGACGACGAGATTTAACCGCGCTGAAGATTTTCTGAGGGTCGGACAGAAGTCGCCGGCGCTGGGTCTGATGCTGCACAACTGGCGCGGCGCCACCTCGGCACGCACGACCGCGCGAATGTTGTTGCGACTGTTGCTTCCGAATTCGATTGTGCGTCGGCGCGCGCGCGCCCGGCAGCGGAAGGCTCACCAGCGCTATGGAAACTTGTAACGCAAACTGTTAGTTTGCGGATGTTTTATTAGCACTCGCTTGGGCGACAACCAAGCCACGCAAACTAACAGTTTGCTTTACGTCCGCACAAAGCCAAACACGTCCTGATGATTGTCCCAGCCGCGCTCTTTGAAGTAGACCTCGCGCAAGCCTGCTAATTCGCGAACGCGCGCACGAATCCATTCCGGCGAGGTCAGGGACACGCCCCAGTTTTTCTCACCAGCGTAATCCGTAAACCCGTAACCAGTCTGCGGGTAGTCGCTGCCAATTCGCTCGATCTGCTCTTCCGGTATCAAATAGTCAAACTCTCGTCGCGGTATTCGGCGCGCTACAAAATCACCATGAGTCGAGAAGACAACGAGCCCGCCTGGCGCCAGGTGACGCGCAAATAAGTGAAACAAACGAACAAGGCCGCGTTCGTTCAGGTGCGTTGCGAGTGAGCCACACCAAATCAGGTCAAACTTTTTTGCGAGTGTTACTTCGTCGAGATTGACAGAAGAATAGGCGGGTTCCGCTCCGAAAGTGCGTACGCAGAACTGCACCGGACCAGCTTGAATTTCACAAGCCGTAAGCTTCGCCTCGGGAAACCGCTGGGCCAAAAATCGCAAAACCCGCCCACTACCGCAGGGCAAATCAAGAATCGTTTGCACATTGGTTAACTTTGCTTGCGCCAACGCCTCATCAAGACAACTGATCGCCGATAGCCCAACCTTGTAATAATGCGCGCCGTCGCCGTCATACATCGTGTCGTTGAAATAGATCTTCCCGCTGACTTTCCTGAGCAGCTCGCGTTCGCGTTCGGTCAACGAGGGGTCGGCAAGCAGGCGCTGTTTTTGCAAGCCGGGACGCGGCGGCAGCGACCTTACCCAGCGACGCGCCGCACCCAAGTAAGGCCGAAGAGTACGAGGAACGACGCGCTTGATCTTGTTAACGTTCATCCGCAATTCTGAATTGAGACGCTTCGATTTGTAATATCGGGCTACCTTGACGGCAATGTTTCAGGCTCTTTAGACTGGCGAACCCTGTTTGAAGCAACATAAGCCTCTTATAGTCTCGGATGCAAATGGAAGAACCTGCACGCGCGATTCGCCCGGCGCGGGTTAAGATAGCGCTTGATGGATTCAGAGACGAGCAAAGCCGCAACCCCGGGGCTGCCACAAACTACACGCGCCGGAGCGGTCACCCGGGTCGCATCAGATCTTAAGGAATCGACCGAACATCGACCGGAAAGACACGCGCTCATAAAGTCAGAGGCCGCGGGCGTGCAACTCAATCTCGGCGAGCTGTGGCGCTATCGCGAACTGCTCTACTTCCTCACACTCCGTGACATCAAGGTCCGTTACAAGCAAACGCTGATGGGCGTCGCCTGGGTCATTATCCAGCCGCTGACGACGGTCCTAATCTTTACCCTTGTCTTCAACCGTTTTGTGCGTCTCGATACCGGCTTGCTACCCTACCCGCTTTTCGCTCTTTCGGGTCTGCTGCTGTGGCTATTTTTCGCGAATGCCGTCACCAACAGCACTCATAGCCTCGTAAGCAATGCTAACCTGATCACAAAGGTATATTTTCCGCGCATGTTTATTCCGGCGGCTTCAGTCGGCGCCGGTCTGGTTGATCTGAGCGTGGCCTTTCTGCTGCTGATCGCGTTGTGCTTCTACTATGGCGTCGCTTTAACTTTGCAGATCCTGCTGCTCCCGGTTTTCGTCCTGATGATGGCTTTGCTTGCGCTGGGCGTAGGCCTGCTCGCTGCGGCGGTTACCGTTAAATACCGCGACTTGCGTCATGCGCTTCCTTTCATCATTCAGCTTTGGATGTTTGCCTCGCCGGTTATCTACCCTACCAGCATCGTTCCGCCAAGGTGGAAGTGGCTGGTCATCATTAATCCGGTCGCCGGAATCATTGAAGGATTCCGCGCTGCCATAACGGGACGACCTTTCGCTTGGGTGCACATCTCAGTTTCACTTGTAATTACGTTAGTAGTGCTGGCCGCAGCCGTTTATGTTTTCCGGCGCTTTGAAGACACTTTCGCTGACGTTGTTTGAGCTTGCACACATGAACACGGCAATCAAGATCAACCAGGTCAGCAAGCGTTACCGGATCGGCGGGCTGCATCCGGGATATATGACCTTTCGCGAGATGCTGGGCGGCGTTGTTACTGCACCGTTCAGAAAACTCAAAAGCGGCAACGGCGCGCAAACGCTCTGGGCGCTGAGCGACATCAACCTCGAGATCGGACAGGGTGAACTGTTAGGAATCATTGGTCACAACGGTGCCGGTAAATCGACACTGCTGAAGATCCTTTCGCGCGTGACAAAACCAACGACCGGTGAAGTGAAACTATTCGGACGCGTCGGCAGTCTGCTGGAAGTTGGCACTGGATTTCATCCAGATCTTACCGGTCGTGAAAACATTTTTCTGAGCGGCGCGATTTTGGGCATGCGACGCGCTGAGATCGAGCGCAAGTTTGACGAGATCGTTGCATTTTCGGAACTGGAAAAGTTTATTGAAACTTCGGTCAAGTGGTATTCCTCTGGGATGTATGTGCGGCTGGCTTTTTCGGTGGCAGCGCATCTCGAGCCGGAAATACTCATGATGGACGAAGTATTGGCCGTCGGCGATGCTGCCTTTCAGCAAAAGTGTCTAAACAAGATGCACGAAATTCGGCAGCAGGGCCGCACGATTCTTTTCGTATCGCATGACATGGCGGCGATCACGCGGCTGTGCAAGCGCGTTGTGCTGTTGGAAAAAGGCCGGGTTACTTCCGACGGCGAGCCGCGCAATGTTGTCAAATATTACCTGAGTTCCAGCTTGAAAACGGGCGCTTCACGCGAGTGGTCAAATCCGCTTGACGCTCCAGGCGATGAAGTCGTGCGACTCAGAAGCGTGCGTGTGCGCGATGAAGCGGGCCAGACAATCCCGGTTGTCGATATCCGAAAACCGCTTGGCATCGAGTTGACCTACGAAGTGTTGGACGAAGGACATGCGCTCGTGCCGGTAATAGAGTTTTTCAATGAAGACGGCACTGAAATTTTCAGCACGCACGATACGAGCGCGGAGTGGCGTCGCCAGGCGCGCCCGTGCGCAACCTATACGAGCACTGTCTGGATTCCCGGCAATCTGCTGGCCGAGGGAAGTTTGGTGGGCCATGTCTCAATCATGTCGCATTTTCCCGCAACCGTCCTGCATGCTCACGAGCGCAATGCTGTTGCGTTTCAAGTTGTTGACAGCCCGGCCGGCGATTCTGCGCGCGGCGACTACATTGGGCCAATGCCCGGCGTAATCCGCCCACTGCTCCAATGGAGCACTGAAATAAACGAACCCGAGGAACTGCGTCCAAAGTCCAATGTCCAAAGTCCAACGTCCGCTAGCGATTCTTGACTTTGGACGTTGGACCTTGGACTTTGGACCTTGGATAAACAACCGTTGCGTTCCCTAAAGCAAACTCTTCAGGAAAATTTATCGCTCTCCTCAAAACTATTTCTACGAGGACTGTTTGCGGCGTCCCGCAGGATTGCCACCGGGATCGTGGGGCGTGAGCGTGCGCATCTACCTAGAGGCCTAAAGCAAGTAAGGGAAGCCAACAATCGCAAGCGAGACTGGCCGCGAATAATTGTCTTCGACGAACGCGTCCCCAGTCCTGACCGCGATGCCGGCAGCCTGCGAATGTTCCTCATACTCAAAACGCTCGCCGAATGGTGTCACGTAGTCTTTGTGCCGTTCAACCGGCCGCAAAGTGCTGACTATGAAAGTGCCCTGTGGGAAGCAGGCATCGAAACTGCCGACGCCGTCGACTATCGGCGCCTCCTCAAGGACAAAGACGTTGCGGCCGCGATTGTCAGCCGGCCGAGCATGGCAGGAGTGTTCATTCATCGCATTCGACGGGCCAACCCGCGCGTGAAAATTGTTCTTGACACGGTTGACCTTCACTTCGTCAGGTTTCAACGTGAGTACGAAATTTCCGGCGATCCTAAAACTCTCGCTAAGGCTCAACATTATCGCAGGCTGGAGCGACATTTTGGTGAAGCCAGTGACCTCGTCTGGTGTGCTTCGGCCGAAGACCAGGCGGTCATGATGCGAGAAGTTCCGGAACGGCGAACCGCGCTCGTGCCGACGATCCACGAACTTCGCGACGCCGGTGAAACGTTTACAACGCGCGCGGGTTTGCTTTTCATCGGAAACCTTGCGCATCGACCCAACGAGGATGCAGTGCTCTTTTTCATGAGAGAGGTTTATCCGCAGATCCGGCAGCTGCTTCCCAATGTTCGTTTGGATATCATCGGTGACAATCCTGCGGCGGATATCGCAGCGTTTGATTCAGACGAAGTAAAAGTAAGAGGATACGTGCCCGACGTCGGGCCTTATCTGCGCGAGCGGCGGGTCTTCGTTGCGCCCTTGCGTTTCGGCGCCGGCATCAAAGGCAAGGTTGGTGAAGCGATGGCTCATGGCATTCCTGTCGTGACCACCTCGATCGGCGCGGAAGGGTTTGGGCTGACACATCGCCAGGATGTGATGATTGCTGACGACCCGAAGTCTTTCGCAACCGCAGTGGCGGACCTTTACTCGCAGCAAGAGTTGTGGGAAACGATCGCGCGTAACGCTCGACTGCGTATCGAAAAACATTTCACACCGGATGTGATTGCGGAAACTATAAACAACTCGATCCGTGAGGTCAGCGAGACATAAAGCAAACTGCTAGTTGCTCGGTGTGGCATGAGGTCAGTACCACCACGCGGTAGCGGGTGGGTTCCGTTCGCATTTCATGACGCAGACGCTGGAAATCCGCTTGTCGACTTCCGAATCTTCCACCCACCCGCTACCGCGTGGTGGTACTGACCTCATGCCGAACAAACCGCCCGCAAACTAACAGTTTGCGTTATGGTTTGATCCAGCGGTCATACCAGAGGCTTACATTTAAGAGCGCCCACAGATGGAAACTCCAATCGTGTTTTCCCTGCCGATGTTCGTCAATCAAGCGCGCAATAAAAGCATAGTCAAACAAATTTCGACTGCG
>Ga0137419_10000262_pt1 | contig 17238 bp, 17 predicted proteins | sample CZODoug3_1_2_16f_FD_108279 | JGI IMG/M metagenome (GOLD analysis project Ga0137419, IMG submission 108279) | Vadose zone soil fungal communities from Angelo Coast Range Reserve, California, USA - CZODoug3_1_2_16fungal (Illumina Assembly) | ecosystem: Environmental > Terrestrial > Soil > Vadose... | reverse complement strand
GCGTGAGGCCGACGAAATCAAGACCAAGATCGACCTATCCCACATTTCCAAGCCGGGCGACGTTCTGAAGCTGATCACGCAGAAGCAGCAGGCTGCCGCGGCTCCGCCTGTTCCAGCGCGCCCTGCGTCACCGCGCCCGCCCGTCGAGACTAAGACCACGGCGCCTGCGGCGACCGCGACTCCAGTTCCGCCTCCGCCCGTAGCGAAACCGGCTGCACCGCCGACTCCAGCCCCGCGCTTCATTACGCCGCAGACCACGCGGCCTGCGCCTTCGGTGATTCGGCCGCCGGCTCCGCCCGTGACTGCGCCGGCAGCGAAGCCGGCACCGACGGCTGCTCCACCTGCCGCAGCAGCTCCGCCTCGTCCAGTTGCAGGTCCGCCTCGTCCACTTGCACCTCCGCCTGTCGCTGCGCAGACGGAAACCACCCTAGAAGCGACGTCAGCACCGCCGCTCGCGGCTCCGGCTCAGCCGGCAGCGCCCGTGGCGGCGACTCCCGCGAAGTCTGCAGCACCAGTCGCTCCACCGCCGCGCATGATTGTTCCGCAGACCGGACCACGACCTGTGTACAAGGCACCGCCTCCAAAGCCGGTGCAACCTGGGGTTCCGATCGGATCGGCGCGTCCTGCGCCCGGACGCCCGGTGCCGGGTCAGCCTATTTTCCAGCGGCCGCGTCCGCAAGTTCCGGGAGCGCCGCGTCCGCCGCTACGTCCGGGTGAGCGTCGTCCGATGCATCCCACGCGGTCCTCGCCCACCGGCGCTCGTCCTTTGGGCGTTGGTCCAGGCGCGCCTATGGCGCCTCCGGGAGCCACGCGTCCGGGAAGTCGTCCGGGTGGGCCATCGCGGCGCCCGGGCCAGCGCTACGTGCCGCGCGGTGTGAAGGAAGGGCCGATGAAGGGCTATGTTCCGCCACCACGGCTATCGCTCTCGAACGAGCCACAGCCCATCACGCGGAGCATCACGATCACGGAAGGCATCAGCGTAAAGGATCTGGCGGAGAAGTTGGATATTCGCGCTAAGGACTTGATCGCTCGGTTGCTGGCGCGGGGCGTGTTCGCGACCATCAACCAGACGCTCGATGCGGAACTGGCCAGCGAGATGGCACGCTTCTTTGGAGCTGACACGAATGTGATCAGCTTCGAAGAGCAGGCGCAGAAGGAAATTGCCGACGCGGCGGCCACGGGCGAAGACGGTGCCGCCGAAGCAATACCACGACCTCCGGTCGTCACGATCATGGGCCACGTCGATCACGGCAAGACTACCCTGCTCGACTCGATTCGTTCGACCAGTGTTGCGGAAGGCGAAGCGGGCGGGATCACGCAGCATATCGGCGCTTACAAGGTGCGAATCCAAGACAAAGAATCGCCGGCGTATGGGCGCGAAATCGTGTTCCTCGATACGCCCGGTCACGAGGCCTTCACGCGCATGCGCGCGCGGGGCGCGAAGTCCACGGACATTGTCGTGCTGGTCGTAGCTGCGGATGACGGAGTGATGCCGCAGACGCTGGAAGCGATCGATCACGCGCATGCGGCGGAAGTGCCGATTATCGTGGCGGTCAACAAGATCGACAAGCCGGATGCAATGCCCGACCGCGTGAAGAAGCAGCTCGCCGATCGTGGATTGATGCCAGAAGACTGGGGGGGGACGACCGTGTTCGTCGACGTCTCCGCGAAGAAGAAAACCAATCTGAACCTGCTGATGGAAATGATCTGCCTGGTGGCGGATCTGCAGGAGCTTCGGGCGAATCCGGATCGTTCGGCCAGCGGCGTGGTGCTCGAGGCCAAACTGGATCGCGGGCGTGGACCTGTTGCCACGGTTCTCGTTCAGGACGGAACCTTGCGCGCGAGCGACAACTTTGTCGTCGGCAACGTGTACGGCAAAGTGCGCGCCATGTTCGACGATCGTGGAGCGCAGTTGGAAGAGGCGCCGCCCTCTACTCCCGTCGAGATTCTCGGTATGGAGGGCTTGCCGCAGGCGGGCGATCAGTTCGTCGTGGTGGCCGACCGTGACAAGGCTCGTGGCATCTCTGAGTATCGCGAGCAAAAGGCCCGCGAAGCTGCGCTGGCCAAGAGTTCACGTGTATCTCTCGAGGGCCTGGCGGAACAGTTGAAGACCGCCGGCACGAAGGAACTCAACATCATTCTTAAGGGCGACGTTGGCGGCTCGGTCGAAGTCCTGGTGGACTTGCTTTCGAAGCTTTCGAACGACAAGGTGCGATTGAAGGTGCTGCGCTCTGGCGTAGGCGCGATCACAGAGTCCGATGTGCTGCTGGCGTCGGCATCGAATGCCATCATCATTGGCTTCAACGTGCGACCGGAACGGAAGGCGCAGGAACTTGCCGACCAGGAGAAGGTCGACATCCGCTTGCACTCGATCATTTACGAACTGCAGGATGAGATCAAGCGCGCCATGACAGGCCTGCTCGAACCGACCATCAAGGAGACCTACCAGGGACGCGCCGATGTGCGGGAGACCTTCCGCATTCCGAAGGTGGGTACGATCGCGGGTTGCCAGGTGGTGGATGGCCTCATCAAGCGCGATTCCGAGGTGCGGCTGCTGCGTGACAACGTGGTGGTCTTCAAAGGCAAGATTGCTTCGCTGCGGCGCTTCAAGGATGACGCCAGCGAGGTGCGCAACGGTATGGAATGTGGTATCGCGATCGCCAACTATGGAGACATTAAAGTTGGGGATGTGATCGAGGCATTCGTGACCGAGCGGATTGCCGCCGAAGTGATAGCTTAGGGCAGTTCCCAGTTCTCGGTTCTCAGTTCTCAGTGAGTCTGAAGGTGGTGTCCCTCTGAGAACTGAAAACAGAGTACTGAGAACTGATGCCAATTGCTTTTCTCACCCTCGAGTTGAGCGTCGAAGCCGCCCAGTCCTTGAAAGACAAACGGCAGGTCGTTCGCAGCGTGAAGGATCGTTTGCGGGCGCATTTCAACGTGGCTGTGGCGGAATTGGATGCCACGAATATTTGGAATCGCGCGACGATTGGAGTGGTGAGTGTTTCTGATTCGCGTGACTATCTCGATGGACTGATGAGGAACGTTGAGCGGCAAGCGACACGCATCGCCAACAATGGCGGTGCGGAAGTTACAGATTCCTTTGTGGAGTTCTTGTAGACGAATTTCATCTTGAGCCTGCCCGTAAGACTTCCTCCCCGGCAGGTCACTTTTTGATAATCTAATCAGTTTTACTCCGAGGTAATTCAAGTGGAACGGCGTGGGCAGAAGTATCATCGGGAGCGGCTCGGGGAAAGATTGCGCGAAGAGATCGAGACCATTCTCGAGGGCGAACTCAGCGATCCCCGCATCGGCCTGGTGAATGTGAGCGAAGTGCATCTCGCCCCGGATTCGCGGTCGGCGCGCGTGATGGTGGTGGTAGCGGGAGACGACGCGCAAGCCGAGGAAACAATGGAAGGCCTGCAAGCGGCCAATGGATATGTGCGCCGCGAACTGGTGGAACGTCTGCACTTGCGTCGTGCGCCCGAGTTGCTCTTTATCCTGGACCGGTCACATCACTATGAAGCCCGGATTGACGAGCTCCTGAATCGAACAAAGAAACGAAGCGCCAGCCAGTCCGGCAACCGACGAGCTTAAACCGATGCTGAAGGAAGTACTCCAACACATCGAACAGCGCACCCGATTCGTGCTGACCTCGCATGCTCGTCCGGACGGGGACGCGATCGGTTCCGCACTGGCTTGCTGCCAGATCCTGCGCCTGCTCGGCAAAGATGCGGAGGTCGTCCTGCACGATCCGGTTCCGCGCATCTATCAGCCGCTTCCGTTTGCAGATCGGGTTGTACAGACTGATCGGGTGAACGGGAATTACGAGGCGGCCATTATCCTGGAGTGCGACAGTATCCAGCGGACTCGCTTGGAAGGGTTGGAAGATCGCTTTCTGATCAGTATCGATCATCACACCAGCGGGCGTCCTTTTGCGCACGTGAACTGGATCGACCCACACGCCACTGCGACGGCTGAACTGGTGTATTGCTTGGGACGAGCGGCCGGCGTCAAGATTACTGCTGAAATCGCCACGTGTCTGTACACGGGGCTCATGACCGATACCGGGTCGTTCATGTTCAAGGGAACGAACGAGCACACCTTCGCGCTGGCGCGGGAGCTCGTTTTGGCTGGGGCGGATCCTTTTCAGTGCGCACGGAACATCTACTTCGCGCACTCTACAGCGAAGATGCGCTTGCTGGGCGCAGCGCTCACCAATCTTCACCGCGAAGGCCCGCTGGCGTGGATTTGGGTATCCCGCGAGCAGATGGAACGCAGCCAGGCCAAAGAGGAAGACTGCGAAGGGATCGTGAACTACGCACTTTCCATTCAGGATGTCGAGGTCGCCGCATTCTTCCGTGAAATGCCGGACGGGCGCTACCGCGTGAGCCTGCGCAGCAAGGGCGGGCTGAATGTGGCGAACATTGCAGAGCGTTTCGGCGGCGGCGGACACGAATGTGCCAGCGGCTGTTCGATGGATGGGCCGCTTTCAATCGCGGTAGCTCGCATGCTTGCACTGATTCGCCCGATCGACTCGACTCAATAGCGGATAGGGTTCCGCTCCGACTTCTGTATTTGCGTGTGAAACATTACGCGCCGGCATGAACCAGATGCGGTTCCTCCACCCTCGACCAACACGAGTTTTCCTGTGAATCCGCGGACTCGCACGGACTGGCTTTTGCTGGCGGGATTCTGCATCTTTCTTTTCTTCTACGGACTAAACCAGTTCGGGCTGCTGGGCGCCGACGAGCCGCGTTATGCGCAGGTTGCTCGCGCGATGCTGGAGCGGCATGACTGGATCACGCCGACACTCGGCGGCAAAGCATGGCTGGAAAAGCCCGTCCTGTATTACTGGCAAGCGATGCTTGCTTACGGTGTTTTTGGAGTGAGCGATTGGGCGGCGCGGCTGCCGTCGGCACTGGATGCGTCGCTCATGGTGCTGGGCGTTTATTTCTTCTTACGCCGACTCCGCCCGGGATTTCATCTCGATGGCGCGCTGATAACGGCTTCGGCTGCGGGCGTCGTGGGCTTCGCTCATGCCGCGTCTCCTGACATGCCGTTGGCGGCGATGTTCACGCTCGCGATGCTGGCATGGTACGCGTGGTGGGAAACGTCGCACAGGGTCTATTTGGCGGTGTTCTACTTGTTTCTGGCGCTGGCAACGCTGGCAAAGGGACCGGTCGCGCCGCTCCTGGGCGGGGCTATCGTGTTGCTGTTTGCCATCGCGGCCAGGAAAGCCCGAATCATTCTCACCACCCTCTGGATTCCGGGGATGCTATTGTTCGTCCTGATTGCTCTGCCGTGGTACGTTGCGGTGCAAATCCACAATCCGGAGTTCTTTCGTGTATTCATCCTCGAGCACAACTTCGCGCGCTTCGGCAGCAACCTGTACCACCACAGACAACCGTTCTGGTTTTATATTCCGGTCGTACTTCTTGCATTGCTGCCCTGGACGGTGGTGATCGCGACCGGCTTTGTGGAAATCGTGCGAGCCTGGTGGTCGGAACGTGCAGCATTGTTGGACACGGGAGATGCGCTCAACGTCTTCCTCATCCTTTGGCTCATCGTGCCGATGTTGTTCTTTTCCCTTTCGCAGTCGAAATTGCCCGGCTACATTCTGCCCGCGCTGCCCGCAGGCACGTTGCTGGTAGCCGAGTACCTGCGCCAGCATACTGAAGACGAGGGGCCGCCGGCCATGTGGATGGTTGGACTACACGCTCTGATTTGCGGCATGCTTCCCGCTTTGACGGTTTGGTACTTCTTGCACTACGTCGCGCCGCGAACGATGAGCACGGTCGTTGCGTGCCTGATCGCACTCATCTTCCTGGTCGGGATCACAGTCACTCTTCGCACTAAGCTGGGACTGCGCATGTTCCGGTTTGTCACGTTGATTGCCGTGGTGGTCACAATTGGCGCCGCCATCAAGATCGGAGCCGTGCAGATCGATGCCAGGCTCTCCGCGAGGCCGCTTGCCATCCGGTTGGCGCAGATGGAAACGCGGCCACTTCCGGTCGCCGTGTTCGGCGTGAAGCGGGAGGCGGAGTACGGCCTTGCTTTCTACCGCAATCAAACCATCAGCCGTTACGAATTGCGACAGGTCCCCACTGAAGAGCACCTGCTGATTGCTCCCGAAGGTTCGCGAGATTCGATCGGCCAGTTCGTGGGCAACCGCCGCGTGGCGCATTTGGGGACGTTCGCTTCGCAGGGGTTGGAGTACTACTGGGTGGCAAAAGCCGGCAATTGAGGACGCAGCACTCAGCATTCAACCTTAGGAACTCGCAGGCCCCTGTCATCCCTGGTAAGTCGTTCCCTTGCAGCGCTCGGCGACTGACGGCTGAATGATGATTGCTGAGTGTTGAATGTTTGCTCCCAGTACCTCCCTCGCCAATGATCCACTCTTTCCCCGTTTGCCTACCCGCCAGAGGAAGCACTAGACTCTTTTGTTCGCGCCGCTCACGATGCGCTGTCCGGCCGAGGTGCTGTTGGAGCCCCGTGGAGATTCTCGACCTCAGGCACTTCTCTTCCGTTGATCTACGCCCCCTGCTGGACGACGAGACCCACGTCTGGTCGCGCCTGCTCTCGTGGGACTACACCAGTTCGGCGGACATGATCCTGCGCTATGTGGATGCCAAGATCTTGCCGGGATATGCGGCGATCGAGCGAGGGCGCATCTTCGGGTACGCATTCTTTGTCTACGAGGGAAGCAAAGGCGTGATTGGCGATTTGTTCGTGGCCAACGGCGGTCGATTGCCGGAGGCGCACGAGGTCGAAGGCCGCCTGCTGATGCATGTGATCGAGACGCTTCAGCAATCGCCGGGTGTACATCGTATCGAGGCGCAGCTGCTGGTGCACGAAGCAGGTTTGCTGGCGCGGCCGTTCCTGGATCAGGGATTCCGGCGGCATCCGCGGCTGTTTATGGCTATGCCATTGAGCCGGGCCTCGCGGCTTGCGACTTCGATTTATCCCGATTTCGAGGTCCGTCCATGGACCGACGGCGATTATCAGTCTGCCGCCGCAGTCATTACCGCTGCCTATCGCGGGCACGTGGATTCCGAGATCAACGACCAGTACCGCACGTTGAGTGGATCGCTGCGATTTCTTAACAACATTGTGCGTTTTCCCGGATGCGGCTTGTTCGACGCCGAGTCGTCCTTCATCGTGACGCACAAGGCCCGCCGTCAGATGGCGGGTTTGATCCTGTGTTCGCGGGTGCGGCATGACGTGGGACACGTCACGCAGGTCTGCGTGCTGCCGGAATATCGATCACAAGGCGTTGGCGAGGCACTCCTGGCCTGCACGGCAAACCAGTTGCGCACGCGCAAGTTCTCGATGTTGTCGCTGACGGTGACCGAGGCCAATGTGCGCGCGGTGGAACTCTACAGGAGATTGGGGTTCGACGCGCAACGAGTGTTTGACGCGTTTGTGTGGGAGGAGTAGCTGCGAGACACGAGCTATCTACGCAACAGCCACATCACCCAACCCGCTGCAATGACTCCGCCAGCGAACATGGCGAAACAATAGAGGCCGTAGCGGACCATCTCGCGGGTGGTGTTGCGTTGCGTGATGCCAAACACCACTGAGGAAAACAGGGCGAACAAAATGGCGGCGCTGAAATGAGAGAGCTGGATCGTCATTGCTTCTTTCCGATGGCGATGTGGTAGGCGTCAGCCACCGCGATGAAGTTCAATAGGCCGGCCACGATTAGGTACTTTGTTCCGTAGTCCGCAGTCGCACGGGCGATGGCACCCTGACCCCAGTCCATGGCTCGCGTGACGATATAGAGCCCGCCCGCTCCGATGTTTCCGACAAAGCCCAGCATGTCCAGGATGTCACCACCATTCGGCTTATAGACGCGGCCCTGCAGGGCCAGTCCCAGCAGGAACATGGTGAAAATGGAGGCCATGAGCAGAAGGCCGCGGCCATAGCGTTTCTGGATGAGGTGCCCCGCGCCCGGGATGAGCCATGCGATGGCCGGAACGACCACCGACATGGTGGTGACTGGCTGTGTCTCGGTCTTGGGAGTGTCGGCGGCTTTCGCTTTATCAGTCGTGGAATTCGACATTCAGATGGTCACGATCTCGCGTTGGATTTTCCCGGTAACTTCCGCACGGTCGGGCCGGACCAGCACATTGACTTCGCTGCGCACGCCGAATTCGGGCAAGTAGATGCCCGGTTCAATCGAAAAGCAGGAGTTCGGCAGGATTTGCCGTTCGTCATGAATTTCGAGGTCGTCCATGTTGGCCCCGTTGGCGTGCACTTCGGTGCCGATCGAGTGTCCGGTGCGATGGATGAAATACTCGCCGTAGCCGGCTTTCTTGATGTGGTCTCGAACCGCGCGGTCGACCTGCCAGCCTGCCATTCGTTGGCCCGCGGCGGTGGCGTCGAGCACAGTCTTTACCCCCGCATCGCGGCCGTCGCGGACGATCTGGAAGATCTCGCGCTGTTTGTCGGACGGTGCTTTGCCGACGAAGCCGGTCCAGGTGATGTCGTAGTAGACCGCGCCGGGCGTGTCTTTCTTTGCCCAGACATCGAGCAGCACGAAGTCTCCTTCGCGAATTGGAGCGGAGCCTTCAGCATGCGGTTCGTAGTGAGGATTGCCGCTGTTGGCATTTACGGCCACGATGGGCGGGTCGTCCGTGATGAGGTGCTCGCGACGAAAGGCTTCCATGAACCATTGCTGCATCGCGTACTCGGTCGTGCCGCCGTTGCGCGCCCGGAGGCCGATCTCCTGAAAGGCCGCAGCCGTAATGTTGTCGATCGCATCACGCGCGGCGAAGTGCGACTGCACTTGTTCATCGGTAAAAGTGGCTTCAAATTGCGCGACCAGGTCGGCGGAACTTACGACGTTCTTACCAAGACCGCGCATGATCTCTACGGTGCCTGCGTCGACCAGGGAGATCGTGAACACGCTGTTGTTGGGCGAGTACTGCATGGCGATGTCGCGGTGCTCCGCAAGGATCGTCTTGAGGCTGTCGAAGAGTCCCTGCCAGCCCGCGTAGCTCCGCTTGGAACCAGGCAATGTGTCCAGATGCCCGGCCTCGATCTTGTGGACTAGTTTGAGCGGTTCACCCTGCGCGGGAATCAGGTAAAACCAGCGGCGCGTAACCATGAGTGTAGTTGGCAGACCGAGCACCCGGTAGGCGATCGGATCGCGATGGTGATGGTCATAGAAAAGCCACGCGTCGATGTTGCGTTCCCGCAGCGCGGCCTGAATGGCTGGGAGATTCATGAGCAAATGGTTATTTTAAACAAGTAGGACGATTTAGGCGAATTCTCGCAGTAGTTAGAGAACCAGCCTTGGTGTGGGGGCGGCAAGCTGCACCAGTATTTTCGTGCGGTCTGGTTGTGCCAGGGTTTCACACGCTGTGCGGAGTACGAGCCGCGGCGCCCTCTGCCGAATTTTCATGAGGTACGGGATCGTGCGCTTCGGATCTGCCTTGGCGGTTTCGCGCAAAAGCCAACCGAGGCCTTTCTGCACCATGTCGTCTTCGTCGCGCAGCAGGAGATTCGAAAGGCGCTGAATCTGAGGGAGGAACATCTTCCGTCGCGTTCCCTGAATCAGAGCCACGCAAGCGGCTCGACGGTGCCAGCGATCAGGGGACTTCGCCCAAACAAAGACACCTCTGGTGCGGGCTGTTTTTGCGGCGATCATCGGAGCGATCAGGTAATGCACTAGTGCGTCGTGGTCGGCCCAGCTGCTGATGCGCGATAGCCACGACTCGAACAGGCGGAATTCGGGATCGCCAAATTTGTCGACCAGCTTCTCGAGCAGAAACACAGCAAAAACCTTCTCTTCCAGGACGCGACCGCGGAAGACGTGGTCCGCGACTTGCAACAGGAAGTCGCGACCGCGTTCATGAACAAGGGTACGTCGAAAGCGGACGGCGACTTTCCGCAGTTCTGCGGTGTGCCATCCGCGCGACTTAATCTCCTCTTTGAAGAACCATTGCACGCCCTCGGCATGAGGGGCCGAGCCTCCGTCCTTCAGGACGCGGCGGACGTGAGCGGCAATGTAGGAGGGAGCTTTGTGTTTGGGTATTGGTTCATCCATGTGCGCGTGAAGGCTCCGAACCAGCAGAAGCCCCTTTCTCGGTTCTGACCGTCTTGTCGTAAAGCCACAGCAACACTGCGGTTGCTACTCCTACCCCGGTCACAGACCACCAGATGCGTTCGGGATGGTGCTGCACCTCTCCGAAGTGGTGGACGAGCATTCCCCCAAACTTGCCGCCAATCAGAGAACCAATGCCGATGGGTAGGAACGCGAAGCCCATGTAGGTCCCCTGCTGGCCGGGAGGTGCGAGACGCGAAATGTATTCATAGTAGCGGGGTGACTGGATGATTTCTCCAAGAGCTACGATGATAAGGGCCGCGACCGCCATCCAAACGCGCGGGTGCGAACTGAGAGCGAGCCATCCCAGCGCGGTGATGAGTGTTCCCAGCGTGATCGCGCGCAAAGATGAAATCTTGCGAGTGACCGCGTTTACTGCGACGGTCAAGGTAATCACGATTAGTGGGTCGGCGATCAGGATGAGCTCCGTATTGGCTCTGGGGTCCACGTAGTCGTGGATGTAAATGGGGAGGATCAGGTACTGCTGCCAGAAGACGATCCAATAGCCCGAAAAGATCAACAGGAAAAGCACGAATCGCCCGTTGCCAAGTACCGTCAACAGGTTGCGGCCCACTTGCACGAGGGTCGTGGTTGGCTGCTCGTCGCTGCGCCTTGGCTCCCGGAAGAAGATCAGAACGCCAATGAACATCAGGAAGACGCTGAGCGCGGCCAGACGAAAAACATTCTCCACCCGCATATGCGCGTGAACCCATCCGGCGAGAAAGGGGCCAAGAAAGCTGCCAATATTTACCAGGGTGTAGTAGATCGAATACCCGATGGAACGGACGCTCTCCCTCGAACAGCGCGCCGTCGTGCCCACTACACTGGGTTTGACCAAGGCTACGCCCAGAGCCGGCAGGAATAGAACTATCCCGACCATGACTCCAAGTGGAAGGACATTTCGCACCGGCGCCAGCCAAGGAGCCGCGATGGAGCCCACCAGGAAATACGAGCAACTCAGAATGAAGTAGGCCAGCGAGAGCGCGCGGCGAAAACCGATGTGGTCGGCAAGCGCACCTCCGAAAATCGCCATCACCCAAACGGCGCCGCCAAAGACGCCGCTGAGACTGGCCGCCTGATCGGTAGGAAACTGCAGGGCTTCGTGCAGGTAACGCGCGAGCGCGGCGAAGACGGCATAGTAGGAGAGGCGCTCAAAAATTTCGCTGATGTTGGCGACCCAGAAGGGGCGCTCAAAGCCGGTGCGAATCTCGTGGAAGCGTTCGGAAAGAGACAAATGGCGGCTCCTGGGGTGGATCCTCCTGGGGTGGATCCTGTGGGGCGGGCACTCTCGCCCGCCTTCAAACGACCAATCGATCTCGAACCTCTCGCGCGCTTAATCCCGCTACCCGAATCACTTTGTTGCGGCTGGTCTGGCCGGCAGCAATGCTAACGGACGAACGCGGTACCTTCAAAAGTTTCGCGAAGAATTCGATGCAGGCTTCGTTCGCCTCGCCCTCCACGGGAGGCGCTGTCACCGCCAATTTCAGCGCGTCACCCAACTCTCCTGTGATGGCGTTCTTCTTCGCGCGGGGGTGTAGCTTGACCGCGAACGTCACTCCTCCGGCGCTTTCCTGGATGAGAATCACGGGTGCTGTGCCAGTCAAAAGATGGCTTCTGCGAAACGCCACCTCATAGCTTGCGATTCCGCTCTCCGAAGATCGCGGTTCCCACGCGCACGCAGGTGGAACCTTCTTCGATGGCCACTTCGAAGTCGTGCGACATACCCATGGAGAGCGTCGCCATTTCGATGCCTGGCAGATTGCGCGCCGCGATCTGGTCGCGCAGTTCTCGCAATTTGCGAAAGTAAGGGCGCGTTGCCTCGCGATCGTCGAAGAATGGCGGGACGGTCATGAGGCCTCTGACTTGCAGATGATCAAGCTGTTGGGCTGCAGAAAGAAGATGAGTCAGCTCCGGCGAGCCGGGTGCCACTCCACTTTTGGCCTCTTCGCCGCCCACGTTGATTTCAATCAGGACAGCCAGCCTGCTATTCGCTTTGATCGCGGCCTCATTCAGTTTTTCCGCGAGTCTGAGTGAGTCCACCGAGTCGACCGCATGGAACAACTCTAACGCTTTCGCGGCTTTGTTGGACTGGAGGTGGCCGATCATGTGCCAGCGGGCCTCCCCAAGATCGCGCAAGTGTTCGATCTTGCTGGCAAACTCCTGGACTCGGTTTTCTCCAAAGTGACGGATGCCGGCTCGGTAGGCCTCGCGAATAGAATCGGGAGAGAAGGTTTTACTCACTGCCATAAGAGCGATATGGCCCGCGTCCCGGCCCGCTCGCATGGTCGCGGTCTGGATTCGTTCGCGCACCTGCGCGATGTTCTCGGCAACCGACATAAAAGGGCTAACCACAAAGGACACAAAGTACCACGAAGGAAATCGTAACGCGTTTCTGTTTCCTTCGTCTGCCTCGTGCCCTTGGTGGTTAACTGATTCTTCGCTGCCGGGGACGCGGGCAACCGTGCCCGCGCCACACCGGCTACATGATGGCCGTTGGGGGTGCGGGATCTTCGGGCCGTCCCGCGTTCGCCAGGGGTACTAGGATCATGACGGCCACCAGCGCCGCCAAGGCCAGGACACTGGTTATCGGATAGTTTCCGATCGCTAACTGAAACAACGTCGTATCGGCGTGAGGATCGCGCGCCAGTCTTCGCGCGATGATGGCTGCTACTCCAATGCCGCACAAGGCCTCGCCGGCGATCAGGCCGGAGGCGGTCAATATTCCCGCATTGTCCACACGCGCCTTCTGCGCGTCATTGAGATTGCGCTTGTCACGCAGCCGGTCAGTGGCCCAGCGAATCACGCCGCCTACGAAAATGGCGAACGTTGTTCCCAGCGGCAGGTACATGCCTACGGAGAACAGCATTACGCTCTTTACTTCGATCAGGATCATGGCAATCCCGAGCAGGATGCCAACCACCACCAGCGGCCATGCCATGTCGCCGCCGACAATGCCTTTGGAGAGCATCGCCATCAGGCCGGCTTGCGGTGCGGGTAACTCGGGCGTGCCGAAGTGATACACCCTGTCCAAAGTGGAGAGGGGAAAGAAAAGAACCAACGAGGCGACCACAATTCCGAACAAGTCTCCGATCTGCATCTTCGCAGGTGTGCCGCCTAAGATGTGACCGACCTTTAAGTCCTGCAACATCTCGCCAGCGACGGCGGACGAAACACAGACCACTGCAGCCACTCCCAATACTGCGGCCACTCCGCCTGCTCCGGAAACTCCCAAAGCGACCATCAGAAGCGCAGCGATCACCAGCGTGCACAATGTGAGGCCCGAGACGGGATTGTTGGAGGAGCCGATCATCCCGACCAGGTTCCCCGACACGGCAGCGAAGAAGAAACCGACGATGATCATGACGCCGGCTGCGACCAGCGATCCTGAAAGAACTCTTGAGCTCGACAGGTTCCCCGCGCCGCTGATGAAGTAGTGGTAAAGCAGAATCATGGCAACGAACACCAGGGCGATGCCCAAAAAAACCGCCTTGGAACTGAGGTCGCGCTCGGTGCGATTGGTAGCTGCGTGTACCGCGGCAGACTTCTTCAAGTCTGAAATGGCTCGACCCATGCCGACGGCGAGTTGCTTGCGCATCTTGAACAGTGTGTAAGACGCGCCCACCAGCATTCCACCCACGGCGATGGGACGCACAATTGAGTAATAGATAGCCCCGGCGAGCAGATCCCACGAGAGAGGTTGACCGCCCGGCTGCGCGGTCTGAATGTATGGACCGACTGTAAAGGTGAGTAGTGGAACCAGCAGGCCCCAGGCCAGCACTCCACCGGCGAAGTTCAGCGCCGCGAGCCGTGGACCAATGATGTAGCCGACCCCCAAGTATGCCGGACTAATGTCAGGAGCGTTGAATAGTGTGGCGCCGCCCGTCACCGTAGTTGCGACATTGGGATTGGTACCTGTGCGCAGAAGCAGTCTCTTTCCCAATTCGCTGATCCTCACGTGCAACGTATTGCTGGGGCGGAATAGGTTGATCGCGCCCAGCAGGAACATGAAGGCACCGAATCCCATGTTGGCGAAAAGGATCTTCGCCGCCTTCGCGCCCTGCTGCCCGGCCTTGTGAATTTCAGAAGCGGCGACCGACTCCGGGTAGGGAAGGTCAGGGTCTTCGACCATGACGCGCCGCAACAGGGTCACGAACAGGATGCCGAGGGTGCCTCCGATCATCATCAGCGCGACTGATTTCCAATACTGATCCTTGGTGAGCCCCGGCCACAGTCCGGCCATGACGAAGGCGGGGATCGTGAAAACTGCTCCGGCCGCCACCGACTCGCCGATAGAGCCGACCGTACGGGCGATGTTTTCTTCGAGCAGTGAGCCCTTCATCAAACGCAACAGGGCCATGCCGATGACCGCGGCGGGATAGGTGGCCGCGATTGTCATGCCTGCCTTGAGGCCCAGGTAGGCATTCGCAGAACCCAAAATGGCGGTCATCACCAGCCCGATGAGCAGAGCCCGGAAGGTGAATTCTTTCATCTCCATGTTTTCGGGCACGTAGGGTTGGTATTTCTTCTGGGGAGGGGAAGTTGCGGTTTGAGTGCTCATGAGAACCCTCGCAAGTGATTACTGGAATTAGATATACCGTGCACTGGCTGCGACCGCGCACGTTAGCACGCGGCGAGCGCCGAATACAAGTACGATGCTCACTTTCGTCGTGCGATGCCATGGTTGGCAACTCCGGTCGCGGCGCTAGTCATCTCACAAGCCAGTTGCGCTGGCCCCAACGGAGTTAGAATCTAGCCACGGTGACCGCGGTTTGGGCTGTGTGGGCCCCAGGAGTTGTCGGTGCGCGTTTCTTCCAGCCAGACGTTTTGGTCCCGGTTCTTCAAGGAATTCCGGTGTTCTCGATGCGGGAGTCGGGATGGCTTCGTCTCGCGTCCACGCAATGTGTTTGAAAGGTACGGACTCTGGCTCCTCGCGATGCGGCCAGCCCGGTGCGGTGACTGTTACCACCGCTCATATCTTCCCTCGAGGGTGCCCCTGTTGCCCCATCCGGAAAAACGCAAATTTGATTCCGCCGGAATCGAGACACCCGGGAATGGGGCTGAACCAAAGGGTATCCAGAAGGGAACGAACGTAGACGGCGGCGACAGGCAGCGGATTGCGTGAGCCTCCTGCCCTCGCTATACTGGTGTTAACGTTCGTCTGGTTGGAGCCCGCATGCACTCTCCGGACGACAGGAGGCTGTCTTCAGCAGTAGCGAGGACCGAACTCGGGCTACGCAGGCGAACACTGTAGCCAAAGGGTCTTCTTTTGCTTCCTGGGCAGGTGAGGTAGCTGACAGCCTCTTTGCTACGTTATTTCCCGCCGATTGCCGCATTTGCGGCGAGTCTTTGATCCGAATATCACGCCTCCCCGTGTGCGAAAACTGTCTGGACGCGATCCACCCCATCGAAGGCGGTCTCTGTTCGATTTGTGGGCAGCGGCTGATCAGCCCGCATGCATTTGCCGGCGAGCATGGCGAAGTTCGTTGCGGACTTTGCCGGCGCATGGAGCCGCCCTACGCGCGGGCCCTGGCCTATGGCAGCTACGAGGGGGGCTTGCGCGACCTCATCCACATGCTGAAGTACCAGCAGGTGCGGCCGGCGGCTAACGTGCTGGGACGCATGCTGGCGGAGGTGGTCGCGGGAGTGGAGGCGTCTTTCCGGGAGGCGAAGGTCTTGGTGATTCCCGTGCCCCTGCATCGGAGCAAGCTCCGGCAACGAGGATTCAATCAGGCGGAGCTGGTTACGCGCCTGGCATTGAAACTGTCCTCTTCCCGAGATCGCTACTTCCTGGGCTCCGACGGGTTGGAACGAGTGCGGGAAACGCAATCGCAGACTGGGCTGACGCGTCATCAACGGCGGGAGAACCTGCGCGGGGCTTTCCGGGTAAAGCATCCGGAACAAGTGTCGGGACGCGAGATTTTGCTGGTTGACGATGTGTTCACCACCGGCACGACCGCGTCGGAATGCGCTCGAATTCTGCGGCGCGCGGGCGCTGCCCGAATCTGGGTGGCGACGATTGCCCGTACTCTGAGGAACGAGGTGCAGCACGCGCAGCTCGAACCGGCTGCGGATACCGACATGACCATGGCTGCGCACGGATGAGTCAAGTCTTATGGGAGCGAAGATCGATAATTCGATGAGGGCGATGGTGGGCCGGTCGGCTGCAGGCGTGCTCACGGTCGCGGCCGGGACCTACGGCAATGCCCACGCACTGCATGCGCCGGTACTGGTGCTGAACGCGTCGTATGAGCCGATCAACGTATGCGCCGCCCGTCGCGCGATTGTGCTGGTGCTCAAGGGCGTGGCGATGGCGGAAGAAGAGAATGGGCACTTTCTGCACGCAGCGCGGGTCGCGGTCCGCGTCCCATCCGTAATTCGGTTGTTGGAGTACCGCCGTATTCCGCACCAGACGCGTGCGCTCTCTCGCAAGAACATCTTGCTACGCGACCGCAATACCTGCCAGTACTGTGGAGTGGTACTAGCCTCGGGCGAATTGACGCTCGATCACGTGGTACCGCGTTCGCGCGGTGGCTCGTCGAGCTGGGAGAACCTGGTAGCCTGTTGCCATCCCTGCAATCGTCGGAAAGGGAATCAGCTCCCCAGCGAAGCCCTGATGAAGCTGCTGCGCGAACCGCGGGCCTTCAATCTCCACACCAGCCGGCACATCATGCGATTGATGGGGCGGTCGGATGATAAGTGGAGGAAGTATCTTTTCTATTGAGGTTTCTATTGAGGTTCAAAGCTTCAAGGTTGCGAAGGTTTCAACGTAGGCAAGGCTTCGAAGTGGGTGAGGATGGCGGCAGGAAGAAATGATGGCGCGTTCTTATCGGGACTTGTTGGTTTGGCAGAAGGCTCGGGTTCTTGCTAGATCGGGTTTATAGGGAAACTGAAAAGTTCCCCAAATCTGAAATCTACGGGTTGACTTCTCAAATGAGGCGAGCCGTGGTTCCCGTCGCCTCGAACGTCGCCGAGGGTCAAGGCCGACTGAGGTCAGAGAGTTTCAGCAGTTTCTTGGACCGTCCCGCGGATCACTGCTCGAATTGAGTACTCAACTCGCCATCCCGAGCGATCTCGGATTGGTTGATGAGGAAACCTGCACTTCAGTTGAGCAAGATGCGTACCAGGTGCTT
>Ga0137419_10000259_pt1 | contig 17387 bp, 16 predicted proteins | sample CZODoug3_1_2_16f_FD_108279 | JGI IMG/M metagenome (GOLD analysis project Ga0137419, IMG submission 108279) | Vadose zone soil fungal communities from Angelo Coast Range Reserve, California, USA - CZODoug3_1_2_16fungal (Illumina Assembly) | ecosystem: Environmental > Terrestrial > Soil > Vadose... | reverse complement strand
GTCGGCGAGACCAGCTTTGGCAAGGGTTTGGTGCAAAGCATCATTCCACTGGATTATGGCACCGGACTGACTTTAACTTCCGCCAAGTACTACACGCCTTCGGGCCGCCTGATTCAGCGAGACTACGCGGACAGCGGCTTGTACGACTACTACACTCATGGCGGCTCGAAACGTAATGACAGCTCCACGGCGAAAGTTGTAGGAGCGGAAAAGAAAACGGACAGTGGCCGGCCCGTTTACGGCGGCGGCGGCATTGCTCCCGATGAACCGGTAGATCCAAGAACAATTACCATCGCGCAGCGCCGGCTGGCGAGTGGGGTTTTTGCGTTTGCGCGCGAGCTTGTAAACGGGCGCATCCCGGCACCTGCCAATTACCGTGTGCGCGGCGCGATCAACTTTGAGCACGAGCTGAAACCGAATGACTTTGTGGTTACCGATTCGATCGTGCGAGCGTTTAAGGATTTCCTGGTCGCCGATCCCTCATTCAAAACTCTTGCAGCGCTGGTTGATCGCAATCGGCCCTTCGTTGAGATGCAGTTGCGCTTCAACCTGGTCCAGGCCGCCTATGGCCGCGTGATGGCCGAGCGCGTATTTCTCGCCACCGACGATAAGCAGCTAGCCAGGGCGGTCGATGTGTTGCCGCGAGCCCGTGACCTGGCTATGACAGCTACACATCACACGCAACCCTAAGAAACACAAGTAGCGTAGACTTTAGTGTGTGCAATCCCGGAGCAAACACAGACTGAAGTCTGTGCTACTTTTGTTGCATGTATAAAACTAAGTCTTGCCTCTAAAACCGTAATGTGATATGGTTCACTATGAACCCGGGTCACCAGAATGGCACGAACTTCAAAGTCACTCATCAATACTGTGGAGCTGGGACGCGCAATTCGTCGCCGGCGCGAAGAATTGGGGTTAAGCCTGCGCGACGTCGCGGACGAGACCAATGTTTCGGCCTCGACTTTATCTCGCATTGAAAACGGCACTGGAAAACCCGATGCCGATAACATCGCGCGGCTCACCTCCTGGCTCGATGTGCCGCTGGAAAGAATTCTCAAGGGCACACGCGAGGGGCGCGAGGAAACGAAGGCCATCGTTTATTATCCGCATGAGACAACGCCCGAAATTGTCGAGGCCCACCTGCGCGCCGATCGCAATCTGACGGCGGAAACAGCCGATGCTCTTTCTGAATTGTTTCGGGTGGCGTATTCTCAATTCAGTCGCAAAGACCAGCCAAAATCGGCACGCAAAAAACGCTAAGTCAACTCGCATCATTTCATCCGCTATAATTCGTTCATGACTACGGTGGAGTTGCCGCCCGGCGACAAGTGGCGGCGATTTGAACTTCAAGCATTAGGTTTTCGTGATTTTGCCGGCGTGCGCCCTGATGCCGCACTCGATCCTTTTCGGCTCGCCAAATTTGCAAACCTATTGGTTGTTGACTTTGATCAGATAAAGAACTTAAGCGAAGCTGCGCGCGAACGCCTGCTCGGCTCAGCATCCGAAGAATGGTCCGGAGGCGCCTGCTCTCACGCGCTGCCCGACGGCCGTCGCATCGTCATACTCAATCCGAAGCACGGACCAGCACGCACCAATGCCACGTTAATGGAAGAAATCTCGCATGTCTTTCTGGGCCACCAACCGAGCCGTCTCAAGGTGCTGGCCACCAACAAGAGTGGTCGGACAGTTGCGCGGGACTACCGCGCTGCCGACGAGCAAGCGGCATACGCGACGGGCGCGGCCGCCCTGGTGCCGTTCGCAGCGCTGCGCAAATTTGTTCATGACGGACAAAGGTCTTCGCAAATTGCCAAACATTTTCGCGTCAGCCGTGAACTCGTCGAATATCGTCTGAAGGTCACTCGCTTGTGGCGGCTCTATCAAGCGGCACTTTCCGCTTAGCCGTGAACCGAGCGGTCTTCCTGGCAGTCCAAACAGAATTTCCTGCTTTCCACCTCGAACGCTTATAATCATGCATTCGTTTTCCTATCTCACCGCATGATGACTGGCGCTTGAATCTATGACTGAAGAAATCAAAGAGCCGCCGCTGCCTGGCCTGACCACTACAGACAAGCTGCGCATGTTGCTCGATATCACAAGGAAAATCAGCCAGTCGCTTGACCTTCAGGAAGTATTGAATCTCGTGATGGACACGTTGGATTCGCTGATTCCATACGATGCCGCCGGCATTTTCGTGGTTAAGTGTGATGAGGTAAAAGTCGCCGACGGCGAAGAGCCCTGTGTGTTTCAGGCAGAGGCTGTGCGTGGTTATGACATCGATGAGCTGACAAACCTGCATTTGAAAATTGGTGAGGGTTTGTTAGGCCAGGTGGCGCGGACTGCCCAGCCTGTTAATTCGCCGGACGTGCGCAGGGAGCCGCTTTATATCAATGCACGACGTGAGACGCGATCAGAAATGTTAGCGCCGATCATTTCTAACACCGAAGTTATCGGCGTTTTCGACCTCGAAAGCGACGAACTCAATGCCTACTCCGAAGATGATCTTCAGGTGTTGATGCTGCTGGCTTCGCAAGTGGCCATCATCATTGAGAAGGTCATGCTGCACGAGCAGTTGATCGAAAAGAAACGGCTTGAAGGTCAGCTTGAAGTTGCGCGCCAGGTGCAGTTGGAGTTGCTGCCGGCGAAGGATCCGCAGTTGGCAGGTTATGATATCAGCGCCTACAACTTTCCCACTGAAGAGGTTTCGGGCGACTATTACGATTGGGTGAAGATTTTCGATGACCAGATCGGCCTGGTGATTGCCGACGTGTCAGGCAAAGGCGTTCCCGCGGCCCTGCTGATGGCGTTCCTGCGCGCTAGCCTGCGCGCCGCAACACACATTGGTTATTCGCCGCAAGTTTCGATGGCGAAAGTGAACTATTTGCTTTGGGAATCAATCGAGCGAAATCAGTTTGTTACGGCTTTCTATGGAATTCTCGATGCCACCAACCGGACGCTCGCTTATACAAATGCCGGCCACAACCCGCCGCTGCTGCTTACGGGCGACGGAAAACACCGGTTCATCGAGCGCGGCAGCCTGCCCTTGGGAATGTTCAGAGACACCCGTTACCACGAGTATTACCAAACGATTGAGCCGGGCGAGATGCTTGTGCTCTATACTGACGGCGTGACGGAAGCGCAGAATCGGAAAGGCGAAGAGTATGGCCGCGATCGCTTAGCTCGTGCAGTGAAGGCAAGCCAAACCCTCAGTGCGCGCGATTTGATCACAGCGTTGCAGAAGGAAGTCATTGAATGGACAGACGGCAGGGGCGCAACCGACGACGTAACCTTTTTCGTGATCAAGGCGTTTGCATAAACGGGAGTGACGCATTATCGGTTAGTGCGCTGTTGAGGAACAATGCGCGTGGTCGCCACCAGGCGCCAGTGGACCACGATAGTCGCCGAAGTGAAACTCAGTTTCGGCACTTGTAAAGGCATAAACGTCGAAACCAAATGCGTCGAGATAGTCTGCGACGTCGTCAGGTGAGTGAAGATATACAGTGGGTACGAACCCGGCTTCGGCGCGAATTTCCAAAAGGCGCTCGACAACTTCAAGTGGGGCAAAACATATGACCGGATCTCTGTAGGTTGCCATGTCCGCCGCCTCCCTTTGATTAGCTCGTTCCGCTCGAAAGGTACCTGAGTATTTGATGTAAGTTTTCAGTTTTAGGTTATCCGCTTCAAATTGTTTTGCATGAAGGTTTTTGACGCCGGTTATAGGAGAAAAGTTCGAAATAAAAATGAGTGACCCAAATCCCAGCCAAAGCGGCGCCCCTTCGCAACTTAACTTCGTTGCCGTGCTGCGGCAGATGCTGAAAACGTCCGACAAAGTGAGTGATCTGATTTTTTCACCGGGCCGGCCACCACAGGTCGAACTCGCAAGCAAGCTCCAGGGTGTGGTCGTTCCGGGATTAGAGAAGCTCACGCCTGCGCACACCGCCGCTATCGCTAAACTAATCGTGGGAAACAATGAAGGTGCGGCTGAGAGCATCGAGAAAAGCGGCTCTGCCGATCTCTCGTTCAGCGTTCCAGGTGAAGCGCGCTTTCGAGTGAACATCTTCAAGCAACGAGGTACGCATGCGATTGTCATGCGGGTAATTCCCACGAAACCGCCGACCTTTGATGACTTTGACTTACCCCCGCAGCTAAAGGAAATCGTCGATATCAAGAATGGCATCGTGCTGGTGACCGGTCCTACCGGCAGCGGGAAAAGCTCGACCCTGGCGGCGATAATCGATCTGATTAACGACACTCAGTACTACCATATCGTCACCATCGAAGATCCGATCGAGTTTCTTCATACGCATAAGAATTCAACTATTCACCAGCGGGAATTGCATTCGGATACGCCTAGTTTTGCAATTGCGCTTCGGGCTGCGCTGCGCCAGGCGCCAAAGGTGATACTCGTAGGCGAAATGCGCGATAAAGAGACGATCGAGGTGGCGTTAGAAGCTGCGGAAACGGGCCATCTGGTTCTCTCGACCCTGCACACCATCGATGCCTCCAAGACCGTGGATCGAATCATCGGCGTGTTTCCCAAGAACGAAGAGCGGGTAATTCGTACGCGCATCGCGCAGTCGTTTCGTTACATCGTTTCGCAACGGCTGATCCCTCGAGGCGATGGCAAAGGCCGCGTCGCTGCTATCGAAATTCTTAAATCCACTATGCGCACGAGAGAATATATCGAGAAGGGCGAGTCGGAGGGAAAATCACTGATTGATGCGATGGAACAAGGCGATCAGGACGGCATGCAGACATTCGACGGCGTCATCGAACAGATGGTGCGCAGTGGCGCACTGACTAAAGAAGGCGCTCTTCCCTACGCTACCAACGCCAATAATTTGTTGCTGCGCCTCACCGACCTCGGTGAGCTGGCGGCCGCTCCCGTCGCAGCCGCGCCCAAAGAAGAAGATTCCATGCTCGATATGATTGAAAGGTAGCGATAAGGGTCTATAATCCCTTCGAAGCTCCAGTCTCTCCCCTGAAGTTCAAAATAACGGCCCTGAAAATCCGAATTATGTCGTCGCTTTCGTTGAAACGCATATTTGTTGTCGGCCTATTTTTCGTTTTGTTGCCGTTGCCTGTTTTAGCTGATTCGCTACAGAGCGAAGCGCCGCAGGGTATTCGCATTGAGTTTGTCGCCGGCACTCATCTGCGCATTGAAAACCAGTTTGGTGACGTAGACGCGGAAGTTTGGAAGGAAAACTACGTGACTGTTTCGGCAGCCGTCGAAGGAAGCAAACCACTTGCACGATCGCCAGTCGTAATCGAAAACCGGAAACAATTATTGTCTATCAGCATCGTCCGCCGGCCCAGTGATCCCGCCGTTGCCATTAATCTGACTGTCAAGATTCCTGAGAATGCTCACGCCGAGATTGTTACCGGCAAACATTCGATTTCATTACGAGGCATGCCATCGTCCGCGTCACTAAGATCGAGCGGCGGTGATATTGGGGTGGAGTTTGCCGGGTCGCCTAATGCCGACATTCTTGCACGATCGGTTACCGGATCAGTGGCGTCAACGCTTCCCGAATTCCGCACCAGCAACGGTCATGTGCTGCAGGCCCGTCTGGGAGCGGGCACCCAAACTTTGCGCGTCAACACGCAGAGTGGCGCCGTTTCATTGGCCCTAATCGCTTTGCCTGAAGCGTTATCGAAGCGCGTGGTTAATCTCGACGAGTCCGCTTCAGAAACACCGAGGAAACCGGCAGGAACCCCTGCGCCAGCCTCAGACACTCAGGAAATTAGCGAAGGCGATATCATTCGCGTCGATTCACAACTGGTAACGCTTAATATGAGCGTTGTCGATCGAAACACCAGTCGCGGACTGGTTGGACTGACGCAACCTGATTTTCGCCTTTTTGAGAATGGCAGCGAGCAACAGATTCTCCAGTTCGAATCGTCATCGGCGCCCTTCGATCTGATGCTTTTGATAGATCTGTCCGGCTCGACACGCGACGTTGTCAGTTTGATTCGAGCTGCGGCCTTGCGCTTCATCAACGCAGCGCGACCGTTCGATCGCATAGGGGTAATCACCTTTGCTGGTCGTCCAACCGTGGTATCGCCATTGACACTGGACCGGCAGGCTTTACGCCAGCGCGTCAATGCCATCGATACCGAAGCAGGTGACACAAAGCTCTACGACGCGACTGACTTTGCCTTAACACAATTACTGCGAGACACGAAAAACGCGCGCCGCACTGCGGTTGTGCTGATGAGCGACGGCTTGGACGGCAGTATACCCGGCGTGCAGGGCGATGGGTCGAAACTGCCTTACACCGATCTCGTCAATCGAGTTCGTGAGTTTGATGGGGTGCTTTACACCTTGTGGCTCAACACAGAATATGAAGCGCTCAGTCCGCTGGACACCCAACCCGAAGCGTTTGATGCTGGTTATGACCGCATGAAGGAAATGGCGGATTCAGGCGGCGGTACATTCTATGAGGTGGAACGCCTGGAGGATTTGGCTGGCGCATACGAACGTGTAGTTGCCGATCTCGGCACGGTGTACAGTCTGGCTTACCGCCCTTCAGATAAAACGCGTGACGGGAAGTGGCGCGCCATCCGCGTCGCGGTCAATCGACCGAACGCCGTCGCGCGCGGCAAGCGTGGCTACTATGCGAATTAAGTCTCACTGACTACGCGGAAATGCTTGTAAATGATTTGGGGACGACTATAATGAAATCGCCTAAAGGATCGATTGGATCGCCGGCCATACCAAAGGAACTATCATGAAAAAGCGTGTTATTTCGTTGATGCCCTTGTTGGTTGCTTCCTTCATTGTCGCCTTTCCTTTTTCGACGGCGGCGCAAAACCGGGAAAAGTTTGTTATCTCCGCACATGCTGGGGGCGTTAACGCGGTCACTGGCCGCGCTGCCTTACGATCCCACGGTAACGGCGATTGGCAACAACTCACCATTACAGAAAATTTGGAGACCGGCGATGTCGTAAGAACTGGCTTAGATGGGCGCGTTGAGATGCTGCTCAATCCCGGCTCGTATTTGCGTATCGGTGAGAACTCTGAAATTGAGCTGACCGACAATTCTCTTGAAAACCTGGAGATCCGCCTGGTTCGGGGCACGGCGATAGTGGAAGTTACCGGCACCGACGATACTGAACTACTGATCAATATTGCGACGCCCCATACGCGCATGGCCATCGTGCGACGCGGACTTTATCGCGTGAACGTGGTTCCCGGCGATGCCACCGAGTTGATCGTCCGCAAAGGACGCGTGTTGCTGGAACCAACGCACACAAAAATCAAAGGCGGCGATAAGGTAATTTTCAACGACAACTCATTCTTCGTTGCGAAGCTGAAAAAGAGCGAGAAGACGCGAGACGACCTTGAAGCCTGGAGCAAAGGGCGGGCGGAAACATTGGCGAGAGCAAACAGCAGGCTTTCTGGTCGGGCGCTCACCACCTTAATCGCTTCGTACCGGAGCGATTGGTGGCTATCCAATTTCAGTGGTAGAGCGGGCTTTTGGCTTTATGATTCAGGTGGCGGCTTTTATACATTTTTCCCATTCTCCTATGGGTGCGGATCTCCATATGGCACGTACTACGGTAGTTCACTCTACGGAACGATCTACCGCAACCCGTCATTGGGCTGGCCCGCTTCAGGAGGTTCAGGCGGTGCAGGGAGTGGTACAGGGAACGGTGTGGGTAGTGGAACTGGAGGAAACTCCAACAATGTGCCGCCGCCACCGGCCAACCCCATTTCTGAATCTCCGCGAGGGCGCGACATGCGCACGACCGGGCCGGCTAACGCCCATCGGCCGGATAATCCCTAAAACAAATCAAAGAGCTGAAACATTTTCGGCGGAGAGGCGGCGCAACTCTTCATCCACCAGATTCCTTACTTCACTTGGTTTCAAGCCTGAAAGAACGAGTTGAGTCAGTGCTGCAGTTAGCTGGCTGCGCGTATGATCCGCAATCGGCTCCTTGAGGACTCGGGAGACGACCAGGGCACCGGCGCCGTGTCTGACCTTTACTAACCCTTCTTTTTGAAGTCGTCGATAGGCAAAAGCGACCGTGTTCAAGTTTACGCCCAGGTCGGCAGCCACCTGGCGGACTGGTGGCAAAAAAGTTCCTTGAGAGAGTTCGCCGGTGGCTATCAGGCCCTTAATTTCATCAACAACTTGCTGATAAATTGGCCTGCGGTCTTTTTCGTCTACGGTTATGTACATGAGTGTCCATTGACTGTATACACCAGACAATATGGTTTTGTAAAGGATTAATCACGTTCGAGGGGCAAGTTTATCCGCAAGAACAAGAGCTGAACGACTAATTGCGGCTATGCCGCCGGGCGAAGTGGTGTCGCTGACGATGAAAAGGTTCGGTAGGGAAGTAAAGTATGAGGGTTGGCCTTCCCAGAATTGTGACGCGATAGGTACGACGTTGCCAACCATCCCCAGCTTTCGCCTGGTTGAATCGTAATAGCCTCGCGGGTTGACGCTGTCGATTACTTCTACACTGCTTCCCAGTTCAGGTAATGCTGAATGCAAGCGGGCCCAGCAGGCCTCAAGCATTTGTTGGTCCTTTGCTTCCGATTCCTGTTCGTTTGAGTGGAATGAAAACCAATCGTCCACGTTCGTGAAGGCATGAACTGTTACGGCCCGCTTTCCTGCAGGCGCTCTCGGGTCCCAGCTGGGAGCAGTGTTAAAGAACAGCTGGTTATTCTCAGGACAGTACGTGTCGTTGTCTTGCCAATCAGTCACTGTAAGAAGTCGATCCGAACCAAGTGTGTGGGTGGGATAGTCAAGCGAAAGGAAAAGCAAATATGCACCCCAACCACGGAGAGTTTGCAGTGACTTTCTTATTTCGGGCGGCGTGCGGTTGAGTCCGACCAACTTTCCGTAAGTGTCCCACACGGTTAGATTGCTGACGATCGCTCTGGTTGCAGTTATTTTCTCGCCGCTTAATAGATCGACGCCAACCGCGTTGCCTGCTGAGTCGTAGGCCAACCTCAGGACCGGCGAGTTCAACCTAATGGAGCCGCCGCTGGTTCTAATGGATTCTGCCAGTCGTGCCACCAGCGTTGCACTGCCGCCGCGGATGGCAAACATCTCCTGGCATACTTCATTCAGCGTGAGAGATGCCTGCAGGTAAGGCACTTCGTTGCTGTTGCCCTGCGCCAGGGTTTGCAGTTGCGCATCAACGAAGCGACGAAAACGTACTGACAGACCGTTGAGGTGGGCGGCGACTGAATCACCCGAAGACGCAAGTATGTTTGCACCAACCTTGCCTTTACCGAGCAGTTTATAGACGCGCCTGACTTTCGCTGCCGAAAGTAGATCCGGGCTCTGTTGCAGTAATTGCCGCAGGCCCACGCCGGCAAGGTTCAATTTCCGATAAAAGCCAATCGCGGCTTCGGCACACTCCGGGAAAACTTCGCGCAAGTTCTGCTCAAACCGCTCAACGTCTTTTCTTACGACGACTTCAGAATGATCGGGGAGTCTGACAAGATAAGTCGGGTCGAGTGGCCGGGCCTCCGGAGGCGCAACCGGCAGTTCGGAGAAGATGCGTTGATGGATTTCATCAGGGCCCCATGAAGAATAGAGTCCATGGCCCTGCTCAAATGTGAAGCCAAATTTATCAAAGCTCGCCGCGCACCCGCCAACATCCGGTTGACGTTCGAAAAGGCAAACATTCATGCCGCGTTGCGCGAGCAAGGCAGCCACCGTCAATCCGCCAATGCCACCGCCAACAACAACAACTTCACAGTCCATCTGTCAGCGAATAAGGTGAATCAACGGTAGCAGAATAAAAGTGGGATTCACCGGCTCACTCCCGGGAAGAATCTTTTGCGCGTAAGGTTCGGCAATCAACAGCACCGCCTGAATGCCGTTGAAAACAAGATGAATGATGATACATGGCAGCAAGCGATGCGTGTAGGCGCGAACCAGCGTTAGCGCAATACTCAACAGCGCGACCGCAGCGATCACCCCAGCGTTTGGCCAATATTGTGGGACGTGAATGATCGTAAAGAGCGCTAGCACGAGACAAACTGCCGCCGGCGCACCGGCCAGCTTTTGCAGTGGTGCATAAAGCACGCCGCGATACATAAACTCTTCGACAAATGGCGCGGTGGCAACCGCCAGGAGTGAAATCGTGTAACGCGCCGCCAACGAACTGTTAATGATCTGTTCAAGTTGGGTGGGCTTTGCGGAACCCAACACCCACGCGAGCGTCGAGCCAACAATGAATAAGCCGACACCTAACGCCACCCAGAGCCAGATTTCCAATTTTCCTGACCAACTCCAGCCGATAGTGCGCCAAAATGGTTTTTGGCCAAATCGTGTAACTACCGCCCATATTAGAACCAAGGTGAGCAAATGGCTGGGCAAGAGTGCAACTACCTGAAGCAGCACGGCGGTCCTGTCGTTAAGCGCCAGCACAGCCAATGCTTTCACATAGTTTGGGTCACTGGTATGCAACCCTTTGCTTGAAGCATAGGGCAACAGAAACAACAGCGGCATGACCACTATCAACACCATGCTCGCAATCCAAACAAAAAACGCCGAGCCTACGCCCCAGGCAGGATCGTCAGCATTCACCACGGGTGGTGGCACACCGGCGCCGAAGTCCCGCGGCAGATATGATTTCGGATCGTCGGCAAGATCGATTGCCGCCGCTTCGTTGGAATTAAACACGATGAGTGGCAGTTTATGAGGTTGTTTTGCCGTGGTCAAACCTGAAGCTCGTTGCAATTTGTCGGAACCAAAAGGGCTTTAGACCGCCGGATAGCCAGTTTCAAACATTGGTGGTCCAACTCGAGGCGCTGCCAGCATGACGCCAATGATTGTTTTCGCGTCTTCGATCTCACCGGTAGTGATCATGCTTAGCGCTTGAGAAAACGGGATGCGAACAACTTCGATAATCTCGTCGTCTTCCAGTTGTTGCGTAGTTTCAGTTAAGTCGGTGGCCAAATAAACCCACATTTTCTCTTCGCAAAAACCCGGGGTGACGAAGAACTCCGATAGTTTCTCCATACGCCCTGCGGTGCAGCCAAGTTCTTCTTCCAACTCACGCGCCGCACCTTCTTCCGGCGCTTCGCCGCGTTTCAAAGTGCCAGCTGGAACCTCGAGCAGGTAACGAACGGCGGGGTGGCGATACTGGCGCACCAGAGCCAACGTGCCATCCTCAAACACGGGAACGATTACCGCGCTGCCCGGATGATGGACTGTTTCACGTTGGTAAGTTTTATCAGCTTCGCGAATCGTGTCCACGGTCACGTCGAAAACTCGACCGTGAAAAATTTCTTTGCTATCCAGAATCTGAGGACAGTCTGCGGACGTCATTTGCTATTCCTTCCCGGATCGAAACGTTGTCTACGAGTGTTTAGCTGTTAAGGTCGAAGCGTTCAATATTGCTTTGACCTCGCCCAACAAATAAAGCGAACCGGTGATGCAGGTGAGGCCTTCGGATGATGTTACTTCATTCGCCTTCGTAAGCGCTTCGCTAACCGAGCGCGTGACAAAAACGTTAGGCGCGCCCGAGGCGGCCGCTATTTCCCGGAGTTCTTCACCGCTTGCGCTTCGCGGATTATCAACCTGGGTTAATACAACTCGAGCAGCCGCAGGGAAGAGAATCGCGGCCATCTCTTCGAGGCTTTTGTCGCGCATTGCACCAAACACCAGCGTCAACGGAACCTTAACGAACTCGTCCAGGTAGCTACGTAGAGTCTGGGCCGCAGATGGATTGTGGGCGCCGTCCAACAAAAATCCGTCGACCATTTCCAGCCTTCCTGCATGGTTCGCAGTTTGGATACCAGCAACGATTGCTGTAGTCGCAATTTTCCATCCCTGCTGGTTTAGTGCTTCAGCGATTCGAATCGCGGTTGCGGCGTTCTCGATTTGATGTTTGCCACGCAGGCCAACGCTTATCGATTCATAGCGCCCGATTTTTGTCTGAAGTGTAACCGTAAAGCGGCCATCGACAGTCGTCCCCTTAATCAAAGCCTCGTAATCAGCCAGCAAAGGTTGAACTTCGCTTTCAGCCGCGCGTTGCCGAATCACTTCAAGCGCTTCTCGTTGCTGCGGCGCAATTATGGCCGAAGTGCCAGGTCGAATAATCGCGGCTTTCTCGGCAGTGATTTCCCGGAGCGTTGCGCCAAGATATTCCTGATGGTCCAGGGCGATGGGAGTGATTGCGACGATTCCCGCACCCGCAACAGTCGTCGCATCCAATCTGCCACCCAGACCGGTCTCGAGGATTGCCAGCTCGACCCCGGCTTCTTTAAAGGCAAGCAACGCGATCGCGGTGACGTGTTCAAAGAAAGTTGGTAACGCTTCCAGTTTTCCTTGTGCGACTAAACTTTCCGCTGTGCCCTTGACCTGTGTTGCAAGTCTTGCAAACTCGGGCTCAGTAATATCCGTATCCGCAATCTTGATTCTTTCTGTGATTGAGATCAGGTGAGGGGAAGTAAAGAGACCGGTTCGTAGTCCAGCTCGACGGCAAATCGAATCGAGCATTGCAGCGGTCGAACCTTTGCCGTTCGTTCCGGCAATTTGTACCGATGCAAACGAATGATGAGGATCGCCGAGAGCCTCAAGCAGCAACTGGGTGTTTTTGAGTCCCAGCTTCATGGCCAGCGTTTCGTGGCCCAGACTCAAAAGATAGGAAAGAGTTTCTTTAAACTCCATTGAAGGTGTCCGGCCGGCCTGTCTGGAAGTGAGGTAATTTCGAAATGAGTTAGTCGCCCGAAGTCGCCCGCGAGCGTAACCGATCCATTTCTGATGCGCCCGTGATTTCCGGATTCAGCATGAAATTCAGCAGTTTCGTCACGTAGCCGCGCAACTCCCGGCGATCCACGATGGCATCCACCATGCCATGGTCCAACAGAAATTCTGAGCGCTGAAAATCTTTCGGCAGTTTTTGTCGAATTGTTTGTTCGATGACACGCGGACCGGCAAATCCTATCAACGCTTTCGGCTCAGCGATCACGATGTCTCCCAACATCGCAAAGCTCGCGGTTACGCCGCCGGTAGTTGGATCAGTTAGAACAGAGATGAACGGCAGTTGCGCTTCGTCCAGTGCGGCCAGCGCCGCGGCTATTTTTGCCATCTGCATCAGCGACAGCGCGCCTTCCTGCATGCGCGCTCCACCCGATGCGGAAAAGAGGACCAGCGCCGCATGTTCCTTCAAGCTGTGTTCAATCAGCCGAGTAACCTTTTCGCCAACGGCCGAACCCATGGAGCCGCCGATGAATGACATGTCCATAGCGCCGGCGAACACAGGATGATCGGCAACTTTGCCTCGGCCGCTCACTATCGCTTCAGGAACGCCTGAACTTTTTATTGCTTGTTTCAGACGTTGCTTATATGGCTTGGTGTCAACAAACTCGAGCGGATCGATGGAAATAACTTCCGCGTCCAATTCTTCATAGGCGCCGCCATCAAACAAGAGGGCCAGGCGTTCGCGCGCGCCAATGCGGAAGTGGTGACCACACTTAGGACAAACCTGTAACGACTCGTCAAGGTCCCGCTTGTAGAGATGCGCTTCGCATTCGTCGCATTTGACGAACACGTTTTCGGTTTTGACGACGCGCTCCTCGGGGGGCACCGCTTCGATCTGTTTACTTTTTTTGCTAAACCAGGGCATGGCAAGTCAGTTCAGGAAAAGCTGTTGCAATGATTTGTCGGGATGGAACAGAGCCTAGCACATAAGGCATGACGCATGAAGGATGCAGGCAAAAAAAGTGGACCTGCTCTGGTGCTACCCCCATTTTCACAGGCGATTTATCAGAATTCGATGCCCTGCTGGGCGCGGATGCCGGCGTTAAAAGGATGCTTAATCTCTTTCATCTCAGTGACCAGATCGGCCGCCGCAATAAGCTCTGCGGGGGCGTCGCGGCCAGTGACGACGATATGTAGAGCCGGTTGAGAAGCGCGGACACTCTGAATTTCTTCCAGCACTTCCGCCAGCGGCAGCAGGTCATAACTGAGCACGTAAACCAGTTCATCGAAGACGAGCAGGTCATAGTCGCCACTGCGCAACTTTTCCACGCAAAGGTTCCACGTCTCGCGGGCCGTGGCGCGATCCTGGTCCGGGTTCTTGGTGTCCCAGGTGAAGCCGTCGCCCATGGTATGCACTTCGATGCCCAGCTTTTCCGCTGCTTCATGTTCGCCGTAGCGATCGTTGCGCGACTTCATAAACTGAATCATGCAACACTTCAAACCGCGGCCCGCGGCACGCATCATCAAGCCCAGCGCGCTGGTTGTCTTGCCCTTGCCATTGCCGGTATGGACCATCAAGAGGCCGCGCGTCTGCTCCTGGTAGTCCTTGCGACGCCACTTGTATTTTTTTTCTTTGGAAGACATTGGAAAGGCGGGAGTCAGAAAACAGAATTCAGAAAACAGAATTCGGCATTCTGACTCCTGAATTCTGTCTCCTGCCTACTCACTAATCAGCGCATCTTCGGTGATGTCAGCCAAGCCATTCGCTCGTTCCACCGCATCCTGCAGCAGCGCAATAATTTTTTCTTCCGCTTCTTCCCAGGTGCCGCGCAGCGTGCAGCCCGCCGCGTTGCGATGGCCGCCGCCGCCAAACTTTTCTGCCACCTTGGCGACGTTAACTTCGCCTTTGGAACGCAAGCTGGTGCGATAAACTCCCGGCTCCGATTCCCTGAGCATCGCGACTGCTTCAACCTCACCGACGGTCAAGGGATAGTTAACAAATCCATCCGCGTCTTCGTCCGACGAGTGCGCAGTGTGTTGCATCTCGAGAGTGTGTCGCAGTAATGCGACCTTACCGGTTGAATCACGCCGGGCCGTTGAAAGCACTGCGCCCATTAGCTGAATGCGGCTCCAGGGATAACTGGCAAAGACAGCCTCGGCCGCTTTGGCCGGTTTCACTCCGGTACGCAACAGTTCCGAAGCGACTTTGAAGGTCCGCTCAGTTGTGTTCGAGAAATGGAATGAGCCGGTGTCGGTGATCAGGGCGGTGTAGACGCATTCAGCAATTTCTTTCGTCACGCGCACGCCGGTGGCTTTACAGAGGTTGTAAATCATTTCCCCGACGGCTGAGGCCGTTGAATCGATCCAGTTGATTTTGCCAAACAGCGCTGTGGTCGAGTGGTGATCGATATTGACGACGAATTGCTTTTCGAGCTCCTCGAGCCCGGGGCGCGTGACGTCGGAACATTCGATAACAAACACGGCGTGATAAGAATTATCCACTGCCGGCGTAACCCGAACATTTTTGGCTCCCGGCAACTGCTGGTAGGCATGCGGGACCGGGTCGCGCATGATTACCTCAACATCCTTATCAAGAGCGCGCAGCAACCAGTAGAGGCCCAACGACGATCCCAGGCTGTCACCATCCGGACGGCGGTGAGAGGTAATGGCAAATTTTCGCTTCGATTCGATCAGCTCGACGACTTGACTAAGCATTGTCTTAAGTGGCACAGACTTTAGTCTGTGGTTAGCTTTGGTAACACAGACTAAAGTCTATGCCACTAACACAGACTGAAGTCTGTGCTACTGTTCATCCTTCCTCGTAGATTCCTTTTCAATCTGGTACAGCAAATGGTCCACACGTTCTCCCTGTTCTTCGATGAGGTCCCTCACAAAATGAATCTCCGGTGTGCGGGGCAGGTTGAGCAAAAGTCCGAGTTGTTTACGAACGTAAGGTGCGGCGTGACGCAGAGCACTGAGCGCAGCTTGATGTTCCTTCTCATCTCCCGCAATCGTAACGTAGACGCGCGCGTCGCGCAGGTTGTCTGAAAGCCGAACGTCCGTTACGGTCACCATCGTTAACCGCGGGTCTTCGAGTTCGAAGCCGACGATCTGCGAGATTTCTTCACGAAGAATATCTGCAACTCTCTCTGAACGACGCATAACCAGTAGGCAGGAGCAGGTGGCAGTAGGCAGAGAGACGTCCGTTACCTGCCACCTGCTGCTGCCGTCTGCCTCCTTACAACTCCGTGGCGGCAACCTTCTCGACTATATACGCTTCGATCTGGTCGCCGACCTTGACGTCATTAAAGTTTTCCAGGCCAATGCCACACTCGAAACCTTCACGCACTTCCGATACGTCGTCTTTGAAACGACGCAGCGAAGCAACGTTACCTTCCCAACTGACCACGCCATCGCGAATCAATCGCGCGCGCGCGTTGCGGCGAATGTTGCCGTCGATAACCATCGAACCGGCAACCACACCTGCTTTGGGAACGCGGAAAACTTCGCGCACGTCCGCCTTGCCGATGATGCGCTCTTTTTCAATGGCCTCGAGCATGCCGATCATCGCCGCACGAATCTCTTCTTCGACTTTGTAAATGATCGAGTGCAGCCGTATGTCCACACTCTCCTGCTTCGCGAGATCCGCGGCGCGCGCTCCCGGCCTCACGTTGAAACCGATTACCACTACGGCAGATACGGCCGAGCCGGCTTGCGTAGCTGAAGCCAGCAACACGTCAGACTCAGTAATCGCACCCACACCGGAACGAATCACTTTCACCTTAACGCGATCGGTGGAAAGTTTTTGCAGCGTAGATTTAAGAACTTCGACTGAACCTTGTACGTCTGCCTTGATGACCACCAGAAGTTCCTTAACTTCGGTTTCGCCCAGCGCTTCGATACCGCGCTTGGTCGATTGCATCAACGTCGCCTGGCGGCTCAGCATCTGCCGGTGCCCCGATATTTGTTGGGCGCGCGTGATGTCGGCGACTACCTGAAAACTTTCACCCGCTTGCGGCACGCCCTGCAGTCCGAGCACTTCAACCGGTGTGGCCGGCGCTGCTTCGGTGATTGCTTCGCCCTTATCGTTGAACATCGCGCGTACGCGTCCAAAGATCTGGCCAACGATGAATGGTTCGTGAATATGCAGCGTGCCCTGTTGCACCAGGACCGTTGCAACGGCGCCACGGCCGCGATCCAATTTCGCTTCCAACACCACACCCGATGCGAGACGCGTCGGACTAGCGCGCAGGTTGAGAATGTCCGAAGTCAGCAGGATCGTTTCCAGCAACGTGTCGAGATTCTGGCGTTTCTTGGCCGAGACCTGAACAATTTCAGTTTCACCGCCCCATTCAACGGGCGACAAACCGTGCTGGGCCAATTCCTGTCGAACGCGATCGGGGTTTGCATCGGGCTTATCGATCTTATTAATCGCCACCACGATCGGCACATTAGCCGCGCGCGAGTGTTCGATGGCTTCAATGGTTTGCGGCATGACACCATCGTCCGCAGCAACTACCAGCACAACCACGTCGGTTGCTTTCGCGCCGCGCGCGCGCATCAGGGTGAACGCTTCGTGACCCGGCGTATCGAGAAAGACCACGCGGCGAAACTCCCCTGGATTGTCCGGACTTGGCACTTGCACGCTATAGGCGCCAATGTGCTGCGTGATACCGCCGGCCTCGCCAGCCGCGACTTCAGTAGTGCGAATCG
>Ga0137419_10000257_pt1 | contig 17473 bp, 14 predicted proteins | sample CZODoug3_1_2_16f_FD_108279 | JGI IMG/M metagenome (GOLD analysis project Ga0137419, IMG submission 108279) | Vadose zone soil fungal communities from Angelo Coast Range Reserve, California, USA - CZODoug3_1_2_16fungal (Illumina Assembly) | ecosystem: Environmental > Terrestrial > Soil > Vadose... | reverse complement strand
GTACAGCGCAATGACCGACGCGAGAATCGCCGCAAACAGTGACAGCAGGACGGTCGGCCAATGGTAGGCCACGGGAATCGGCAGGATAAACGCCAGCATTCCAATGTAGTGCATGGACCAAATGCCAGTGCCCATCGCACCGGCCCCGCCCAGCAGCCAAACCGCACGAGTCCAACCGCCCGCGGCCGTTACGCGACCTGCGAGATCCAGAGCGGCGTACGACGCAAACATGGCGATCAACACCGAAAGCGCAACGAACGCGTAATTGTACGAGCCGATCAAGTTCACGGCAGCCATTTCACTCCACCCGGTTGCCACGCGGAACAGACGCGCCGCGCTTCAATTAGAGACTAACGGTCTCCCTAGCACCAGCGCCAATTCTTGCCGGGTTGGAACGACCGGTCGCCGCGCCAAGCGGCCGGTGGCTCATAATAATGAGGGCAGCGCCCCTGCTCTGGGCGACGCATAGGCAAGCTGCTTGAGGCCACACTGCTCGATCACGGCATCTGCCGCGATGAAGTCTCCCTGTTGCGTCCGCGCGAAATGCAAAACCGTCAGGGAGTGCCACACCTACGCATCACCGCAAGGCGCGGCAAGATCCGATCCGTGCCGGTTCATCCGATCGCGGAAAGATTGCTTGAAGAATAGCTGGTGCTGGGGAGGCGCGGCCGGGCGCAGGAGGGTGTGAACCTCGATGCTCCCCGCTTCCGCCCATGACTGCATCTCGATTTCTGAATTGTGTCAGCCTCGTTTCCCGCCGCAGAATCTAGCTTTTACTCACAGGTTGACTCCGAGAAAGAGTCACGGTCTCAGGCTGGGCTGACTTGCACAAGATCGGTGCGAGTCCGCGTACAATCAACTCCGCGTCGGCGACAACCATCTTGCCGATGCGCTGGAGCGCAGTCTGCAGTGCGCCTGCTTGGTGTGCGCAGAGAACAGAATTCTGGCTGCGCCGGGCTGGGTGTGCCGGCGGCAACGGCTCTTCCGGAAAAACGTCCGTTGCGAAGCGAACATGTCCCCGGTTCGCGAAATCGAGCATCGCATCAAAATCCACTACTCCGGCGCGACTCACCAAAACGACAGCAGATCCTGGTTGCATTGCAGCAAACTGTGGTGCACCCAGGAACCCCTGATTCTGCGACGTGACGCTGGCCACGATAAAGACCAGACGCGAGCGGCGAAAGACATCATCGAGAGACGCCGCTTCGCATCCCAATGCTTGAATGTATTCCGCAGGTAACCATGGGTCGTGGGCGCGAACGCTGCACCGGAATGGCTTGAGCAATGGCAGAATCGCCTTGCCGAGGTCACCCAGGCCGACCAGTCCTACCTCTGCACCAAAGAGCGAAAACGCCTCGCGGTTTGCAGCCAGGCCGTACTCCTCGGTTCCCTGGCGAAAATTGCGATCCGAGCGGCTGATGCCCCGGGCGAGATCGATGGCCATGCCCAGGGCAGCTTCGGCGACGGGCTCTGCGAATACCGGACTGATATTGAGAACGCGGATGCCGTTGCGAAAACAATAGCCGTAATCGATATTGGGAAGGAAATTGCCTTCGACATTAAAGACCGCTTTCAGGGAGGAGGCCCGCTTCAGTCGCGATTCGGGAAGATCGATCTGCCCGATGATCATTTCCGCTCTTGCAGCCTTCTCCTCAAACACAGCATCCGTGACGTCGCCATCCTGGTGAACGACCAGTTCGGCAACTGCACGCAGCCGTGCCAGATCGTTCTCATCAAACATCTCGGACACAATACGCGGGGCCGGGGCGAGAAAGATACTCTTCGATGGCTTGCTCGACATGGGGACTCCGGGAATCTCGGTGTTGGCCGGCTTCGAATTTTGCCGATCCCTTACGGGGTCGCTACGGTTGCCACGATCAAAGCCGAGGGATGCTCGGCGTCGTGGTAGATGAGGTTCGTTGCCGGGACCCATTTCGTCACGGTCGCTGTTTCCTCTCCAGAATTCGGATTTCGATCGAATCGAGGGAAGTTGCTGCTGCTGATTTCCAGCCGCACCCGGTGTCCCTTGCGGAAAACATTGGCTGTGGACCATAGGTCGACTGTGAACTTGTACACCTGGCCCGGATTCATGAACTCTGCTTTCTCGGGTGAATTCCGATAACGGGCGCGAACAATCCCTTCTGTCAGGTTTTGTGCGAATCCGTCGGGACCCACGTCGACCAACTTCGCCGTGAAATCGGTGTCCACGGCGGATGACTTGGCAAACAGCTCCAACTGCACCGCTCCAGTAACTTCGAGATCCTGCGCTAGGGGTGGGGTCGAGTAAACCAGAACGTCGGAACGCGCTTCTACCGGACGCTGATCGCGTGGACCCGGTCCAAGGTGCTCCCAGTCACAACACAAGGGACCACCCACCGTCGGCGCCGGGTTGCCGGGATCATAGGTGTACTGATCCGGTTGCTCGGAACGGGAACTGACGCCGGAAAGACTGCCATCGCCCAATAAGGAATTTGCCTTTCCCGAGGAATGTAGAAAATACTTCGTGTTGCGCGCCCGGGCGAGAGGCCAGTCTTCCTCTTCACGCCACTTGTTGGTACCCATGACAAAAATCTTCACCGGCTTCGGATTCGCAAAACCATTCGCGACGTTCTTGAAAAGGTAGTCGTACCAGTCCAGGGTTACGTTGTCTTCGTCGAACTCCGCCTCGGCGCCAAAGTCCACATCTCCGACCTTGCGGCCGGACCCAGCATGCCCTCCGATCGTGACCATCAACCGTTGTCCTTGACGCGCCGCCTCGTTTTCTCCGTGCAGCCTTACGCCAACGAAGTTGCGCAACGACCCTCCGAGAAAGATGTCGTACCACGCCGCGATCGTTAAGGCAGGCACGCGGATTTCGGAATAGTGCTCCTCTAGGTTCCACCGTTTCCAATAGTCGTCGAAGCTGGGATGGGCCAGCCAGTCGAGGAAATATGGAGCGAGAGAATGCGTCATGCCCGATTCCGGCGAAACCGTCGGCAACTCGAACAGAGAGTATTCCGGCAATGGAACTTTCCAAATGCCGCGCATCGCATTCGTTTTCTTCCGCACCGCGCGGTTGAGCGTGTCCTGCGCCAGTCCTGAAGTCCACGACTCGTTAAACCACTGTTCGAATGCCCCGCCTTGATAGGTCCACCCCTCGTGATAGTTGCTGGCTGTTACGACCGGACAGATTCCGGCGAGGTGCGGCGGATGCGCGATGGCCGCCAGCATCTGCGTCGCGCCCACATAGGAGCCGCCAAACATGCCGACCCTGCCGTCGGAATGGGGCAGGGTCGCTGCCCATTCGACAGTGTCGTAGCCGTCATTCGATTCATGGAGAAAGGGATACCAATCTCCATCCGAGGTATAGCGTCCGCGCACGTCTTGATCCACAACGACATAGCCGCGAGCGGCTGCCTTGAACGCGAACCCTGTGGCGTCCGGATTGCTTTTGTCGTAGGGCGAACGCCGCAGAAGAACAGGGAATTTTCCCTCAGCGGCAGGGCGGTAAATGTCCGCTCGAAGCGCGGTTCCGTCGCGCATCGTAGCCACGACGTTATGCTCAATGGTCACGGCATAGGCCTCGGCTGCGTGCCCGAGCTGCGGGCTCAACATCAGGCTCGCTAACGCGAGCAGGGCGACAGTTCTGAGGGGACACAACATGTTTCGAGCTCCATTTCCGACCCTTGCGAGAGGCCTGCCCTAGCTACCGGGTTAAGGCATTCCCGCCCGGTCTTGATCGCAATGGGTCAAGATCGAGCGGGAGCGGTTCGGTACTGATTTCAATGAACCGTGACCGTTACAGCTGCCGTAGTTCTCCCGAATTGATTAGTAGCACTCAGCGTGTACGTCGTTGTCGCCGAAGGTATGACCACCACGCTCGTCCCGCGCACCGGCCCCGCCTGCGGATCGATGATGTTGTAGGTGCTGTTCGTCACGGTCCAACCGAGCGTCACCGGCGATCCCGCAGAAACACTCGTTGGGTTCGCGGTAAAGCTGCTGATGGTCGGCGAAGGTCCCGTCGGTACGTTCGCCGGCGTATAGACGGTTCCCATCTGCACGACCTCGAAATTCGAGGCCGTGATATTCCGCAGCCTGCTCAGGTTTGTGTTGTTCCAGCGCTCATCGGGCGCCCCGGTGAAGAAGATTCCGCTGCCGTTGTCCGCCAGGATCAGGCCGTACTTCTTCATGGCGGTGAGAATCACCTGATCATCCGCGGGGTAGGTCGAAATGTCGAAGCTGGCTTTCAACCGCAGACGAGTTCCCATCGGCGGAGCGCTGGGGTTCGTCGTCGTCGACGCCCAATGCGTGGCCGGTAGCACGAATGCTTTCTGACTGGTCGGCACGGTGAAGCGCAGAGCGTGAGGAATCGCGCCCGCCGCCACTTCGTCGTAGCGAACCAGGCCGGCAAAAACAGGCAGGCCGGCCGCATCGGTCGACGTCCACGTGTAGGGCCGCTGTTCATTGGTCATCATGTCCCAAATGGCGGTCGAGTTAGCGCTCCACTTCCCATTCTTCAGGGTGGCGTTGAAAAGCTCGTACAGCCAGCAGCCGTCCTTCTCCAGCACCAGCACGTGCCGATCGCCGTTGCCTGGCTTGGGGTAGCCCTCGATGAGCGCATTCGCGGGAATGGGTTCGGGTCCGGGATCGCTTTCGTCGAAAAACGTTCCCAGGGTGACGGCCACTTTGGCTTGCGTACCTGCTACAACCTGGTAGGGAATACCGAGCGTCTGGTGCTGCACCATGCCCGCGCCGAAGTCGGCGTGCAGTGTTACCGTGGATCCAATGAAATTGATGATGTTCGCTGAGTTGGGATCCACCGTCGACGCGGAGATATCAGTGTTCCACAAGCTGCTCGTCCCGAAGGGGACGAAGCCGTTGAGGCTGGTGAGCTGCCCAACCGTCATGCCACTGCAGGACCCCGCCTGTGAAAATGCTGAACCGCAAAGCAAGAACAAAGCGGGAACTGCGAAGACCAACTGACGATTCGTATGATGTTTCATTTTGACTCCTCTCCAACGGCAGTGCTCAGGCACTGCGCGAGTGTTTTCCGTTTCTCACGGCCTGGAACGCCCAGGCGCGAGATCACGGGTGATCGTGTACCAGACGAATTAGGCCAAATCGCTCAGGGGTATGAAATGTATTGCTCATTGGAGCTTGCCAGGTTACTTCATGGTGATCCGAGGTCGGGCCTTGGCTGCGAAACAGGTTGATGCGCAACGTTGTTCCGACTTCTGGGGGGCCGGAGTCCAACGTCTTCCACGGTATGCGCATCGCGCCGTACCAAAGGTGTGCCGTCGGATCAATCCGCGCCGTGACTGCGAATCCGGAGTTCCACGTCCAACCTTGTTCGTGGTGCGGCTTGTGCAAATCAATATCGAGGTCAATCCACTCGCCCTGCGGAGAGACCTCAAACTCCTTGTAGCGCCGGATATCCTGAAAGTCGGATCCGAGAAACACTTCAGCAACGTCCCAGTTCCAAAGCTCGTTGGTTTCCTGTTGGGTGTTCGGCGAGGGTTTGAGATTCAGTTGCTCATAGGGGCAAACAAACAGGAAGTAAAGATGGTTCGTGGTCCAACGCGTGCGGACTTCGGTGCGGTAGGCGGGAATTACCTTCCCATGCGCGTCTTTATCCATGGAGATGCGAGACGATTCACTCCAAAACTTCGACGCAGGATCGAGACTCAAAATGACATCCTGTTTTGCTTGCACGCTTTCGATTACGGCCGGTTCCCCAGGAAATGCCGAGGCGGAAGGCAATGCAGCCAGCAGAAGAACTTTAGCGAAGCCATTCATCGAGGTGCTCCTTCACGAAGTCGTCGTCTGCCAGATGCGGATAGGACGCACACACGCGATCGATTTCTTGGTCCTGGCCTGGAGACAGATCCTCCTCGGGATCGAGGCACCAGCGGCCTTCGAGCAAGCCCTGGCGCCGTAAAATCTCGTGAATTCCGGGGATGCATCCGCGAAATTGATGCGCCGGGTCAAAGATGGCGGAATTCGCGTCTGTGATCTGCTGCGCGAGGGTAAGCAGTTTTGCTGGAACCTGCTCGGACTGGTTCTTCGCGAGCGCGAGGTGTGAAACAGCAGTCTTCGTCCACACGGCCCAGTGGCCGAGCAACCCCCCAACCATTCTTAGGGAGGGGGTTTGGGCTCCAAAATTAAACTGCGACAGCAAGTCGATCAGGATGTTCTCATCATTGCCTGTGTACAGAGCAATGTCTCCAGCACGGCCCGATTGCGCAACCGCTCGGACCACGTCAAGCGTCTGATAGCGATTGAAAGGCGCGATCTTAACGGCGACAACATTCTCAATGGCAACGAACTGGGCCCAGAACTCGTAGGGCAAAATGCGGCCGCCCACTGCGGGTTGCAGATAAAACCCGACGACGGGTATCACTTCAGCTACGGCACGGGTATGTTCAAGAAGCTGAGGAACGCCGTCGTCCGGGAGCGCGGCGAGGCTCAAGAGCACGGCGTCATAGGCCAATTCGAGGGCGAGCTCCGCTTCCGTCAGTGCCTGGCTGCGCTTTCCGCAGACGCCCGCGATCTTCACCACGTCCTTGCGACCGCACTCCTCGGCAGCTAACGTGAGAACCGGCTCCAGCAATCCAAACTGCGGATCACGAATTGCGAACTGTGTGGTATGAACTCCGACGGCGATGCCGCCCGCGCCGGCTGCCAGGTAGTACCTCGTCAGCGCGCGTTGCCGGCGCTCATCCAACTTGCGCTGGCTGTTCAACGCCAGAGGATGCGCGGGGATCACAAGGCCGGAGCGGAGCTTCTCGCGAAGTGCCATCTAGAATCTTCCATCCCTTGTCTGGAAGTGTGTTGGCTTGTCGAGCATGACGCTGCCTTGTTGAATCCAATCCGCAATCCAAGCGATCATTTCGTCGGGGTGGACCCTTGGGGTTCCAAAAAGACCGTTTGCCTTTGTGACATCGCTGAGCAGAGCGCTGCTGCCGCCGACACCAGAAACAAATTCGGGCTCGATGCCAAAGTGGCGGCCGAAGTCCAAGGCAATTTCCCTCACGGCCAGCGCCGCCGTTCCGGTGATGTTCAAGACGAGGGGCGGCGATTGACAGTGGGCGAATGATCGCAGGCACAGAGAGTTGGCATCGCCCTGCCAGATCACGTTCACCGACGGCATGCAGAGATCGATCGGACGGCGTTCGAATACGGAACGCCCTATATCCACCAGGACCCCGTAGCGCAGCTCGACTGCGTAGTTCAAGCGCAGAATGGCGACGGCTGTCCCCCAGCGCGACGAGCCATACTCAAACATGCGTTCGCGGCCCAGCGCCGACTGAGCATATTCGCCGACGGGACCCACGGGTGTCGTCTCCGAGGCGCCGCCCTCTGCGATCTTGCGGAGCGGGTAAACATTGCCGGTTGAGAAAGCGACAATGCGGGAGTTGCGGTAGCGCTCGGCCACCAGTCCGGGCAGGTAGGTGTTCATAGCCCAGGTGAGATATTCGCATCCGGCGGTACCGAATTTGCGTGCGGCCATGAAAATTACATTCGGGACATCGGGAAGTTGAGTGAGTTGGCCGGGTTCCAGCAAATCGCAGGCAACCGTTTCGATTCCCTCCGCCTTGAGTTCGGAGGGCAATTTCTCATTGGTGAAGCGGGCGACTGCCAGGATGCGCTTCGCGACACCGGCTTGATCTGCTGCACGCCGCGCCAGTCGCGCCAGACTCGGCCCCATCTTGCCCCCGACACCGAGGATCAGAAGATCTCCCTCGAGCGCAGCCATCGCCGAGATCGTATCTTCGTTCGGGCGGGAAAGATGCTCTTCCAATTCCGCTTCTGTTTGGATCTTCGTGTTCATCCGAGCTCGAATCCTGCGATTGCGTACATCGCGCTGTCTTTTCCTTGCAGTGTCTTTCCGCGAGCCATCCGTACGAGATGCCTCTGCGCAGTGAATCCCAAATCGCGAGCCACGGATACCGCCTCGCGATTGTTGGCCAGCAAGTCCCATGACCAGCCGCCACGCGTGTTTTGCGTAGCCTGCTGGACCAGGGAACTAGCCGTTGCCGAATCCTCACTCACACAAGGCCCCAAATACGCCGTTACGCGGCCCTCCCGCGCGAACAAATACGACCGTGACTGGGAGACAGGAGGATTCCGCTGCGCCAGCCCTCTTAACAATTGCGAGCGGTCGGCGCCAAACACGATCGCATCAGAATCTCGCCATACCTCCTCTGCATGGGGACGGAAAGGCAGTCGTTGCGTGCCATCACCCGGCCGGGACCAGCGCTCAATTTCTTGTTCGCTGCGAAAACCAAACTGCTCGTACAGCGGTCGGCCTTGTTCCGTGGCATCCAATTTTAAGGTCTCGATCCCGATGCTGTCGGCCTGCGCCAACACCGTAGTCAGCAGCCTTTTTGCAAGCCCTCGCCGGCGATATTCCTGGCTTGTCAACACCATTCCGATCCATCCCAGCCGTCGCCCATAACAAAGCAGGGTTGTGGTCGCAGCCAGCTTCCCGTCCATCTCGATAACCCAGCAACTTTCCGGTGCGAGATTCCGCAGGGTGTGCCAATCGTCTTCGGTCTGATTCCAGCCCGCCTGCGTCGACAATTGAAGCGCCGCCGCAACATCGCCCAAGCGCAATAGCCTTTCGGCAATCTGTTCATCCACGGGCGCAGTTCTTCCGAAACCACTGAACGAAATGTGGCAGTGCAACTTCCGCGTCGGCAAGCTGTGGATGCCATTTCTTCTCCCACTCAAAAGACAGGAAGCGAGCGTATGCGCGCTTCTTCAGGGCATTCAGCAACTCCTGCAGCGGGAAGTCACCTTCTCCTGTTAGAGCGTACTGCCAGCTATCGGGATCGCCCTTGGCGTCGTGGCGACGGATATCCTTCACGTGAACATGGCGAATTGCCGCTCCGAGCGTTGCTGCCCCGTCGGCGGGGAGTTCACGTGTCGCAACAAAGCTGTTGATCGGGTCCCACACGACGCCGGTATTGGGGGCAGATACCAGGGCAAGGATGGCAGATGTGTCGCAGGCGCCAGCAAAGTCACCGTGCGTCTCGAGCCAGACTTCCACTCCCTTGGGCGCGGCATTTTCCGCGAGTTGGCAAATCGAGTCCGCAATCCAGGCGCCTGTCGACTCGCGATTTGCGCTTGGCCGTATCGTGTCTCCGAACACCCGCAATCCCGGCGCCCCCAACTCGGCCGCTAAGTCCGACATTTTTTCTCCTTCCTCCAGCGCGCGCTTGCGATCCGCAGCATCCGGCGAATCAAATCGGCAACTCGTGTCCAGGCACGAAATCTCCAGCCCCTGTCCGTCGAGGGCGCGCTTGGTCGAGACCAGCGCTGCTCCTTGAAACACCGGCAACTTCCAAAGCGAGTCCTCGCCTTCGACAAAGCGCAACTCAATGCCGTCATACCTGGTGTCAGCCGCCATCGCCATCACCTGCGGCATGGTCCAATTGGGACAGGCCAAAGTCGAGAATGAAAGCTTCATCGTCAAGTCATCCGATGCAGCATGGAAGTGCTGACACGATTCCTGACGCTTTTGCCGCTGAAAAACGATTGCAAATCATCAATCACTACGCGCGCGATTTCCTCGCGTACCTGTCGTCCACTTCCGGCGATGTGCGGCGTCACAATCGCGCCGGGCAGTTTGCGGAAGCTGTCCCCGACTGGCAGGGGTTCCCGCGGGTCGGTGACATCCAGAGCACAACGCAATCGCCCCCGAGTGACTTCTCTCCGCAGTGCCTCGAGATCAATCAGGCCGCCTCGAGCGATGTTGATCACGGTGGCGCCATCCGGTAGGAGCGCTAGATTTTGGCGGCTCAGCAGGCCTTCTGTTTCGTCGGTCAACGCCGCTGTTAAAACCAGCCAGTGCGCTTTCGGCAACAAGGCTTGCAAACCCACAAATCGCACAGGATACTGCTTCGACAATGCGCGCGGAGCGTAGGGATCATGAACCAGCCACTTCAGGTCGAAGCCTCGCATCAGGTCCACGAGCGCGCGGCCGATCCGGCCAAACCCAATCATCGCCACTTCGCGCCCGACCATCGACTCGGAACCTCCTTGCAGGTGGACCTGCTCATAGATTCGGTTCGACCCCTGGCGCAGTTGGGCACGATAAAAGTCCACATTCCGTGCGCAATACATAAGGAGAGCTGCGCCGAGTTCAGCGGTGGCGCGTGCCATGGGGGCGGGGGCGTTGGTGATCGTCAGGCGCCTAAAAAGTGAGCGGGAGAAGCGAGATTTTACTTCTCCTCCGCAGTGTGCAATCACGCGCAGCTTCGGCGCGAGGCGGCCGAGATCGTCATCGAAGGAAGGGCTGTCCCAGGTCGTGATCAGCGCCTCGGCCGCACGCAACCTTTGCCGGAAGTCCGGGGTCAGCTTCCCCGATTCCACCCTCGTCCACTCGAATCGGGCGCTCAAGCGTCGTTGCTCGTGAGGCGAAAAGAACGACCCAAACAGCTCTTTCCTCGCACTGATAAGGAGGGTGGGGCGACGCATGACGGGTCCGAGTATAGCATTCGGATACCACGTTTTACTTTCCTTTTTTATTTCTTAGCTTCTATTTTGCATGAAAACAAAGTATAAGGAAGCCTGAGCGTTCTTTCCGGCCCTCCTAGAAATATGTCAAGCGCGAACTACGTGGATTATCTGGTGATCGCCCTCTACGCTCTGCTCATGGTGCGGGTAGGGTTTTACGTCCTGCGCTTCAACCGCGGAGCCGCTGAATATTTTCGGGGAGGGAATCGTATTCCGTGGCTGGTCGCGGGGCTGAGCTGCTTCATGGCTGGTTTCAGTGCCTGGACCTTTACGGGTGCCGCCGGTGTCGCCTACCGCTCGGGTATCGCAGCCACCGGGCTCTACACCGGAAATGCCTTGAGCTTCCTGCTCGGCTACTTTATCTTCGCGAAACGCTGGCGGCGGAGCCGGATCACCACCGTGATGGAATATCTCTCCGGTCGCTTCAATCCGGCCACGCATCAGATCTTTTCCTGGACCACCATCCTGTTTCAGTTGTTCACGAGCGCCAGCACGCTTTTCGGGCTCAGCCTGTTCGTGTCTTCCGCCTGCGGTTTTCCCGTAGCCTGGACCATCTTGGGCGCCGGAGCGTTGATCGTCTTTTACTGCGTGCTGGGCGGCCTTTGGGCCGTTGTCGTGACAGATTTTCTGCAAGCCGCTATTCTGATGCCGTTTTGCCTGGTCTTGGTGGTCACAGCTCTCTCGCGCGTGGGCGGAGTGACAGGGCTGATTCACGCTCTACCGCCGGAAATGAAGACCATCCACGTGACCGGGGAGTTTGGCTGGATCTACCTGCTCTCCTGGACCATTATGGTTTCCTTCGGCTACAACACCAGCGCCATGGCGCAGCGTTACTTTAGCGTGGACGACGAACGTTCCGCCCGCAAAGTGGCGCTTCTTTGCTGCGGGCTGTTTTTTGTGGGTGCTTTCCTGTGGTTCATTCCACCCATGGCCATGCGGGCGATTTACCCCGACCTGCACGCAGTCTGGCCAGCTCTGCCGAATGCGAGTGAAGCTGCTTACGCGGTCGCCAGCCTGACTCTGTTGCCGCACGGACTGATTGGTGTCATGTTGGCTGCGATGTTCAGCGCAACCATGGCCAATCTCTCCGCTCAGTTCAATCTCAAGTCGGCGATCCTCACGAAGGATGTGTACCAATCGCTGTTCCGCAAAGGTGCGGAAGAGCATGAATTGTTGGTGGTTGGGTGGATCACTACGTTGTTGATCGGGGGCGCGACGACGTTGATTGCGGTCATCATGGCGGCCAGCGGCCAGAGTGTGTTCCAGGTCATGCTGAAATTTAATACGTTAATTTCGCTCGCCTACGGTCCCCCGGCACTTTTGGGCTTGGTCGTGCGAAAGACGCCGCCCTGGTCCGGCATGGCTTCGTTCGTTACCGGACTCGTTTTAGGAATACTGGGCGCCTTCGTATATCACTGGTCGCTCGTTCAGCAGGTTGCCATCATTATTCCGGCATCGTTTGGCATGTTTTTCTTAAGCATGTTGTTCGACCGGGGAGACACGCCGGCGCGGGCGTTGCTGTTCAAGAACCTGAACACTCCCATCGATGTGGCCAGGGAGTTGAAGAATTCGGAAGATTTCACAGCTCCCGTATTCCGCTTTCTCAGTCACACCATTTCATGTATCGGCCTGCTCAGCCTGTTGCTGCTGCTGGCGACCCCACCGAATCAGCGGACGACTGTTCTGTGGTTCGCCGGACTCACGTTGGCCGTGGGCGGATCGCTATGGTTGATCCGCGGAGGCCCGGTAGCGCCGACGCAACCGCCTCTCGATGAGAACGGATTACCCATCGTCTTGCGCACGGGCAGCAGTTCCTGAGTTCATGATCCGTCTGGGATTAATTGGTTGCGGAGAGCACGCGGAGAGCGGTCACGCCATCTCGCTTGCCCGGTACAAATCTGCAAATCCTGGGCAAATTGAGCTGGTGGCGGCGTGCGATATGCGGCTCGAACGGGCGCAAGGATTCTGCGCCCAGTATGGCTTCTTGGCGGCCTACCGTGACATCGACGAAATGTTGAACCGCGAAAAGCTCGATGGGATTATTGCTGTTGTGCCTCCGGAGGGGATCTGTGAGTTGGGAGTCAAGCTGCTCCGCATGGGCGTTCCCTGCGTGGTGGAGAAGCCTCTCGGTGCGTCGCTCGCCGAAGCCATCGCGCTGCGTGATGCTGCCGCTGCCACACCGACCCCAAATATGGTTTCGGTGAATCGCCGCTTCATGCCATTTCTCAATCGCGCAATCGCGTGGACACGCAGCAGCGGCCCGCTTCGCTATGTACGCTGCACCCTCGCCAGACACGCCCGCCGCGAGTCCGAGTTTCTCTGGGCCACTGCAGTTCACGCGGTGGATACCGTTCGCTTCCTAGCTGGGCAGGTCGCTGGGTTCGAAATCCAGTCTTTGACCACCCCCGAAGGGGCAACGCCGTGGCAGGCCGTCGATCTCCGATTCGAGAATGGGATATTGGGGCGTATTGACGTTTTGCCGACCACAGGCATGGTGGAAGAAACCTACGATCTATTCGGGGAGGGTTTTCGCGCGTCGGTGACGTGCCCGTTCGGCACCGAGCGAAGGTGGCGCTGCTTCCGGGATGGCCGCTTGATCTCGGACGAGGTGGCTCCCGCCGAAACTCCCGAAGACATTGTGAACGGCTGCTATGACGAAGCAGCCGAGTTTATTCGGGCCCTGCGATGTCGAGATTGCCCGCATCCATCGATCGGGGAAGTATTTCCGTCCGTTGAACTCTGCTGGACCATGGGGAAGACCGTAAGCGCGCAACGAGAATAGCGGCCCGGGTCGCGTCCAGCACGTCGCCGCTAACTCGGCCCGTTCGCGTCGCCGGCTCGAGATTGAGAATGAGCTTCAGCCACTGCTTCGCCATCAAACGATGGTAGGGCTCGGTCATGTGAACATGATCCAGACATCGAAACAGACTCCTCGCGGGAGATGCTGCCAGGATTGCACTCACGGGCGCAATTTCGATTCCCGATTGCCGAGCGGCTTCAAGCTCCTGGGCGTGTTTCGCAGGCTCGTTCGAGTCGGAATCGAAAACATCATCAAAGGTAATGACTCGGACACCAGCTGCTCTCAATCCTTCGCCCATCTTCCGCAAGCTGGCGAGATCCTCGTCGGTCCGATTCGACAGCACCAATAGAACAGTATTGGGCCGCCAAGCCAGGGCGTCCTGATAGAAATTCTTAAAGGCGCGCGACGAGGTAAGGCCGCCGCCTTGGAATTGCCGGAATTGCACGTTCGGATTCTCGCGCGCGAACATGGCGGTTACGATGGGCACGAAGGCCGAGGGCGACGCCCAGTGAAGATCCATGGTGAAGGAATGCCCGATCACCGCGATGCGCTGTGCCGGCAATGCCTTCATCGTGGGCTGCAGGGCGTGAACGTCAGGTTCGGCAAGCAGCTCTCCGGCGAGGACATTGGCGTCGCGAATGTGGAGATTTTTCTCTCCCCAATTCCAGATCTTCCGCCCAGCAATTTGCCAGGCCGCCGCCGAGAGATCAAACGGCGAAGCACAGGATCGACCTTGCAGAAGTCGTCCCGCGGCGAGGAAGTCGTTGTCGCTGCCGGGAAGTCCGAGCTGGCCTACATACACCGGCAATCCGAGTCTGATGTAAAAAGAAAACAGGTCCTGCAGTCGGTCGCCATCACGTTCAATTTCGAGAACCGTTTGGTAAAGATTGGCGACTGCGCGAATCTCGTGCCGGGGATGTTGCGGTGCCTTCTCCGAAAGATAAGCCGTAACTGCATTTACGGGGAGATTCTTGGGCAGCGACAGCTTGGCGGCGAGAAGTGGCAGGAGATCGCGTTCGGGTTGAAATGAGGAAGTACCCCCGGAGGCCCAAGTCTTCGCCGCGTCCCCAGAATTCATGAGGGCTGTCTGGTGCGCAACCAGCGCCTCCAGTTCCTCGTCGGCCGGTGAGGTTGCGGGCCAGCATGATGCATCCAGGATGGGCTGCTTCCGGGCTAGCAGAATCTGATAGGCATGGACCGCGACGATGTTTGCTGCAACCAGCTGCTCCCAACGAGCCGGGCCGGGAGCTCGAGGTTCCGATCCCGCGGCCAGAGGAACAGAGATGTCGGACGATGGCAGCACCAACAGCGCGGCCAGCAAGAATTTTGCTCTCAGAATTACCCCCGTCCAGCAGGCCGCAAGTCAAACGCCCTTCCGCCATCCACGATCATTTTCATCCTTAAGGTCAACCGCCACCGAACCATCCGGATGGACGGGCTGTTCACAAGCCCATGCAACCGGCTTCTTCACGCCGGGCCGAACTTCAAGCTGGATGGAGAGATGAACCCTGCCCCGGTAACCCTTCGGAAGCAGGAAGGAAGCTTGCCGAATACCGCCACCGTACGGTTGCCCGGCGTCGAGCGCGCCGCGCATGACGAGCTTCCTGTCGGCGCTCTCCAGCTGCAACCACAGAATTCCAGGAACTCCGGCCACGCCACGATTGGCCACGCACACGACGACTTCGAACGTGCCGTACCTCTTGCGTTGCCAAACCCAGGCAGGTCGCAAGCGGTATCCCAGATTCGCCCTGAGCCGCTCGAATCCGCGAGGATACTTCTCGTTGTAATGCTTCAGATTGTCGCCTTCAGTCCACAACGACCAGTAGTTGGCTTTCACGTCCAGGACGTGCAGCATGTAATTCTCCAGCACGTTGACGCCGGCCGCATCCTGTTCCAGTTTCTCGGCGTCGTATTGGCGGAAGTATCCATCCTCCAGAATCGCCGCCAGCCACGGCGGCCGGTTCGCAAGTTGATCGATCTGGATTGGCTCTTCAACGATGATGCTGTCCGAACGGAGCCACCCACCGGCTCTCATCGCCATATTCATCACGGTGCGATTTCCCACGCTGCTGATGTCGGGCTGGGTGTTCACCGCGATCGGCGTCTTCTTCCAGGTTTCGAGTTGCCGCGCGGTCATGTTGACGAATGTTCTCTCGGCCGTTACGTAATCGGGAAAGGGATTCGGATAGTCGCTGGTATGCCCCTCACCCCAGAACCCGTACTGCATCAGGTCCATCCATTCAATGAGAGGATTGCCCTCAAACTCGGCCGCCAGCAAATCATCAAGCTCAGCGAATGCCTTCTGAAATTCAGGATGGTCATAGCGCGGCTCGCGATACGGACCGTCACCTTTGCCGGGGATGCGGCCAATGTCGACTAGGGGAACCCGATCGCGCAGGAAAGGAGGGAGCGCAATCTGTTCCGGCTGAAAGGCGGCATTCGAAAGCTGAATTCGAAACGCGACGCGAAGTCCTTTGCGCTTCGCCGCATCCAGGGTCAGAGCCCAGACAGGATCGAGATCGAGCCGTCCGGCGCGGGACTGCACATTCCGCCAATCGCAGCGAATGTACAGGACATCCACGAAGGGCAGGCTGGAAATCTTTTCCACATGTTGCTCGAGGCTCTCCCGGCCCGTTCTTGCCGCCAAAGACGGCCCACTCTCTTCCCAGCTATAGCCAACCTGGCCCAATCCCGGATTGCGCAGAGGTTTTTCGGATGGCGTCGTGAACAAGACCGTTTGCCAACCTTGGTCCTGTTCGATGTCGAAAGGACCTTGATCCAAACGTTCACCGGCCGTCCACCCGGGGCTAAAGTCGGAGCCCTGCCCTGGGTCAGCCGAGACGTCGCCTCGGGCCAGCGCCGGCAACAGCACCGCCCCTTTCAGTAAGTCTCTCCGTCGCATTGGTTGGACTCCTCCCCGTACGGAAGCTTACTGCAAGAGAAATTCGATTGCTAACCGTTGAGACGCAGAGTCAATCTCGCGGTCTTATCCACGACGACCACGTCCGTGCAGTCGCCCAGCACCCAGTCTGCCCCCGCGCCACGCAGTTCTGATTCCAGAACGGTTGTCCGGAAAGCGATAACCCTCGATCCGGCCGCCTTGCCCGCGCGAATGCCGGCGGGGACGTCCTCCAAAACAACACACTCCGAGGCAGGGAACCCCAGTTTCGCGGCACCCCTGAGAAAGGGCTCCGGATGGGGCTTGCCCTCGCTTACGTCGGTAGAAGTTACGAGACGCTGTGGAACCGGCAGCCCCGCCGCCCGCAGGCGAACTTCCGCCAGCGGACGAGTGCATGAAGTTACAATCGTCCAGCGATCCCGAGGAAGGCTTTCCAACAACTCTCCGGCGCCGCCAAGGAGCACAACTCCCCCCACGTCCGTCGTTTCGCGCCGCTCAACCTCGCGATTTTCCGCTTCGTGGTCAGACATCGGTAAGTACTTCCGCACGGTCGCAATGCTGGGGCGGCCGTGGGCATGCGCAACTACCTCCGCGGGATCAAACCCGCGCTCTTCAGCCCACCGGCTCCAGACCCGGCGCACAGCGGGCGTCGAATCGATTAAAACGCCATCCAGGTCGAAGAGCAGGGCCTGGCACGTGATTTCGATCATAGAAAGGTCTTACCCTGTCTTATTGCTTGCGAAACCAGCCTGGTTTCGAACCAGTCTGGAGGCTTCGGATAGAAAGCATTTGATCCCGAAACATCTTTCGTTTAGTGTATCAGATGTTTCTATTACTTTCTTATTTCTGCCATGGCTTTCTCTTCCAAAAACATTATGTCAGAGCAAGAGTTGCTGCAAAAGCTCTCGCAGTCGCAGGATAGCGTTGCCGCCCTGATGTCTCGAAGTCCGGACGAACAGCAGCGACTGGGCTATTTCCACACCCTGCGCGAGATCTGCCAGCAGCCTTCCACTTGGGCGCGCACGGCCGAGCTGATGGTGCAATCCGCGCCAGCCCTCGTTCCCAGCGTTCAGGGAATTTCCGGCCTCACGCTCACCGGCTCGGGTAGTTCGGAGTATGCCGGGGACTGTGTACGGCTGGCCCTGCAAAAAGAACTCGGAGTCAACGTGCAAGCCGTGGCAGGGGGTGCGATCTTAACCCACGGCAGCCAAGCTCTGCCCGTGGGGCGCCCGGCATTGATGGTGTCGCTGGCTCGCTCCGGCGACAGCCCGGAG
>Ga0137419_10000252_pt1 | contig 17585 bp, 11 predicted proteins | sample CZODoug3_1_2_16f_FD_108279 | JGI IMG/M metagenome (GOLD analysis project Ga0137419, IMG submission 108279) | Vadose zone soil fungal communities from Angelo Coast Range Reserve, California, USA - CZODoug3_1_2_16fungal (Illumina Assembly) | ecosystem: Environmental > Terrestrial > Soil > Vadose... | reverse complement strand
ATGTAGATGTAATCCCCTGCTGTTACGCCGAGATTCGAAACTGTCGTGAAACTTGTTGATAATTCGTTCGCAGTCGCGCTCAATGCCACTGCCGGGCCATAGTTGGGATTGCCGTTGCCGGACGTACCAATCAGCATGATGGTTCCGGAGGCAGTATTGCGGATGATTGCGCAACTGCCGCCATCCACGGTGACATTGGATGTGTTGATAGTGAGCTGTGACGAGGTCAGGTACGTCCCGCACGGAAACAACAAAGTGTCGCCGGGCCCCAGGGCTGAGATGGCAGACATGATGGCTGCGGTGTCGTCGGTTGTTCCATTGCCCGAGGCACCGTAGTTCATGACGTTGATTGGGGGCGTCGTGGTCGCGCGCGGGAACAGGTTTGAGGTGCACAGCCACACCGCAGCCCCGACCAATAGGAACACAAGTGCGATAGATAGTTTTGCCATTTGTCTCGTCCTTTCTTTGATGGCGGCCAGGCAGCGTCTTACGGTGGCAATGTGGCTGTCCACCCATTCTACGAGCCAATCCATGGCGCAAGCGGTGTAAGCGGGACAGGTAGTTCACAAACCTCCCGCAGAAGACAACGGGATAGTTCGAAGATTGGCTGGCTGGGCTCCTGAAGGAACTGCTCCCGACAGACTCTGTCGTACGGCTGTTGCAGAACCGATGTATTGTTTCCACCACAACGCGACGTTGAGCAGTGCCCAACCTCTTTTTTTCAGGAAAGGCGAGACTCCCTCAAACTGCAAGAGATCCGTCTTTTCGCAAAAGTCCTTCATTTCCTTGGCAACGTACTCTCCGTATTTGGTGTGATGCCATTCGTAGACGGGCACGGCGAAACCTTGTTTCTTTCGATCAATAAGCTCGTCTGGTATCACCCCCCTGACCGCCTTCTTGAGAATGTATTTGAGCACCCCGTCCCTAGTTTTTACCGCTTGAGGAATGCTCATTGCTAGCTCTACGAACTTGTGGTCGAGAAATGGGACGCGCGCCTCGAGACTCACCGCCATACTCATCTTGTCGACGCGCATGAGCAGCAGTTCCGGCAACCTAAGATTTAAGTCGAGATAAGTCATCCAATTCAGTGGCGATGGTTCCCAAGCCTTTTCCTCGAACCGTTGTCGAATCGGCCGAAGAGCCTCCCAAGAACTCCATCCGGCAAATCTCTTGCGCAATCGTGGCGAAAGCAGCCGCTGCTTTTGTGAGTCGCTGAAGACCTCCGCGCCCCCCCAGAATACTGGCCGGTTTGACAAGGCTCTCCGCAAAACTTCACACGAGAACTGATTTCGAAATCCCCCTACTCGATCCGCCAAACTTAGACCAGCAAGTCCAATGTTTCTCAGCGCGTTTGGAATTGGGAGTGAGTTACGCAGGCGCTGCAGACGCAGTGAGTCCCTCCAATACTTGTAGCCCCAGAACAGTTCGTCCGAGCCCTCTCCCACTTGGCAAACAATAACGCCGGAGTCGCGCGCCAGTTTTGAGACAAAGTACACGGGCACGCAAACGGGGTCTGCCAGAGGTTCATCCTGATGTCGAATGATCAGAGGAAGAGAATCGAGTAGGTCGCTTTCCCGGAGCCGCAGTTCATGATGTTCCGCGCCTACTTCATTGGCCATCCGGCGGGCGTAGTGAAGCTCGTTTTGATAGCTGTCGTATTCTCGGTCATAGCCAATGGAGAAGGTTTTGACCGGCTGGCTCTCCCCTTCGGAGAACAGGGCTGCGTTGGTGCTTGAGTCGATTCCGCCCGAAAGAAAAACGCCCACCGGCACATCACTGATCTTACGGAGCTTAACGGCAGTGCGTAGCTCTGACAAAATGCGCTCGGCGATCTCTGCCTCAGAAACATTCGTCAATGGCTGCGTGTGATCCCAAACGTCCCAGTAGCGGGACTCAAGGACGTGACCGTCCTCGTTGACTCTCAACCATGTGCCCGGGGCAAGCTTCTGGATGCCGGAAAAGAGGGTGTGCGGCGCTGGCGTCGCATTGAATGACAAATAGTAATAAAGCGCCTCTTCATTGACAGCACGTTTCTGCTCCTCGTCCTCCAACAGCGCCTTGATTTCGGATGCAAAAGTGATACGGCCATGGTGAAGACTATAGTAGAGCGGCTTGACTCCGAGGCGGTCACGAATCAACCATAGCTGATGCCGTTTCGCGTCCCAAAGTGCAATGGCAAACATGCCGCGAAACTTCTGAAGGCAGTCGATACCCCATTCCTCGAATGCATGCAAGATGACTTCGGTATCAGAGTGGTCCGTCTTCCAGCGGTGTCCGCCTCGTCTCTCCAGTTCGGCACGAATTTCGGCGTGGTTGTAGATCTCGCCGTTGAAAACCACCCATAGCGTGCCATCTTCGTTGCTCATTGGCTGCATGGCTCTTGTCGATAGGTCAATGATCGCTAGCCGGCGAAAGCCCAAGCCAAGCCGCCGATCGGCGGAGACAAAAATCCCGGCGCCATCTGGTCCACGGTGCGCCATCACATCCCGCATGCGCGTCAGATAGGGTTCCGAGACCCGGAAAGCACTATTAGTGAAAGAAAAGGCTCCAACAATCCCGCACATCAACACACCTCCTCAACTGCATGGTGAATACCTAGAAATTTCTCTAACAATTTGCGACTCATTCGGGCACGTTTCGAATCTCCATCCGCTCGACGCAAGACGATACGGCCTTGCTAACATCCCGGCCATCGAGCAATCGACGAAAGAGGCTGGCTACCTCTTTGGCACGAACGTCCCAGGTGCAGTTGCGCACGGCATCCTGCCGCAATTGGCGGTCGCGAGGCGTATCACAGGCCAACGCCTTGGCAACGAGCTCGATGAACTCGTCGACCGACCGGTAGATTTTCACGCCCGGCATGTTCAGGTACTCGTACAGGGGAGAAATCACCGCGGGCTTACCGGTTGCGAGATATTCCCGGACCTTAATCGCGCTGCCATAGCTGGTAAATACATTGTGCTGATTCCAAGGAAGTACGCACACGTCCACATGACGGTAGTAGCGGGGAAGTTCGGAATAAGGCTTGGGACCGAGAAAATGAATGTTGGGTGCGGAGACCTGCACTACATTTGATTTCGCGCCGATGAAAACCCAGTGCCAATCGGGGCGCAGCCTGGCCACTTGCTCGATTAATGGGACATCCATGGTGTACCAATCGACGCCACCTACGTATCCGAGCACTGGCCGAGGAATTGCGGCCATATCCGGAGGCGCCTCCAGAGGCAAGTTGGCGAACCGCTCAAAGTCCACTGCTTGCTCGAGAAAATACCGGTGGCGGGGTTCGGCTTCCTCATACAGCTTCCGTCCGGAATACATTACCACCGCGGCGCTTTGCTTCAGACGAGCGTCCATGTCACGAATTACATCGCGCGACAAAGCGCTGTCTTCGTTCAAGTCGTACTTGTCCGAAACCTGATACACCAGCAGCTTGGCGCCGAGCGAGCTCACAATGTCGGCGGCGGTGGGCATGGCCACCCATACGATGGGGTTTCGCATATTAAGAAGCAGAATCACCAATCGGAGCTGCACGATGAGCAGCAGACGATTCAACGCCCGTGCCACGGGTGACCCATACAGTGGCACGTTTATCGGCGTCATGACCCACAACCCTTCGGGCACTTTGCGCAACCAGCGCAGATAGCTGCGAAGCTTGCGCCGTATTTTTTGAAAAAAGTCCGGACTGCTGATCGAAGGCAGGCCCATGCTGATGGAATTCACGAACAGGACTTTATTGTGAACAGCGAACCTCTTCAGGATGTGGTTCTTCGAATGAGGATGGTGGTACCACCAGTCCTCGCCAGCGAAACACACGATTGACTGACCGGAAAGCGGATAGTCGGGAGACTGTGGGACCGCCGTGAACTCACTTTCAGTGGTAGCAGTTCTGAGCACTGAATGAGCGGAATTCATGACTGGCAGACCCCCGTAGCGACGGCGTCGCGAATCTTGGATTCTCTTGCACGGCTGGTTTGGCCGATTGTGCTGGCGGCGGCCTCCGCCCATGAAATGCGAGTGGTGATGCGCAGAGGAACTACGGCTCTTCCCCATAATCGCAGCTTCGATGCTGGAACGGTCACGCCATAGGTCATGCTGACGAGCGATGGCTCGACTGAGCCCTGAAGACCAGCAGGCCCATCGACGGTGAGCTGCACTTGCCGATCGCCGAATATGCGGCTCAAAATTCCGTCTTTGGCCGCATGTACTTCCGCGTTTAGATTCGGTGGAAGTTGAAGATTCAGTTCGAAATCGTGAACGCCATGGCCATCGAGTTGATCTTCAATGACAAAGGCCCTTTCGCCGTCAACAGCGCGAATGGTCCGCGTGTGCACCACCCCAAGTGAAGAGTATCCGGTGTGCCAGGCGCGCAGGAAACAGCCGCGCGCTTCTCTGCCTTCTTGAATTTGACTGACAGCCGCTTCGTTCCCAAGGGCGAAAAGCCCGATTGGACCGGGGAAGATGCGATTCTGTTCAGTGCCGTCGATCAGCAATGTGTTATGCGCGGATGTGCTGCGGAACCGGTTTCGCGTTGCTATATCGCGCGTATAGCAGCCCGTGCCGGAGTCACAGACAACTTCCCTGCCACCCAATCGCAGAACGAAGCTGAGCTTGTCGTTGTGAGTGTGGCTGCCCTTGCCGAAAATTCCATTTGGAATGGCGAAAAACAGCAATTCAGCGGAACCGTTTTGCAAGACGCCAATGCCGGACCTCGGAAGAACTCTGATCGCGTAGCCTGAACCAGGGTGCATCTGCGATTCGGAACTGGGGATTGGGGCAGTATCGGAAAGACCGTACCAGGCTGCGTCGTCACCCGGGCCTGCTCCTTCGCCGAACAGCCGTTGCCCCAGCCCGAGCAATTGGGGAACCCGCAAAGAATTCCTCTCTGAAACCGGGGAATGGATCATCTGTTGGATATCGTCAACTAGAAGCTCGGTGCGCCCATCGTCACAGTCGCCCACTTGGGGTAATTCGCCGGAGCTATTGGCAACGGTATTGAGGAAACGGAACATCATCCGTAGGCGCTCGACAAACGCTGGAGAAGCGGGAGCAGAGCGGTCGCAGCGCATCAGCCGCAGCGCTGTCGTAAAAAGCTGCGTGACCAATACCTGGTAACCGGTAGAAGCTTCGTAATCCCCACCGTCTTCGTATACCTGCTTTGCCATTTCAGCTTCGATTCGCCGCCGGTATTCGCGGCTCCTGGCTGCCATACCCTTGCCGTCAAGGAAGACGGACAGGCAGTAAAGTCCAACGATGTCGCTCAGATAATGATTGCTGGTAGATAAATGCGAAAACTCAATATTCGCTTCGATGTAGAGCAGATGCTGGTAGAGGGAGTGGGCCACGGTCGCTAGCCAAGGCTGTTCCTCACGGCGGAAGGGAGAAAGCAAATTTAGGAGGAAGCAGATGCTCATGGCACGCAGAGCCGCCTCCATCGCTATTGTCCAGTTGACCCCCATCTGAACTGGATTTGACTGAATCCAATGAGCGAGCAGGTCTTTCGCTGCCTCGCGAAAGCGTACGTCTCCGGTAAGTACGTGCGCTTTCCCCAAAATCGGCAAGAATTGCAATCGTGACAGTTCAAACGGAACCTTCACATCCGAGCCATCGAGCCGCACGCAACGAGAGTTTTCCAACGGAATCAGTGGCCATTCCGCGCCAGAAATAAAGTCAACATTCCACCTCGGCTGGCGGCCCAGATCCGCGCTTCCATATCCCAGAAACTGAAATCTTCCTTCGCACACTAGATTCGCAAAATCAATCAAGAGCTTTCGGCTCGTATCGCTAAGCGTCGAAATTTTAGGCTTGTAGTAAGGTATATTGCGAAACGTTACCGAGAACGTTTGCTCCTCTATCTGCGCCAGAATGCTTCTTTTTACCCATCTCTTCCGAATCCGCCACGCCGCTTCCCGTGCCAACAGCAAGGGGGAACTCATCTTTAGCGTCTGGGACAAGGGTCGCATAATTATGGACAGCCTATTGGAGCTGCAGCGAGGCCGGCGCGGACACCTGCAATCCGGGCAACATGCGAAGGTCCGTAAACTCCGTGAAATCCTTCCTTGGCGACCATGCAAACAAAATCCAGCCGGGATGGTAGGAACGTCCGTGCTTGATTACCTCCAGGCGGCGATTGGCGGCGAAACCTGCGGACTTGCGTATGACCGACAATAACGCGCTTCGGCCGAATCTCTTCGGTCGCTCCAAGGCACCGCGCCGATGGATGCAGCGATAGATGAAAAAGTCGGGTGAAGCAACCATCATCGGCTCACCTAATTGATTGTTGCCAAAGAGCCAGCGATAGCTTTTTTCAATGGCCTGGGCAGCTCCGCTTACGCCCATATCCAATGCCGGTAGCAGAAACAACGTCGCCATCGAGTCCTGGTGGACGCTAAAAATCGGATACCAATCCACGACCTTCGAGTCAAACACGTTGTAGAACCAGGGCCACTCCCCCCAGGGCCCTTGGAATTCGAGCATCTTGCTGACCCCTTCTTTGAAGATCACCTCGGCGTACTTGTTGTTGAAAGCGGCGGCGTATTCGGCAAGAGCTTTCAGGAAATAAACGATTCCTCCAAACGTGACGAAAGGCCTTCTCCAGGGAGACAGGTCGTGGAATGGAAGGATTGTGTCCTTGTTCAGAAAATATCTGTCCATGAATCGAAAGAGGTCTTCTGCTGCTGTCACTGCCTCCGACTGCTGGGAAACGGCGGCATATTCGGTCAGCCCGCTCAGCATCCAGCTCACTTCCTGCAGATTCAACGCGCGAAGCCGGGCCGGCTGGTCCACCAAATCTCGGACCTCGGTAAAGATGCGATACTGGTGCTGGGAGCGTCCGTGGGCGGCCACATATAGCAAGAGTCCTTTGTCCCCCGCATTAGTGATGTGTTGGCCATGGAGGTGCAAAAACCTGTCCAGCTCGCCGCACACGTCCCAGTGAACGTGATCGTGTTCCTGCGCCCTCTGCATTCCTGCCAGCACGTTGATCGTGTAGCGCAAGCTGTGGGGATAGGAAAAATCGTTCGTATACGTTGTGCTGTCTATGTCTGTCTTGTGGGAAAACAGGCAGCTCTTCGGGTCATACATCTTTTGGAGCAGGCTAAATGATGCCTGAATCAGCTTCGACATAGTGGCTGTACCTGTTTTCTCTGAGAGCTTGGTCTACTTTCGATTTGAGATGGCGTCCCATCCGGTAAAAGAGGCTTCCCTGCTCCTTGCGTTGTGAGACCCGGGTTATGCGCCCGCCTTCCAAATCATCAAGCAGGACCAGGTGTCCCTTCGCGCTGGTCATCTGGCAGCGGTAATAGATATCTTCCAAACGGTCCCCCCTGATAACCGGCACGCGCTTCGTCCTTATGATGTCTCCCATGTCCATTTCCGGCGCCAAAACCATGTGGCAAACGAACATCGGCCGGTCCAGCAAGATGCTCCAGCGCACCGTGTCCCCTCCCCGTAACTCGGGCAGTAACGAGTAATGTCCGCTGAAGACACCGTGCCGGGGAATCGCGAGAACCCGCGAAGGAACGAACTGTCCGCTGAGATTACACATTACGTCGGGCTGAAATGCGTTCAAAAACGAGAGACACTCAGGAGCTCCGAGGCGGTCAAAAAAGCGGATTGCGATGCCGAGTTCTGCCGCGAGCGACGTTAACCGCTTCCCTTTTTTCACGGGGGAAACGACCGGCCGAGGCCCCTTCGGGCCTGAAAGACTCCGCAGCTTCTTTAGCCCGTCGGCAATGCCGAACCGTCTTGCTTCCTTGATGTAATCAGACAGCTTGGTCCTTCCGTACACCAGCACAACGTTAGAGCGCTGGACCCACGGCTTCTTGGCAAGCTCCTCGAGGAAGAAATTCTTGTAACTGTGCCTGTCGAGCCAGGGCAAGCTGCTGAGAATCGCTATTCTCATGGTTTTCGCACACCAGGCGGCAAAAAATGAAGGTACGCGCCCAGGGCCGCCAACATAGTGGACTGACCCCAATGGATGGCTTCCAGGTTATTCATCCACAAACGCCGGATTTGATAGCGAAAGGCGCCATTCTTCTTTTGCATGTGCCGCAGCGTCCAAGCCAAGACTCTATCGGCAAGTGGCCCCGCGTCGGCAAACCGCCTTCGCAGCTTGGATAGCGTTTCTATGGCTTGTGCCGCACATTGAATATCAAGCGGATAAGTCCGGGCATCGTAGTACTTGGGAGTTCCGTCCTGAAGAAAGAAATTAGTCGTCCAAAATCTATACGACTTCTCGATCACCGCTTCCGGCACCAGGCTCTCGCCGCCCACCTCATGCGCAGTCACAAAGCAATCGATGTTGTAGGCCGTATGAAAGTTGTCAATCCATCGATACTTCTCGCCCACGCCATAGTACCAACTGCCATCTGGATTCATATGGGGCAGGGTCCACGTCATTGCACGTCGGGCAAGATCGAAGGATGTGGAATCTCCGGAATGATTCCACCAGCGGATCAGCGTGGCCGCACCTAGCAAATTTGAATTGAAGACCAACGCCGGCGAGCCGGGAGCGTATGCGAAACAGATCCCACGTTCGTCTTCGTGACGTTCGAGGGCGGAGATGATGAACCTTGCGCTTTGCTCCAAAGCGTTCAGGTACTCAGCTTTCTTCGTGACGAGATAGGCTAGGTCGAAGGCTTCCGCAATATGAGCCGTCCAGACGATTGTAGGCCTGCCTTTCGGAAAGAATCCTCCGCGGCTTGCGAAATCAAACGCATTGCCCCAACTCGCCCCGGGATACTGTGGGGAACTGTTCTCGAGCAGCCAGTCAAGGCAGGATACGGCGGCGGAGAGCCACGATTCGTCACCAGTGGCCAGGAAACGGTACAAATAACCTTTCGCAAAAAAGCCCCGGGCTTTTGTGCTTTCGAGTTTCCTAATCCCCAGAAGCAGCCGTACATTCAACAGCAAAAGCTCGCCCGCCTGAACAGCCACCCGCTGGAGAAGAAGGCTGTTGAGGCTAAGAAAGCGCACCAGCGGCGAACCCAAGAAATCGTCAAATTCATATCCCCGGTAGTGTTGTCTCTGCAGGTAGCTATGCAACCCTAGAAAAGCCTGGCTCGCAAGAGCTGCTCTCTCGTACAAAGATGCATTCGTCATCAAGGCATCGACGGACGTCATCCGCCGCGGCAGTTCGCGAGCAAGCGTCACGGGAGATTCTGGCTTTGGCTGAACCCCAAGTTGTCGCATTATAGGACTCAACGTTCCTGCGGGGTCGGCTGCTGCGTGTACTTCCCCTGGCGGATAATCGTAAAAACCAAAACCGATATAAGCGTGTAGCAAATCGATGACACGACTGAAGCTCCCCGAATCCCGTATCTCGGTATGGCCCAAAGGTTCATACTGATATTTAGCAAACAGGAGGAAAACCAAGCGATAACTACACTTAGGGGAAAGCCCATACTGTTCAAGAACTGGACTATAACGGTTTGGATTCCGAGAAAAAGAATACCCGGCAACAGCAGAACAAAGGCTCCAACGGCAGGAAGAAATTGCGTTCCGAACATCAACTGGACGACAGGTTTCGCCAGGATCCCAGTTAGGGCTAGGAGCAGAAGGATCACCGCTCCGGTTCCTAGTGCCGCCTTGCCAGCCAACCGCAGTTTTTGCACCGGATCAAACATATTGGATAGTTTCGGAAACAGAATCGTCGCTACGGTGGCAGGCAGCAACAAAACATAATCGGCAAGAGTGGCGGCAATGGAGTAGTACCCCGCTTGCTCCGCCCCAAGCATGTACTTCACCATGACCAGATCCAGCCGCAGAACGAGAAACGCAAAAAATGTTGCAAGATAAGCCTTCACACCCATTCCGAAATTCCACTTGAACAATGATAACGAGGGTGTGGGCTTTCTCGGAAGGATCCTCCGGAGCCGTGAAAGAGACAGAATCAAGCTGATCACAAGTGCGACGAGACCTGCCATAAAGACCGCTTCGGAGGTAATGTTCCGCGTCACGATCAAGAGCCCGATTATAAGTAAAGCGAGAATCTTCTTGGTTAGTTCAATCTGGTTATAGGCCCGCGTTTCCTGGACGCCTACCAAGAGACCTTGGGCCAGCAACTGAGCCAACCCGATTGGAATCCACACCAATGAAAGCAGGACCAGCGGTCCGCTGACCGGCGCCAATGCCGGCCGCAGCGCAAAGAAGAGACCTGCCAAACTCGCACCGACACTTCCAATCAGGAAACTGGCGAGAAGAGAGTTCGCAAGCAGGACAGGCAGCAACTCTCGATTTCTTGCTACGACATAAGTATTAGATGTATGCAAGCCTATATTCCCGAACTGCACGCCGACCGCACCTATTGCGACAGCGACCGCGTATTGGCCGCAGCCAGTCGGACCGAGAATTCGCGCGGCGACCACAGTCGTGAAAATCCCCAGTGCGAGCACACCAATCTGAGTGACGTAGGTCTCTAGAACTTTCTGGACAAAATCGGAACTGCTTGCGCCGAACCCCGCCTCTCGAGAAATCACCGATGAGCTCCGCTGCGCTGCTCCCTCTGCACCGACATATCCTTTGGAGTTCATGAGATGGATCACGGAGCCGCTCCTTCGGCACGGCGTTGCAAGATGAAGTACCAACCACTGGCGAGAGCAAGCGGAAGTCGATCGGTTATTCGTGAGTTCCATTCGATGAAGGGATGGAAGTGCGCCAGTGTATGCCCGATCATCGGTCCGCAGAGAAAGCTGGCCGGAGCCTCTCTGACGACTGCCAAGGAGCACTCTGCAAACATGCGCTTGAGACGCTTCCGTGTGAAGAATTGGACATGCCCGCATTCTTGATTATCCGTTGACGGGACATCTTCGGGCACTTCCTTCGACTGAGCATCAGGGAAAGCGCGATGGTACAAACCGCGAAGAAGATCGACAGCTGTAGCAAGATGCAACTTGCGGTAGATCCAAGAATCAATTTCGAACCCGCCGTAGCCGTTCGGCACGGTCACAATCAAGATCCCGCCGGGTTGGAGGTGTGTTAGACTAGCCCACAGAAGGGATCTGGGATCCGATACGTGTTCCAGCACTTCGGCCAAGATCACCGCATCGAAGGGTGCCTCGTCGAGGTTCTCCACTGTTGTTACCAGGAAGCGCGCATTGCGCATACCTGCTCCGAGCTTCCGCGCGTGTTCGACTGAGAGCGAATCCATGTCAATCCCGGTCACGTCGTAGCCGCTTTGCGCCAATGGCAATGCCAGCTGCGAACCGTTCCCGCAACCCACGTCCAGGAGGCGAATAGACCGCCGGGGACGGCCCAGAAAAGCCGTTGTGATCACCTCCTTTACGAAGCGGAACCGTTTGCCGTAGGCGGCAAAATTCTCCGAGCTGTCTATTCCAATCATGGATGGGCTATACCCGTTCGTGTTCTTCCCCTCGGTCCACACAAGACGGCATGAAAACAATGAGTAAGTTCGCACCTTTTGGAGGAGACTCGCCTAGCCGAGACAAGGCGGCTTCCCGTCCCTCATCACAAATTCTCCCTTGTCAGGTTTGTGCCGCGGGATGAAGAGGATCTGGGAGCAGCGGCAGTCAATAGCGCAAATTGGTTCGCGGCTGCCCGAATGTCCGCGTAGCATGTAAGGACACGCTTGGCGTTTTGGCGCCAGGTGTGACGTTCCAAAGCGGTCTCGCGTGCGTTCCGCCCAAGCTCGATGCAGAGTTGCTCATCGGCGGCGAGCCGTTTGATGGCTTCCACGACCTCGCCCGGGTCGCCTGGCTTAACCAGCAGCGCTGTTCTGCCATCTTCCAGGACCTCGGCGATTTGGTCCAAGGCGCTGGCGACAATGGCCTTTCCCATGGCCATGTATTCGAACAGTTTGGTCGGCGAGCCGAAAAACGGAATGCCCCCGGGCATGGGGACATGCGGCGAAACAAGAATGTCGGCAGCATCCAGGTACGTGCGGACGGACTTATGCGGAGTCGCCCCGGTAAAAGTCACCAGGCCATTTTGCGTATAGCGCTCGAGTGCATTCCGCATGTTCGGCGCAAGCGGACCATCTCCAACGAGCAGGAATTTCAGAGAACAACCCGAATGCTGGGTACTATCCAACAACGACCGGATCGCCTGTTCGAGCACCGCGACCCCGTGCCAGTAACTGAATGAGCCGACAAAGCACACAACTATGTCATTTGGCGCAATTTTTAAATCGTGGCGTACTTTCGCACCGCCGCAATCGGGATGAAAGCACTCAGGATCGACCGCGTTCGGATTGACCAGGATTCGTTCTGCCGGCATTCCAACTTCCATCAGCCCCTGCTTCAACTGATTCGACACCACGACAATCAAAGATGCCGCCCCTACCGAGACTTTCTCACACAGTCTTAGCCATGGAGAGAACCGAGAGGGATCCCAGTATTTCGCTATCCAATCTTCAGAGCCGTTGTATTCGAGCACCAAGGGAATTCCCGTCAACCGCGAAAGAAGTGCACCTGCAAACATAAATTTCCCGTGCCGCTGATACAGCAGGCGCGCCCTTCTTTTCGAAAGCAACTTGCGTGCCGCGGAAATGAACCGGAAGTTGTATGACAGCGTCGCCACCTCGCGGAACAGATGGAGGTTACGAGATCCCGAGATGTGATGTACATCGAAGGAGGCCTGCAGCGGCCGCCCGGAAAGTACTATGCACCTAGCTCCTTCCTGTGCCAATCCTGAGAGGAAACCCGTGACGTGAGTCAACGCGCCCCCGGGGACATCCAGACCAGCTTGAGACGGGTAGAGAAACGCGAGGTCAAGCAGGTTGGCACGGGCTTCAGGTGCACGCCCAAACTTGAGCCATATCTGAAACAGCTGCAGCCCGATCCAAGCGCAAGCAAGCACAATTACGTCGGCCAGGGCAGCGATGAGGCATCGTGGCAGCAAACCTATCAATTCCACTTTTCGCGTCGCCTCAAACGATCCGGACGAGTCCGCAAGAACGGTTTCCCGGCATCGATGGACGAGTACCGTCCATTTGAAGAGCATCGGTTCCTGCAACGATTCGAGGGAATCGGTGAATATCACCAGAGCCTCGCCGTTAAGCTGACGCAATTCACGCAACTGGTTCTTCCAGCCGCTCTCGCGCAACTCGGTTTTCGGCAAAATTACAGTCTCGCGCCCGGGATAGCGCCGCTGAACAAAGGCGAGTGCCTCTTGTTGATCGCCCGCTAGCACGAGCACAAAAACCTTGGATTGTCGGCTCATTGAAAGAATCGTGCTTTAGAAGATTCGAGCGGGGACGCCGAAAGCCTCGTGATAAACTTGCGCTCCCTCGGACTGCATTAAGCCAGGTTCCGTCAGCGCGAACTTAGAAAAAACACCAATTGCGAACACGTACCACAGATTCAGAGGGCTATAACCAGAGCCTTCAGTAAGCCCGGTGATCCAATAAGCGAGGAACATGTAGAGTGAGTATTTCCATACCAGGCGCCCGGAACTGTTCAACTGGCGCAATTGCCACATTGCCCGAAGTAGCAAAATGTAGGTTATTACGTACGGCACAAAGCCGAGAATACCGGTTTCCGTGAGTACCTGGGCCAGGTTGCTGTGGGGAGTGTCCACAGAAGTCACGCCGCGGTAAGACGCAACGTAACGGGGCTCTCCGGTTACGTATCTGTTGAAATTCAGGAATCCCACGCCGAGCATGGGGTGGTCCAAAAACACTCGGAGGCTCTGCTCATATTCGGCCACCCGGGCGTAAGCGTTTTCTGCCCTGCTGCGGTCTTCGAAAACCTGGGGTGCGAATACGGGGACGAGGAAAATCACCCCGGCCGAGGCAGCCATAAGCCCGATACGCCAGGCACGGCGAGTCGTCTTTTGTTCCCATAAAGTATCGATAATCAGCACGAGCAGAAGGGTGATCGCGACGGAGCGGAACATCGGCATCAACGACATGCCAACCGCAGCCGCCAGCCCAATAAAGTGAAGTATTCTACGGCCAGCGCTCAATTTCGGGCCAAGCACCGTACGAAGGAAGAGGAGAAAGAAAAGGCTGACCGTGCCGATTAGCGCGAGTGTATCGTTGGTTCCAAACGGTCCGTTTGGGCGAACGAACCCATAGGGTATTACGGGATCTCCAATGGGGAGTAGGTCCTGTCCTGTGACAATCTCGGCGGCGGCCACCGCCGCGCTGATAATTGAGGATATGCATACCGCCGTGTGTATCGCATGGAGTCGTTGACGGACGTCAAGCAGTGCAATAACACACCAGCCGAGCAACACAGGGAGAAGAAAGCCGTCCAGCAGAATCTTTGCAGAGTTCAGAGCATTCGGCGAGTTCCCGAGGCCGACACAGGCAGCCATGATAAAGACCAACCAAACGAGCCCAGCGTGGCGCAGCGTCCGAGGCACTTCGACGAGCGCACTACGCTTGGCGAAATACAATCCCAGGAAAGCGAAGAAGACGACCACGCGGTCCAGCGTCACGAGGGAGTGTTCCCGAGGAAACGATAGGAAGTAGGGGACCAAAGGGAGGGCCGCCGTCCACACGAGCAGTATTCCGTCAATTCTGCCGCGCACCGCTTCACCGAGCAGTGTGAGGAACCAAAGGGCCAGGCAGCTGCCAACAACCACCAAGCCTGCCTCGGGCATCAAGATACAGCCGGCAACGGCAATCGCACCCACAAGGACGAAAACAGCTTCCAACGAGAAAATTCGCTGTTGCGTTGGTATGGATATGCCAGTGAACATAGCAATGAAAATTGTGCCGTCAGCCTAAAACCAGCTCAAGCAAATGGAACGAAAGGGGACGGATACTTGCGGGGCTCTTGTCAAACGCACGCGCACTCCCCGTTGGCGGCAGAGTGTTGCCGCTCTCCATCGTATATTCCGGGAAGCGATGCGCCAGGCATTGCGGAAGGCGTGGACTGTTTCAATTGCAAGACCTCTCCAGTTGTGACTGCTTGCTCAACCAGAAAAGTCGCTTCGGTTACCTCTATAAGTTCTTCAAATGAAATGGGCGACGGTTTGCCGACGCGGACTGCCTCGATTGTCAATTGAAGCTCGCGACGGTGTCCCTTGTCTTGCAGGCTCTTGAACTTTTGGACCTTCCCATTGCGTGCAAGTTCGAGTGTGCGGAAATCGTCCAGCCGCGCGATCGCGCCTTGGCAGAACACTTCGAAAAACTCCTTTGGAATGCTGCGGTCGCCGTTAGCGAGGTAAAGCAGATTGGCGACCGACCCATCGGCAAACTTCAGCGTGACCGCGACGTTATCCGCTGCGAACTGCGTGCCGTTCGGCAAGCCTGATGCAGTCACGCTCTGAATGGGGAAACCAATCACGGAGCGAGCCCAATCTACGAAATGACAGAACTCACCCACGATGCGGCCGCCTTGCGCCTGAATCCAATGGTCATGCGGCATGAATCCGGCATTTACTCGCACGTGGATCATCATGGGCTCGCGACGGCCGGCGAAGAACTGGCGGATTTTCTCAGTGAACGGTGCAAACCGGCGGTTGAAACCCACCATCACAAACGGGGCGCGCCCGGCCTGCATCTGCGCCGCATACACCTCTTGAAGTTGCGCCAACTGTTCGCGATTCACCGCCAGTGGCTTTTCGACGAACACTGGCCTGCCGGCTTGCAATGCTTGGGCTGTCAAGGTTGCGTGGTTGTCATGGCGCGTTACGATGAATACGGCATCGACATTGGGGTCATTCAGCAACTCCGAAGGCTGTTCCGCAGTTTGAAACTTGAAGGCGCGCTGTGCCGAAGCAGCGCCAGCGCCCGAGACGGTGCCTACGGATTGCAGGCGCACGCCCTTGATGGACTGCAGATTCGGAAGTATTACGCTCGACGCGAAACTGCCGGCACCTATGCAGCCGATCCTCACTTCATCGCCAATGCGAGGCCGCGCTGCTACAACGGCGGGCATGCTCTTCTGCGGGACAGCGGACGCGCCGTTATACTCCAGGATTGCTGTGTATAGGCCATTCTTCAGATCGGCGAATGCTTTTGCACCCTCCTCGATACGGTACCGATGCTCGAGGAGTGAAGCTACGTCTATCTGTCCCGTCGCAAGCAGGTCAAGGAAGGCTTCCATGTTGCGCCGTTCAGTCCAGCGGACATACCCCAGAGGGTAATCGATCCCGCCTTCTTCATACTGCGGGTCGTACCTTCCGGGCCCGTAAGAGCGCGAAAGAGTCAGCGACAACTCCTTCATGTACATGTTGCTGCGCGACACTCCCATGCCAACCACGCCCACAACGATTATGCGGCCGCGGTCACGCAGGATCTTGGCCGCCATCTCAGCCGGCTCAACGGAGTCAGTCGCAGCAGTCAGAATAGCGGCATCGACACCGTACCTGGAAAACTCCTTGATGGTTGAGGCCAGCGTCGGGTCGTTGGCGGCAATCGCGAGATGTGCGCCAAATTCCGCGGCTTGCTTGACGCGTTGGGGCGAAAGATCGATCGCTACGACTCGGCATCCGGCGGCGCGCAGGATCTGGATCGTCAACATGCCCACCAACCCGGCACCGATCACGGCAACCGTTTCGCCAATGCCGGCTTCCGCCTGCCGAACTCCTTGCATCGCGATGGCGCCGATGGTGGTTAAAGAGGCCGCAGCCGAGGACACCTCCGACGGGATGCGTACCGCGAGATTACGCGGAACAAAGTTGATCTCAGCATGGTTGGCGTAAGCGCCGCCGGCGCAAGCGACGCGATCACCCACGCGGAATTCGTGCACGTCATCCGCCACTGAAATGACTTCGCCCGCGCAGCTATACCCTAGAGTCGTCAGCGTATCGAGCTTTGCGTGCACCTTTTCGTACGCGGCTTTCACCCCGTTCTGGCGCGCGTACTCGATAACCTGTTTGACGAGATCAGGACGCGCTTTCGCTTTGGCTAGAAGTGATTTCGAACTTAATTCCAGCGTGGCGCGCTCCGTGCCCGCACTGATTGCCGAATATTGAGTACGCACCAGGAGGCCGCCAGGGCGCAGCTCCGGCGCTGGAACATCGTAGGCGGACACCTCCCCTGATTTCCTATCCGTCATGAGTGCTAGCATTGATTCCTCTAGTTCCGTACGGCATATGTAAATTCGCAGCTTGCAAGTCAGGAATTTCTATTAGAGAACAACTCCGCGTCAGGTGACTCTCCCGGCGGCGTTCTACTCACTTAGACTGCAGTAACGCTCACCTCAAGGTACGCGCCAAATCGCGATGCCTGTTGCCATTTGCAGGATCGCCTCAGCTCCACGTTTGGCAGCACCCTTCGCGGCGCTGCCGGGAATGAAGACGACATCGTCTGGTTGCAGTTGCGGATCAGGAGCCTTTGCGGCCATAATTTTCTTGAGCGAAAGCGGAACATCTTGCGGACCCTCGGGAGTCTTGCGGATAACCCTTGCCGAATCCAGTGCGGCGTTGGGGTTGGTACCCTGAGCGAGGGCGATGGCCTTCAATACGGTAATATCGTTGCCATTTTCCATGACAAAACCACCGGGTTGGTGGACATCGCCGACTACATAAACGACACCGGCCTTGCTAACCATAATGGTGTCGCCGGGCTCGACAGTCACGTTATTCTTCATCGAATCTGCGCCTGTCAATAGCGGTACCTGAAGGGGATGTTGCGGATCATCGCGGCGCGTGACCATCACGTATCGGCCGGCTTT
>Ga0137419_10000251_pt1 | contig 17666 bp, 17 predicted proteins | sample CZODoug3_1_2_16f_FD_108279 | JGI IMG/M metagenome (GOLD analysis project Ga0137419, IMG submission 108279) | Vadose zone soil fungal communities from Angelo Coast Range Reserve, California, USA - CZODoug3_1_2_16fungal (Illumina Assembly) | ecosystem: Environmental > Terrestrial > Soil > Vadose... | reverse complement strand
TCCAGGACTTTCGCGCACCCTTCAGCGCGATCGATTGCGAGCGGTCGGGATCGTAGAGACCGAGCACCGACGCCTGGACGCGCGAGCTCGAGCCCCCGAGAGTCGAGGGGTGCGCGGGGTTGCCTTCGATCTTGGTCGGCCGTCCTTCGTGGCTCTCGACGATCAGGCCGTAGGCGCTCCGGTGGAACGGCATCGTCGTCGCGTAGTAGCGCGGAACCCCCGGGACGACCTCCTCGGGAGGAGCGACATACGGGACGATCTCTTCGACAGGCCGCCGGCACCCCGCGAGCCCCGCGAGCGACAGCGACGCGCCAACGAGCGTCATCATCTCGCGCCGCGTGATCCCCTCGGGAAGCTCCGAGGCGCCCTCCTGGAACTCGCGCTCGAGCGCGGCGCGGTATTCCGGGAGATCCTCGATCTGGGCGAGGCTTCGCCAGTACGTGCGGCTCAACGGTGGCACCCCGAACAGTCAGTCGGCGGATTGACCGGTCGTCCGCCGAGCTGCGCCGCGAGCAGCCGAACGTCCCGCGGCGGGGTCCACTTCATGTTGGTGACCTCCGAGACGGGGCGTCTGTTGGGAGTGGGGTTGCGGTGGCACTCGAGGCACCAGCCCATGCTGAGGGGCATCATCTGCGTGACCGTCTCCATCTCGTCGATGCGGCCGTGACAGCTGACACAGCCGATGCCCGCCGCGACGTGCGCGCGGTGCGTGAAATACGCGAAGTCGGGCAGTTTGTGGACGCGTATCCAGCGCATCGGCCGGCCGCTCTGGGCGCTGTCCCGAATCGGTGCGAGCGCCGCGCTGTCCCTCTTCACGGTCTGATGGCAGTTCATGCACGTCTGCGTGGGCGGAATGTTGGCGACGTTCGAAATCTCGACCGAGGCGTGACAGTAGCGGCAATCGAGACCTAGCTCGCCGACGTGGAGCCTGTGGCTGTACGGAACGGGCTGAGTGGGACGGTAGCCCACGTCCGTGTACCACGGGGAAAAGTAGTACCAGACACCCGCGGTCGCGAGCGTCGGACCGAGGATGACCACGAGGGCGGCCACGAGCGGGAGCTTGTTCCACTGCGGGGGAAAAATCTGGGCCAATGGCTAGGACTCCGTGGCGCTGGAGGATAGTTGCCCAGGCCACGAGTCCGCGACGGAACTGTGATGCGGCGACATCCACGTGACCCCAAAGAATTCGGTCCCAGGAAGCGATTAAATCGAGTCGATTGAGGCCGTGATTTTATTCACAAAGTGAGAAGAGGGTCAAGCACTCGAGACTGACTGAAGACTACTTCGGCGAGTTCTGAGGCGCCTGCTCGAGCGGCCGCACACCGGTCGTCAGCGGTCCGGTCAGGCTCGTGATCGCCCCGGCCGACGTCGATCGAGCCGGCGCCGTGAACCACCCGCGCGACAGGTAATCGGTCAGCGTCAGCGTCAGCATGATCCCCAGGAAGAAGAACGCGGTGCCGACGACCAGCTTCGTCAGCATGCTGCCGTACTTCACGTGCATGAAGAACAGGACGACGAGCGTCGCCTTGAACACCGCGATCGTCAGCGCCACCGGGAAGTTCAGGTTGCCCAGGTTGATGAATGCGGCGATCACCGTGAGGATCGTGCACGCCATCAGCGCGGCAAAGATCGTGAGATACGTGGATGTCGGCGAAATATGTCCTGACATGGCCTACACGATGTGATGCGAACGGTCCACGAGATACAGCAGCGGGAACAGGAAAATCCAGACGATGTCGACGAAGTGCCAGTAGAGACCGCCGAGCTCGACGGGCGTGTACCACTCCGGTGAGAAGCGCTTCCGGTACGCCATCGTGGCGATGACGCTCATCAGCCCGACGCCGATGATCATGTGCAGCGCGTGCACGCCGGTCAGCGCGAAGTAGAGCGAGAAGAAGATCTGCACGTGCGGCGACTCGGGACTCTCCACTCCGCCGCGCAGGAAGTGGAAGTTCGGCCCCGGCACGTGGCCCGTCTCGAACTTCTCTTTGTACTCGAAGAACTTGACGACGAGGAATGTAAGGCCGAGGGCGATGGTCAAGACCAGCCAACCCACGGTCGCGCGCTGGGCGCCGGTCTGCGCCGATCGGACCGCGAGCGCCATCGTCAGGCTGCTTCCGATGAGCACGATCGTATTGAAGCCGCCCATGTAGATGTTCAGCTCCTCGCTTCCCAGCGCCCACGCCACCGGATACCAGATTCGGTACAGCGTGTAGGCGAGGATGAGGCCGCCGAAGAACATCACCTCGGTCACGAGGAACAGCCACATGCCGAGCGTGGAGGCCTCGTGCTGCTGATCCAGGTCCTGGAAGTGATGCTGGAGCGCGGGATGGTGCCTGCCGTGATGCTCGTCGTGCGCCGCGATCGTTCCGTCAGGCAACTTTGATCTCCCGCTTCGAATAGTGATACGCGCCCTCGGTGACGATCGGCGTCGTCAGGAAGTTTTCAGGCAGCGGCGGTGACTGCGTCGTCCACTCGAGGCCGGTGGCCTTCCACGGGTTCGCGCCGGCCGGCGCGCCGAACTTCAGTGAATAGAGGAAATAGAGGGCCGGCAGCACGTAGCCGACGGCCAGGATCGACGCGCCCGCCGACGACAGCACGTTCAGCACCTGGAACTCGGGCGGATACACGTGGTACCGCCGCGGCATGCCCAGGTATCCGAGGATGAACTGCGGACCGAAGGTGAGGTTGAACCCGACGAAGATGAGCAGCGCCGCGAGCTTGCCGAGCGTGTCGTTGTACATGCGGCCGGTCATCTTCGGCCACCAGTAGTGCAGCCCGGCGAAGTACCCCATGATCGCGCCGCCGACCATGATGTAGTGGAAGTGCGCGACGACGAAATAGGTGTCGGTCAGGTGGATGTCGAGGCCGAGCGAGGCGAGGAAGACGCCCGTCAACCCGCCGACAAGGAACAGCCCGAGGAAGCCGAAGACGAACATCATCGGCGTCTTCCACCAGATCGCGCCCTTGTAGAGCGTCGCGGTCCAGTTGAAGGTCTTCACCGCGGACGGAATCGCGACCGCGAACGACAGGAACGAGAAGATCAGCGCCGAGTACGGCGAGATGCCCGCGACGAACAGGTGGTGCGCCCAGACGAGGAAGCCGAACACGGCGATCGCCAGGCTCGAGAAGGCGACGAACGAATAGCCGAACACGTTCTTGCGCGAGAAGCAGGCGATCACCTCGCTGATCACGCCCATCGGCGGCAGGATCATGATGTAGACCGCGGGGTGCGAGTAGAACCAGAACAGGTGCTGGAAGAGCACCGGGTCGCCGCCGAGGCGCGGGTCGAAGATGCCGAGGTGCAGGCCGCGCTCGAGGACGAGCATCAGCAGCGTGATGGCGATCACCGGCGTCCCGAGCACCATGACGAGGCTCGTGGAGTACAGCGCCCAGATGAACAGCGGCAGCCGGAACCATGTCATGCCGGGCGCGCGCATCCGGTGGATCGTCACCATGAAGTTGAGGCCGGTGAGGATCGACGAGAACCCGGTGATGAAGACGCCGATGCCGGTGATGAGGACGTTCGATTCCGAGCCCTGGCTGCTGTACGGCGTGTAGAACGTCCAGCCGGTGTCGACGCCGCCGAGGACCATCGAGGCGATCGTGAAGAGGAAGCCGACGGTGAAGACGTACCAGCTGAGCAGGTTCAGCCTCGGGAACGCGACGTCCCTGGCGCCGATCATCAGCGGCATCACGAAGTTGCCGAGCACCGCGGGCACGGCCGGCACGAGCACGAAGAAGACCATCGTCACGCCGTGCATCGTGAACATCCGGTTGTAGACGTCGGCCGACAGCAGGTCACCGGCAGGCGTCGTCAGCTCCATCCTGATCAGCGTCGCGAAGATGCCGCCGAGCGCGAATGCGGTCGAGACGACGATCAGGTAGAGGATGCCGATCCGCTTGTGGTCCTTCGTCAGCAGCCACGACGACACCGTGTGCGCGTGGTTGATGTAGGTGACCGGCTTCTCCACGACCATGGTTTCCATGCGAATCCTTATTGCGCGGATGCGACGCGGGTCCCGCCCGCCTGCAGCGACTTGATGTACTCGATCAGCGACGCCACGCCGTCCTCGTTGATGAGCCCCTGGAAGGTCGGCATGACGCGCTCGTACCCCTTCACCGTCTTTGCCTGCGACGACAGGATCGACTCGCGCAGGTAGCTCTCGTCCGCGGTCACGACCGCGCCGCTGTCGAGCGTCACCTGCGATCCGTACACGCCGACGAGCGATGGCCCGCGGCCGGTCCCATCGGAGAGGTGACACGTCACGCAGGCCAGCTGCGTGAAGAGCGCCTCGCCCCGCTGCAGCATCGACCCGCCCGCGGTCGTTCCGCCGCCGCCGAGCCACGCCTGGTAGTCGGCCTGCTCCATCACGTAGACGGTGCCGATCATCCCCGAGTGCCTCGTCCCGCAGTATTCGGCGCAGAACAGGTGGTACTCGCCGACCTTCGTCGCCTCGAACCAGATGGCGCTGTACCGTCCCGGCACGGCGTCCGCCTTCACGCGGAACGCGGGAATGAACAGGTCGTGCAGCACATCCTCCGACGTGAAGACGACGCGCACCGGGCGGCCGATGGGCACGTGGAGCTCGTTGATCTCGCGCTGGCCGTCGATGTGCTGGAACCGCCACATCCATCGCTTGCCGGTCGAATAGATCTCGAGCGTCTGATCCGGTGCCCGGACGATGTGGAAGAAGACGACCGATGCCCAGACGAAGATGCCAATCGCCGTGAAGAACGGGATGAGCGACCACCCCAGCTCGAGCGGCACCGAGCCGGTAATCGGCGCGCCCACCTTGTCGCCGGTGTGGTCGCGGTACTTGATGGCGAAATAGGTGACGCACACCACCACGATGATCGCGAAGAACGCGGTGATCGAGATGACGCCGAGATAGAGGCTGTCGACCTCGGGAGCGAGGGTGGACGCCTGCTCGGGGAACAGCTGAAATCCAGACAGCATAAGAACAGCTACGCGTGGCCCTCCATGGGCGGGTGCGTCTCGCGCCACCGCATCAGGGCGATGAACGTGCCCAGCAGCACGACCGTCAGCACGCCGCCAATCCGCACGAGATTCATCACGACGGCGCCGTACCGGCCGTTCGCCGGGTCGTAGTGGTAGCAATACAGGAGCAGCTCGTCGATGAGCGACCCGATGTGGCCCTGCCCCGACTCCACGAGGGCGAGCCGCAGCTCTTTCGGCGAGTACTCGATGCCGTAGAAATAGCGTGAGAGCCGTCCGTCGGGCGTGAGCACGAGGAGGCCGCTCAGGTGCGCGAACTGCTGCGTCTTGTCGTCCCACATGTAGAAGAACCCGGCGGCGGAGGTGACCAGCCTGATCTGCGGCTCTTCGCCCGTCAGGAAATGCCACGCGCCCGACTGGTTCTGCATCGACCAGTAGTTCATCAACGCGGTCTTCTTGGCGAACGCGGTCTCCGGCTTGTCGCGCGGATCGAAGCTGATGAAGACCACGTCGAAATCCTTCCCCGCGCTGAAGGGGAGCACCTTCGCCGCGCTCGACACGCCATTCATCACCTGGGTGCAGAGCATCGGGCAGCTGTAATAGACGAACGCGAGAATCACGGGACGCTGGCCGTCGAAGTAGCGACCGAGCGTCACGTCGCGGCCGTTCTCGTCCTTGAACGGCGTGTCGAGCGTCAGCTGCGCGTCGAGGCGCTGCCTGAACGAGACGTTCTCGAGCTGCGGCAGGCGCGCGGTCGCCAGCGTGCCGGGCTCCATCATGTCGACGCCCGGTTGCGGGAAGCCCGGCTCCGGCTGCGCGTACGCCGGAATGCTCCATGCCCACAGCCCGATGCTCAATGCCGAGAGAAACACACCAGTACGCGAACGGCGGAGTCGAGCGGCGCGCATCGAGCGTTGAGCCTTGGGCATGTCGGTCCTACTGCCTCCGTTTCTCGAGAACACGCCCCGAGCTCGAATCCGACGGGAACATGTCCAGCGGCTCGGGCGGCGTCGACGCGTCCACGGGACGCGTGGTCAGGGCGCCGCGTTCGAGCATCAGCCGCATGGCGTCCTGGATGGGAATGTGCACCGTGCCCGAGTTCTTATCCACCCATCCGTAGCTGTTCAGCTCCGCATCCTCTTTCGTCCGGAACTCGTAGAGCTCGTTGCGCGGGAACTGCTGCAGCCGCGGTTCGGCCGGCAGCCGGGGCGGCCCGTTGACCGCCAGCGGGTACCGCTGCGTGTCGACCCGTTCGGTCGATTCACGGATGAGCAGCCAGTACATCCCGGCGAGGCCGACGTGCACGATCACGGCGGAGGCCACCAGCCAGATCGCGAACGTGATCATCGGCCCGGCGTGCGCGTCGGTGTGCTCGTAGGTGGAGCCCGGCGGCGTGACGAGATACTGGTCGTCCGCCGAGTGGTGGCCGAGAACATCGTGGTGCTGGACGTGCTCCGCCATCAGTGGCCTCCCGAGCCTTCGAGCGCCGAGGCCAGATACGGGTCGCCAATCGGCAGCAGCGGCCGCTGGCGCAGCTGCGTGTAGAACATCCAGAACCACAGCCCGCCGATGGCGACCGGCGTGACGACGTCGAGCCAGCTCACGAAGAAGACGCTCCCGTGCTCGCCCGCCACGAACCAGCGGTTGGCGCCCGCGCTGCTGAATTCGGGCGTCACGTACATGAAGGTGTCTATGACACGGACGATCAGCAGCCACAGGGCCAGCCTGACGAGCCGGTCGGGCGTCCGCTTCAGCGGACGCGACAGGAGGAGGCAGAACGGCACCACGAACTGGAACACGAGCAGGAACAACGCGAGGTACTGCCAGCCGCCCTCGATGCGCGTCAGCACGTACGGGATTTCGTCCTGCAGGTTCGCCGCGTAGACCAGCAGGTACTGCGAGAACTGGAAGTAGGCCCACATCATCACGAAGGCCAGCGTCAGCTTGCCGTAATCGGCGAAATGCGATGGTCTGAACAGCGCGCCCATCGGCGGCGTCTTGCTCAGGTACGCGGCCATGAGGATCGTGAATGCCAGGCCCGCGAGCCCCAGGTAGTTCAGGAACAGGAACCCGAACATCGTCGAATAGAAGTCCGGGTTGAGCGACATGAACCAGTCCACGCCGACGAAGGTGATCGACAGCGCCAGGAACACGAGGCCGCCGCCGCTCAGCCGCTGCATGCTGCGGGTCGCGTCGAGGTGGCCTTCGTCCTGCGCGCGCGACAGCGCCGTCATGCGCCACGCGATCAGGTTCCACCCGATGAAGTAGAACGCCGCCCGCGCGAGGAAGAACGTGGGGTTGAAATAGACCGCCTTGTGCCTGAGGATTTCGTCGCCCTGCATCAGCTCCGCGTGCGTCCACGGGTACAGGCGGTTCATGCCGAGGGCGACCGGAACGAAGAGGAGGGTGAGCAGTGGCAGCGTGCGGCTCGACGCCTCCCACACGCGCCGCACCACCATGCCCCACGCGCCGCCCGAGAGGTGATGGATCATCATCAGCCCCATCGAGCCGAGCGCGACGCCGAGCCACAGCATGTAGCCGATGAGCCAGGCGCGGAAGAACTGATCGCGGTTGATGAAGAAGCCGACCGCGCAGAGCACGAGCGCACCGACGCCGATGACCAGCGACCGCGAGCGGCGCGCGTCGATATCCGCGGGCGGGTCGTACATCACCTGTGCGCTCACCGGGCCTCCGGCCGTTGGGCCTCACCGGCTGGCGCCGCGGGCCGATCGAGATCCGCGCGGCGATCGTCGGGAACGTCGCCGGTGGCTGCGTGCTGGCTGAACTGCAGCGCGCGTTCGTACGCGACGATCGCCCAGCGGTCCTCCACTGGGATTTGCGCCGCGTAGTCCTGCATCGCGCCGAAACCGTGCGTCATCACGTCGAAGAAATAGCCGGCGGCGGCGTTCCGGAGGCGATCCTCCATGAACGACGGCGGCTGCCGCATGCCGCGCTGCACGACGACCCCGTCGCCCTTCCCCGTGCGTCCGTGGCAGGGCGAGCAGAAGATGTCGTAGCGCTCCCGGCCGCGCGCGAGCGTCGCCGCGGTGACAGGCATCGGGAATTGGTTCGCGAGCGTGCCGCCGATCTTGCCCGTGTAGAGCAGTTCGTCGCCGTCGGTCAGCGGGTTGCGCGACACCGTGTTCGCCACCGGCATCCGCGCGGACTGGCCGTCGCTGAAGAAGGAGCTCGCCTCGAGCGGCTCGTATCTCGGCGAGTCGTGCATGTCCTGTCTGCACGCTCCGAGCGCGAGGCTGGCCACGAGAATCGCGCTCAAACTCCCAGGACGCCAGTCCCTAAGCCGCAACTTCGGATACCCCCAGCGGATGAAGGTCCTTCAGAAACGACTCGGTCGCGTAGCGATCGAACTTCGGATCCGTGGACTCGATGCAGAGAAAGAACCGGTCGCGCGACGCGCGGGCGAACGCCTGCACGTTGAAGACCGGGTGATACGGTTTCGGCAGCCCGTTGAGCGCCAGCATGCCGACAAACGCGGCGAGCGACGCGCCGAGCACCGTGCACTCGAAGGTGACCGGGATGAAGTGCGGCCAGCTGTGGAACGGCCGGCCGCCGATGTTCATCGGCCAGGTCACCACCTGCGTCCAGTACTCGAGGTAGTAACCGCCGCCGCCGCCAAAGATCCCGCCGAGCAGCACGATGAGCGGCAGCGGATTCTTCTTCAGGCCGAGCGCGTCGTCCAGTTCCTCGATCGGAAACGGCGTGTAGGCGTCCATCGCCTTGTAGCCGGCCAGCCGCGCGCGATTCGCCGCCTCGACGAGATCCGTCGGGTTGTCGAATTCGGCCATCAGGCCGTGAATCATCTCGGTCTGCGGTGCGTGCGCCATGATCTAGAGCAGGTGCTCCGTGGTCGATCCCCCCTTCACCCTCGCCTCGGGCACGAGCGTGCGCACCTCGAAGATCGAGATGGCCGGCAGCAGGCGGACGAAGAGGAAGAAGAGCGACAGGAATAGTCCGATCGTCCCGGTGAACATGCCGAAGTCCCACTTGGTCGGCGCATACATGCCCCACGAAGACGGCAGGAAGTCGCGGTGAAGGCTGACGACGATGATGACGAAGCGCTCGAGCCACATGCCGACGTTCACCAGCAGCGAGAGGATGAACAGCAGGACCACGTTGTCGCGGACGCTGCGGAACCAGAACAGCTGGATCATGCAGGCGTTGATCGCGATGAGCATCCAGTAGAACGGACCGTACGGGCCCGTCTGCCGGTTCGTCATCATGAACTGCTCGAACAGGTTGCCGCTGTACCACGCGTAGAACACTTCGTTCACGTATGCGTAGGCGACGATCATCCCCGTCGCGAGCATGATCTTCGTCATGTTGTGGATGTGACGCATCGTGATGAGGTCTTCGAGCTTGAATGCGGCGCGCATCGGGATCGCGAGCGTCATGACCATCGCGAACCCGGAGTAGATCGCGCCGGCGACGAAGTAGGGCGGGAAGAACGTCGCGTGCCACCCGGGAATCTCCGAGACCGCGAAGTCGAAGCTCACGACCGTATGGACGGAGAGGACCAGCGGCGTCGAGAGGCCCGCGAGCAGCAGGTAGATGGTCTCGTAGCGCTGCCAGTGCCGCGCCGAGCCGCGCCAGCCGAGCGCGAGCACGCCGAAGATGCGCTGCGCGAATTTCGACTGGGCCGAATCGCGCAGCGTCGCCAGGTCCGGAATCAGGCCGGTGAACCAGAAGAGCAGCGACACCGTGAAATAGGTGGAGACCGCGAACACGTCCCAGATGAGCGGGCTGCGGAACTGCGGCCAGAGCTGCATCGTGTTCGGGTAGGGGAACAGCCAGTAGGCGGCCACCCAGGGACGGCCGGTGTGCAGCAGCGGGAACATCGCCGCGCATGCCACCGCGAAGAGCGTCATCGCTTCCGCGAAGCGGTTGATCGACGTGCGCCACTGCTGCCGGAAGAGCAGCAGAATCGCGGAGATCAAGGTGCCCGCGTGGCCGATCCCGATCCACCAGACGAAGTTGATGATGTCGAACGCCCAGCCAACCGGGATGTTGTTGCCCCAGATGCCGATGCCGGTGAACAGCAGCTTGACGATCGTGAGGTTCAGGATTGTCAGGAACATGAACGCGATCGCGAACCCCAGGAACCACCCTATCGGGGTGCGATGCGTGAGCACGATCCCGCTGATCTTGTCGGTGACCGATCCGAAGGTATGACCCGGCGCGATGACATCGGGCGTCCGCGCGAGCAGCTCGCGGTGTGCGGCGGTCATGCTGCCCGTCTCGGGAGGCGCCTGCAACGGCTGCTGCGGCGCCGCCATCAGCGTGCCTCCCCGTCGGTCGCCGTCGGCGCGGGCTCGAGCTCGGCATTCGGATTGCGCACGAGCGCGAGGTATGACGTGCGCGGACGATTGTTCAGTTCATTCAGCAGCGTGTAATTACGCGGACTCGCTTTCAGCTTCGACACCTGGCTGCCCGAGTCGTTGATGTTGCCGAAGACAATCGCGTTGGTCGGACACGCCGCCTGGCACGCCGTCAGGATCTCGCCGTCGCGAATCTGTCGATCGTCCAGCTTGGCGGCGATGCGCGCCTGGCTGATGCGCTGCACGCAGTACGTGCACTTCTCCATGACGCCGCGGCTTCGGACCGTGACGTCGGGGTTCCGCATCGGCCACAGGCTCTGGGTATCCCAATCCTGGTAGAGCAGGAAGTTGAAGCGGCGCACCTTGTACGGGCAGTTGTTCGAGCAGTACCGCGTGCCGACGCAGCGGTTGTAGACCATGTCGTTCAGGCCTTCGTCGCTGTGGCTCGTCGCCGCCACCGGGCACACCACCTCGCACGACGCGTTCTCGCACTGCTGGCACGGCATCGGCTGGTGATACGTGTCGGGGTTCTCGAGGTCGCCGGTGTAATAGCGGTCCACGCGGAGCCAGTGCATCTCGCGGCCGTTCATCACCTGCGGCTTGCCGACCACCGGCACGTTGTTCTCGGCGACGCAGGCGACCACGCAGGAGTTGCAGCCGGTGCAGACGTTCTGGTCGATCGTCATGCCCCACGCGTAGCCGTCGTACTTGTAGGACTGCCAGTACATCGACAGCGGCTTGCCTTCGCCCTCTTCCAGCTTCCGGGCGAACCCCGGATCCGCGTCGTACTGCGTCTTGGTGGCGACACGGACGAGGTTGCGCCCTTCGAGCGACCAGTGATCCTGCGTGCAGGCGAGCTGGTAGCTCTCGCCTGTCTTCGTCAGCTCGACGCCCTGCAGGATGTCCTGCGAATCGAACGAGCGCAGCGCGTTGACGTCGAAGCCCGTGTTGTTGCCGGCGCGGCCCGAGCGCGTACGGCCGTACCCCAGATGCAGCGTCAGCGTGTCCGGCGCCTGACCGGGTGCGAGCCACACCGGAATCCGCAGCGCACGGCCTCCCTGCTTCAACTCGACGACATCGCCGCTGATCAGGCGGAGGCGATCCGCGGTGCCGGGAGAAATCAGCGCCGCGTTGTCCCACGTCAGCTTCGTCAGCGATTTCGGCACTTCCTGCAGCCAGGCGTTGTTGGTAAAGCGGCCGTCGTGAACGGTGGGATCGGGCCGGAAGACGGCTTCGAGTCCCTGCACGGGCGCGCGCGGCGCAGTCTGCGCGGCGAAATTCGCCTTGACCGCCACCGTCTTCGGCCTGAACGCGGTGTTCGGGACGACGCCGTCGTGCAGCCATTGACGCCAGTCGCGATCGAACCGTGACGTGGCGTTCGTGGCGACGGGCGCGGCGGCGGGCGCCGCAGCGGGCGGCGCGGCGGCAGGTGCGCGGGCCGGAGCGTTCTGCACGGCGGCCGCGGGTCTCGCACCACCAGCTGCGGCGGCGGCGGTTGCACCCGCGGCAGGTGGCGCGGCGGCGGGCGCCGCAGGTGCCGGGCCGCTGACCTTCCCCGTGCCGGCTGCAGCGCCGGGGCTGCTCCAGTACGCGCGAACGAGGTCGTATCCAGGCCGCTCGCCGCCCCCGCTCAGCGCCGCCATCACTTCATGCGCCGACTTGCCGCCGTACAGCGGCGCGATCAGCGGCTGAATGATCGTCGCGGTGCCGTCGTCGGCGCGCACGTCGCTCCACGACTCGAGATAGTGGGCTTCGGAAATGTGCCAGTGGCAGAGCGCCGAGGTCTCGTCTTCGTACAGGCCGACATGGACGCGGAGCGCGACCTTCTGCATCGCGTCGGCAAACTTCAAGTCGACCGGCGCGCTGTACACCGGATTGGCGCTCATGATGACCAGCAGCGCGACCGTCCCCGCGTTCATGTCGTTGACGAGCGTCTGCAGCGCCGCGCGCTGATCCATCGGCTGCACTTCGGCCGTCTGCGTGTACGTGACGGTCGCCCCGACGTTGCCGAGCGTGTCGTTCATCGCGTGCGCGAGCGCATGCACGATGGCCGGCTGGCCGTCGCCGGCGACGACCAGGCTGCGGCCCCTGGTGGCCTGGAGGTCCCTCACCAGCGGATCGATCCAGCGCATCGCCGCCTGCGGAACGGTCGCATCACCCGCGCCCGCGACGCCGACGCGCGACGCAACGGCGCGCGCGACCGCTTCGATCTCGCTCCCCTTCAGCGGCAGCCGGTGATCGGCGCGCGAGCCGGTGTTGGTGGCATCGCATTCGACGGCGTAGAGGCGATTGAGCTGCGCCTGGTCACCTTCGAGGCGCCGCCGCGATGCAAACGCGCGCGAGTGGCGAACGCCGGAGGGGCTGGTGCAGAGGAAGTCCGCGTCGAGCGACAAGATGACGTCGGCCTTGTCGATCGCGTATTGCGCATCGACGTAGTCGCCGAAGGCGAGCTGGCTGCCGGCGCGCGCGTTGTGACGGCCGGCGGGATCCCACTGGACCCACTTCGCCTGCGGGAAGCGCATCAGGAATTCGCGCATCTGCGCGCCGAGCGTCGGCGAGGCGACCGTTTCCGTCAGTATCCTGATGCCGGCGCCCTGGCTGGCTTCCTGCGCCTTGAGCGGATCCTGCAGCGAAGTCGTGAACCCGCTGAACGGACGGATGTCGCCGAGGTTCGTGATGTTTCGCGATCGATCCGGGTCGTAGAGACCGAGGATGGACGCCTGGGCGAACAGATCGGTGGCGCCGCGGCTCGACGGGTGATCCGGGTTGCCTTCCACCTTCGTCGGACGCCCCTCGTGGCTCTCGACCAGCAACCCGATGCCCGCGCCGTTCATCGGCATCGCGGTGGCAAAAAAGAGAGGCTTGCCGGGGACCTCTTCTTCCGGCTGACGCACGTACGGAACGATTTCCTCGTCCGGCTGCCGCGTGCAGGCGCTGACGCCCGCGAGCGCCAGCGAGGCGCCCATCAGCTTCAGGAAGCTGCGGCGGCCGACGGGATCGAGCCACTCGGATGCGTTCTGCGGGAACTCGCGGTGAAGGAATTCCTTGAATTCGGGCGTCTCGGCGAGCGATTCGAGACTGCGCCAGTACTGCCGCCCCCGGGTCGCCTCGAGGCGTGCACGCAACGCATCGATCTGGTTGCGTTGGTTCACGTTCGCGTCACTCATCGATGGCACGTCGAGCAGTTCGTGGGCGGGTTGACGTTGTATGCCTTCATCAGCTGGGGGCCCAGAACGGACTGATCCATGGCCGGGCGATACCCCATCGTCGTAATCTCGCTGCGCGGACGAAGATTCGGCGCGGGATTCCTGTGGCAATCGATGCACCACTCCATCAGGAGTGAGTTCTGCTGGTAGGTCAGCGGCATCTGGTCGATGCGCCCGTGACAGGTCTCGCAGCCAACGCCCTTCTTGATGTGAATGCTGTGGTTGAAGTAGACGAAGTCCGGAAGATCGTGGACGCGGATCCAGTGCAGCGGGCGGTTGTCCCGGAAACTCGCGCGCACGGGCTCGAGGAACGTAGCATTGGCGAACAGAACCGCATGGCAGTTCATACACGTCTTCGTCGGCGGAATTCCCGCGAACGAAGACGTCTCGACCGACGTATGACAGTACCGACAGTCGATGCCGTCGTCGGTGACGTGGTGCATGTGGCTGAACTGGAGCGGCTGCTCGACGAAGAGCTGCTGCCTGGTGACGTAGCTCGATCGCGCGAGCACGATTGCCAGCAAAACCAGGCCGCCGCCGAGGGAGAGAAGGCCGAAGATACTGACTTTAGAGAGGGTATTGGCGCTTCGGCGGAATATCTGCGGCATCTGACGTCGTTCGGTACGCCCACCGCGTGCAGTGGAGCCTGCTTACACGGAGACCCTTCTCGAAGTGACCAACCAAGGCTTGTACCACAGTTGTGAAAAAAGGATCAAGGAAGGACAATCACTCCGATGAGCGACGAACGGAAGTACCGGCAGCGCGGCTACCAGGACGATCAACGCGAGCGCGCGCCGAAGCCCACGCTTCGAAAACCACCTGAGCCGGGTGCGCCCGCCGGAGCTCGACGCATCTCGCAGGACGGCCCGAAGAACCTCAACATGCCGGGCTTCCGCGAGGTCGTGCGCTGCTCGCAGTGCGGCAATCCCGTGTCGTCCGACGTCGGGTTCGAGACGCGGTGCCCGAAGTGCGGCACCGATCTCCACACGTGCTCGCAATGCGTGTCGTTCGATCCCGGCAGCCGGTTCGAGTGCATGGACACGCGGCTGACCGCCCGCATCTCGCCGAAGAACACCCGCAACTCCTGCACCTTCTTCTCGCCGCGCACCACCGTCGAGCGCGAAACGACGACGCCGCGCAGCGACGACGCGCGAAAGGCGTTCGACGACCTGTTCAAGTTCTAAGGGAATGGCGCTGCTCTCGGAATCCGACCGGCAGACCGTCCGCGACCACCTCGCCGCCATCCATCACCCGGTCACGCTGCTGTTCTTCACCCAGACGATCGGCGGCCCCGAGAGCGCGGTCATCGCGCGGCAGGTCCTCGACGAGGTCGTCAGCCTCAACGACCGGGTCTCGCTCGAGGAGGTGAACTCCATCCTCGACAAGGAGCGCTCGGAGCAGTACGGCATCAGCCACATTCCCGCGGTCGCGATTCTTCGCGATGGCAAATACACGCGTATGCGGTTCTTCGGCGCGCCCGCGGGCTACGAGTTCATGTCGCTGGTCGAGGCGGTTGCCCTTGCCGGCGGCGACGACTCGGGGCTGAGCGACGCGAGCCGGAAGCTGATCGCCGAGCACGTCACCACGCCGCTCGACATCCAGGTGTTCGTGACGCCCACTTGTCCCCATTGCCCGCGGATGGTCACGCTCGCGCACCGGATGGCGATTGAGCACCCGCTCATTCGGGCGACGTGCGTCGAGGCCACTGAATTCATGGACCTGTCGCGGCAATACCAGGTCACGGGCGTACCGAAGACGATCGTCAACGGGACGATCGAGATTCTCGGCGCCGTGCCTGAAGACGAGTTCGTGCGAACGGTGCTGCAGCAACCGGTTGGCCCTGTCGACGGGGACACTCCGCCCGAGTAGGTAGGCCCCGTACTTTCGGACCCTGCGTCATCGCGAACGGTTGAGATTTAAGACGGAATTCTGTCTGTTATGCTGCTGCCTTTATGGCTGGAGGGCGGCGGCTGACGAAGGTGCGGCTCGCGGATTTTTCGCGGCAGCTCAAGACGCTGATCGACAAGGCCCAGCGGCTCCGCGACGAAATCAATCGATCGCTCATCGCCGCCACTCCACCACCACCGGCTCCCGACGGCGACGTCCGCCGCCGCCGCCCGCGTGAACGGCACTAAGCACGTTATTGATTGAGCGCCGCACGCCAGGCCTCAGAGTACTTGTATCCGCCGCCCGTGTTGAAGAGCACGACGGACTCGTGGCGCGCGATTTTTCCCGCCGCAACCAGCGTGCTGATGGCTGCCAGCCCCGCGCCGCTTTCCGGCGCGCCGAACACGCCTTCGAACCTCGCCATGTCGACGCACGACGCCATGAGCCTGGCGTCGCTCACGGCCACCGCTTCGCCGCGGCTCGCGTAGACATCCGACAGGATCAGGAAGTCGCCGAGCGGCTTCGGCACGCGCAGCCCGGCGGCGACCGTGGCGGCGCTCTCCCACATCACGGACGCGGGCTGGTGCTGCTCGAACGCGCGGACAATCGGCGCACATCCTTCGGCTTGCGCCGCAATCATTCGCGGCCGCGCCTTCCCCGTGAGCCCCATGACCTCCAGCTCCTCGAAGGCCTTCCACATCCCGATGAGGCCGACGCCTCCTCCCGTGGGGTAGACGATGACGTCGGGCAATCCCGCCTCGAGCTCCTCCCATAGCTCGTAGCCCATCGTCTTCTTGCCCTCGATGCGGTACGGCTCTTTCAGCGTCGACACTTCGTACCAGCCGTTGGCAGAGGCGTTCTTCGCGATGAACGCGCCGCAGTCGGAAATCAGGCCGTCGATGAGATGGATGTCCGCGCCGAACGCGCGGCATTCGAGAACGATGGCGGCGGGGGTGTCGGATGGCATCGCGATCGCGCACCGAAGTCCGGCATGCGCCGCATACGCTGCGGCGGCTCCGCCGGCGTTGCCCGCCGTCGGCAGTGCGATGGTGCGGATGCCGAGCGCCTTCGCCATGCTGACGGCGGCCGACAGGCCACGCGCCTTGAACGAGTTGGTCGGGTTCTGGCCTTCGTCCTTGATATACAGCCGCTCGAGACCGAGATGCTCGCCGAGCCGGGGCGCGTGCATCAGCGGCGTCATGCCCTCGCCGAGCGTCACGGGTGGCGCCGCAGGCATGACTTCCTCGTATCGCCACATCGACGAGACGCGAGTCTTCACGGCCGCGCGGCTGAACGTGCTCCGCGCCTTTGCAAGGTCATACCTGGCGAGGAGTGGGCCGCCGCAGGCTTTACAGAGGTTCTGCGGCTGCCTGAAATCGAACGTGTGTCCGCAGCCGGGCCGTGAACATTCGAGATGCGTCAGGGTTGATGCGGGCACGCGGGCTAGTAGCGGCAGGCGGGTGTGACGCGGAAGTCCACCAGCTCGCGAGCTGGCACGGTGTCGACCGTTGCCTGAAAGCGAAACTCGGTCTTCGCGGACGAACCCGCCTGCCCGGACTTCAGCATGTGTTCCTGCGTCATGGTGCGACGAACTCGAAAGCTGCGCCAGCTCCCGACGTCGACGTCCGACTCCAGCAGCGTGCCGACTTCGATCGCAAACGTGCAGTGTACGTCGCGCGCGCAAGCGTTGCGAACTGAATACATGCCGTCGATGACACGCCCATCGCGAGACGCCTTTTCGATGGCGTTCTCGCCATCGTTGTGGACAACGCATGCGTCGGGACTCGTCTCGCCTTGCCGCGCTGCCGCCAGCCGCCGCGCGGCGACCGCCGGCACGCATCCCTCCAGATCGTAGGTGCGCGGACGCCAGGGCAGACGCCGCGCCATGCTGTTTCCAAGCCCGGTCATGTCCGTCTGCAGGATGGCCACGTCGGACGGAGTCAATCCGACTCTACTCACCAGCGCGCGAATTCCGTAGCAGTCGGCCTCCTGCTCCTGGGCGGCGCTGAATGACGCCCGCGGATCGTGCCCCAGCGCGTGGTGGCCGCACTCATGGGCGTACACAAAGAGTTGATCCTGTGGCAGAACGCCATCGACTTTCCGGGGGATCGTACTGGACGACCGCGCGTGCATCCGAGTCGATAACCGCCTTCGCGATCGTTCCGTTCGAGACCTGCACGGCGGTCACGGCTCGCCCGTTTGCGTCGTTGCAGGTGATCGTCAGAGGAACTGGCTGCGCCTCGGCCGAGGCGGCGGTGAGTATGAAGCCGGCGGTGA
>Ga0137419_10000247_pt1 | contig 17762 bp, 14 predicted proteins | sample CZODoug3_1_2_16f_FD_108279 | JGI IMG/M metagenome (GOLD analysis project Ga0137419, IMG submission 108279) | Vadose zone soil fungal communities from Angelo Coast Range Reserve, California, USA - CZODoug3_1_2_16fungal (Illumina Assembly) | ecosystem: Environmental > Terrestrial > Soil > Vadose... | reverse complement strand
ATCCGCGCGGCCGCGAGCGCCGGCCTGACATTCGTCATCGTCACCGACCATGGCGACGCGACCCGAGCGACCGACCTGCCGGATTACCGCAATGGCGTCCTCTACATCGATGCCGTCGAAATCAGCACGCGAGACGGCCACGTCATCGCGCTCGCGTTGCCGAGGGCGCCCTATCCGCTCGGCGGGGAAGGGCGCGATGTCGTCGACGACATTCACCGGTTGGGCGGCCTGGCCATTGCCGCGCATCCCGGCTCGGCGAAGCGCGAGCTGCAATGGACCGACTGGAATGCGCCGCTCGACGGGCTCGAGTGGCTCAACGCCGACAGCGAATGGCGCGACGAGCGTCCGTGGACGCTGGCGCGGGCGCTGTTGACGTATCCGTTCCGTCCGCCGCAGGCGCTGGCGCTGCTGCTCGATCGGCCCGAGGCCGTCATCCGGGAGTGGGACGAACTGGCGCAGCGGCGCCGCGTCGTCGGCCTCGCGGCGGTCGATGCGCACGCCCGCGTCGGCGTGCGCTCGCTCGGCGAGCCGTACGACACCGCGGGCTCGCTGCACTTCCCGTCCTATGCCAATTCGTTCCGGGAGTTCTCCGTCGAGCTCTCGGACGCGCGGCTGAACGGCACTGCGGACGCCGATGCGCGAACCGTGATCGACGCCATCCGCGAGGGGGCCTTCTATTCGACGATTGACGCGCTTGCCGGTCCGGCGGCGCTGAGCGTCGCGGCAACCGGCGAGGAGCGCGCGCATCTCCACGTCGAGGCGCAGGCGCCGGACGACGCGACGATCACGCTGTTTCGGGACGGTGCACCGGTCGCATCCGCGCGGGGCGGACGGCTGGATCACGACGCATCGACGGCACCGGGTGTCTACCGCGTCGAGGTCGCGCTGCCGGGCTCGCCGGGAACGCCGCCGGTTCCGTGGCTCATGTCGAATCCGGTCTACGTGAAGCGCGCGCCCGAGGGGGCCTCGCCACAACCGGAGCGATCGCCGCCGCGAACGTCGACGACGCTGTACAGCGGCGGTCCCCCTCGCGGCTGGACGATCGAGAAAAGCGCCAGCTCCGATGCCGCGATGGACGTCATCGGCGCGATTGCCGGGTCGCAGCTCCGCCTGAGGTTTGCGATTTCGGGAACCGCCGCGGACAGCCCGTACGCGGCGTTCGCGATGCCCGCTGGGGCCGCGATTGCGATGTACGACCGGCTCGTGTTCACCGCGCGCGCGGACCGGCCCATGCGGCTGTCGGTGCAGCTGCGTGCCTCGGCCGGAGAAGGGGAGCGATGGCACCGGTCGGTCTATCTGGATCAAACGCCGCGGACCGTCGACCTGCCGTTTTCGGACTTCCGGCCGCTCGGCACGACGACCAGCGCGCTGCCGGTTCTGTCGAAGGTGGATGCGATTCTCTTCGTGGTCGATACCGTCAACGCGAAAATCGGATCGAACGGGCAGATGCAGATCGACGACATCAAATATGGGCGGTGAGGTTTCGAAGAGGGCGCGGCCTTCAGGCGGCGCTCAGGTACGGACTGTCAGCAGCAGATATGCCGCGCCCGCGCCGAAGAGGAGATTGGGCGCCCACGCCGCGAGCATCGGCGCGACGAGGCCGCCGGTGCCGAGCGCGGCAAAGACGCTGAAGGCGACCCAGTAGGTGATGGCGATGACGATCCCGACGCCGATCCCGTACATCGCGCCGCGGCGGCCGGCCGTCACCGCGAAGGGCACCGCGATGAGCGTCATGATCAGCGTGACGAAGGGGAACGACGCCTTGCGTTCGAGCGCCACCTGCTGGGCGATGACGTCGAAGCCGCTCCGGCGCAGCTGCTCGATGTAGGTCTGCAGCTGCGAATAGCTCATGAACTGCGGCTCCGGCTGCCGCGTGCCGAAATACGACGGCGGGTCGAGCGTGAAGTCGGCGACCGGCTGGGAGGCGAACCGCCGCGTGTCGCCCGACGGCAGCAGCTCGCGCGACCACGCCCGCTCGGCGCGCCACGTGTTGGGCGTGCCCGCCTTCGGCGCATAGCGCGCGACCTCCGCGTACGAGCGGCGCGCGAGCGACCGCATGTTGCCCGAGAACTCGTACACCGACAGCCCCATCAGCGCGTTCGCCTTCGGGTCGAAGTAGTTGTAGTGATAGATCTCGCCGTGGGTGCCGACGACCCACTGGCGCGTCAGCATGTCGAGCGTCTCCGGCGCGATGCCGTTCATCACGCGCTTGATCGCGTCGGCCTTCCGGTTCCACTCGCCCAGGATGGTCTGCTCGAGCGCGAACAGCGTCCCGCCCGCCAGCAGCGCGACGCCGAGCATCGGGACCGCGACGCGATAGAGGCTGATGCCGCACGCCTTCATCACGATGAGCTCGCTGTTCTTCGTCAGCACGCCGATGGTGACGAGCGAGGCGAGCAGCACCGACATCGGCAGCACGTAGTAGACGTACTGCGGCAGCAGGTACCAGAGGTACGCGCCCATCGTGGCCCACGTCGCCGCGCCCTTGAACACCTTGTCGGACCGGTCGATGAACGTCGAGATGTAGAACAGCGCCAGCAGGCCGAGCGCGCAGAGCAGGAACACGCGCACGTACATCGACGTCACGTAGCGATCGAGGATGCTCGGCTTCGGCAGCCGGGCGATCAGGCCGGGCGGCGAGACCTCCGCGTCAGACGCGCGGTGGTGTCCCCGCCTCGCCTGCTTCGTGGCGGCACCGCGCTGCAGCCAGTGCGGCAGCGCGAGGCGGAACTCCCGGTCCGCGGCGCGCGAGCGCCAGAAGAACAGTCCCGCACCCACGAAGCTCAGGATGATGTTCGGCCCCCAGACGGCGAGCCACGGTGGAATCAGGTGCCCCTTGGCCAGCGCCGGTCCGAGCGTCAGCGGGATGTAGTACGCGAAGATGACGCCGAGGCCGAAGACGAAGCTCCCGAGCTTGCCGTCGCGCCGGTTGGTCGCGCCGAGCGCCAGCCCGATCACGCCGAACACGAGGCAGGCGACCGGGATCGCGAACTTCCTGTGAATCGCCATGATCTGGTTGTGCGACGACTGGCCGAGCGTCTCGAACTCCGCGGCGCGGACCCGCAGGTCGAAGATCGTCATCTCCGGGTCGCCGCGCTGCGGACCTTGCCGCGGAAAGACCGACTCGGGGCTGACGCTGACCACTTGGCGCGCGAACTTGACGACCTGGTACGTGCCGTCGGGATTGGCGACCTGACGCGTGCCGTCCTCGAGCACCATCTCGACCGTGCGCTTCTTCGCGTTGAGAGCTACGCGCCCGTGGCGCACCAGATAGATCGCCTCGGCTCGCCCCGGCGAGCTGTCGGCCAGGAACACGTCGTTCCAGCCGCCTTCCGGCGGAATATCGCGCACGTAGATGACGAGATTGGGGAACTCGGTGAAAAAGACGCGCGGCTTCACCTCGCCTTCGGCGCGCTCGGCGAGGACGTTGAACGCAATCTGGCGGAACGCCTGGTTCGCGTCGGGCAGCGCCTCGATCATCACGTACGACGTCGTTGCCCAGCCGACCACCGCGATAATCCCGACGGGCCACAGCAGCCGCGCCACGCTGACGCCGCACGCCTGCATGGCGACGAATTCGCGATCGGCGGAGAGGCGGCCGAAGGCGATGAGCAGCCCGATGAGCAGCGCGGAGGGAATCGACAGCGCCAGCGACGAGGGCAGCAGCGTCGCCATCGCGCGAAGCACGACCGTCGTCGGCACGCCCTTGGCGATGAACGCCTCGGCGTACTGCATCATCGACGGGACGATTAAGATGAACGTGAAGACCAGCAGCGCGATGACGAACGGCAGCAGGACTTCACGGATGACGTATCGGTCGAGAATCTTCACGGAACCTGTCGGAACCTCTCCATTATGACGCGCGTCGCGCTGCTGTGGCACATGCACCAGCCGTTTTACGAGGACCTCGCGACCGGCGAGCACGTCCTGCCGTGGGTGCGGTTCCACGCCATCAAGGACTACTGGGGAATGGCCGCGCTGCTGCGCGAATTCCCGGCCGTCAAGGCCACCTTCAACCTGGTGCCGTCGCTGCTCGTCCAGCTCGAGGCGTTCGCCCGGGACGAGGCGCGGGACCGGCACCTCGAGATCGGGTTGAAGCGCGCCGACACGCTGACAGAGGAGGAGCGCGCTTACTGCATCGAGGAGTTCTTTCACGCGCACCGGCCGAAGATGATCGACCCGTACCCGCGCTACGCGGAGCTGTTCGCCAGGCGCGAATCGAACGCGGTCGGCCTCAGCGTCCGGTCCCAGGTGTCGCAGTTCTCGACCGACGACATCCGCGACCTGCAGGTCTGGCACAAGCTCGCGTGGATCGACCCCTACTATTTCGACCGCGACGAGCGCGTGCGCGCGCTGGTCGCGAAGGGACGCCGCTTCAGCGAGGAGGACAAGGCGACGCTGCGCGCCGTCGAGCTCGAGTTGATCCGGCGCGTCGTTCCGGAATACCGCGACGCCGCGGCGCGCGGCCAGGTCGAGATCTCGACCTCGCCGTTCTACCACCCGATCCTTCCGCTGCTGTGCGACACCGACGTCTACCTGCGGACGCATCCTGCCTCGAGGATGCCGCGCGAGCGGTTCCGCAGGCCGGAGGACGCGGCGGAGCAGTTGCGGCGGGCGGCGGAGCTCCACGAGCGGCTGTTCGGCCGGCGGCCGGTCGGGCTCTGGCCCTCGGAGGGCTCGGTCTCGGACGCGATGGTTCCACTCGTCGCGGCGGCCGGCTTCCAGTGGATGGCGACCGACGAGGAGATTCTCGCGAAATCGATCGGGCGGGAGTTCCCGCGCGATCGCGACAGCAACGTCGAGAATCCCGAGGCGCTCTATCGCCCCTATCGCGTCGGCCGCGAGGCGCAGGTCGCGTGCGGGTTCCGCGACCACACGCTGTCCGACCTGATCGGCTTCAGCTACGCGTCGTGGCCCGCCGACGCCGCCGCCGAGAACTTCGTCCACCGGCTCGCCAGCGCGGGCGCGCGCTACACCGCCCGGACCGGCGGGGGAGAGGCGACCATCTTCGTCATCCTCGACGGCGAAAACGCGTGGGAGCATTACGAGGGGCAGGGACGTCCGTTCCTGCGCGCGCTCTACCGCCGGCTGGCGTCGCACCCGCAGCTGAGGACGGTGACGATGGCGGAGGCGTGCGCCGCGCCGAAGGACACGCTGCCGTCGATCTTTCCCGGGTCGTGGATCAACGCCGACTTCTACATCTGGGTCGGTCACGCGGACGATCAGCGCGCCTGGAGCCAGCTTGCCGACGCGCGCCGCGCGCTCGAGTCGGCGACCGGCGTCCCGCCCGAAGCGATGGCGCGCGCGTGGGAGGAGATGCTGATTGCCGAGGGGTCCGACTGGTTCTGGTGGTACGGCGACGACCATTCGTCGGACCACGATCTCGTCTTCGACGAGCTGTTCCGGCGCCACGTGCGGAACATCTATCGCGCAATCGGCCAGGCGGTGCCCGAGGAACTGTTCGTCAGCAACATCACGACGCAGCCGCCGCTGGCAGGCATGGCCGCCCCGAGCGCCTTCATCCACCCGGTCATCGATGGCGAGCTGACGAATTACTTCGAGTGGCTGGGGGCGGGATCGGTCGACATCCTTCCGGCGGGCGACGCGATGCACGAGGTCTCGGCGCGCCGCGCGGCCGTGTCGGGCATCGAGTTCGGGTTCGACCTCGAGAACCTGTACGTCAAGGTCGCGGGGCCGTCGCCGATGCGCGACGTCATCAACGGCGATCAGCAGCTAAGCCTGAACTTCCTCAAACCCGAGGGGTGCCGCATCGTCGTCAGCGCCGCCGACGGCAACGTGCGGGCGGTGATGGTCGATCGGCCGCGCGCCAGGAGCACGCCGGCCCGGAGCTGTCCCGACATCAAGGTCGCGGCCGGCGGGCTGCTGGAGCTCCAGGTTCCGTTTCAGTGTCTCGACGTCTCGAAGGACTCGACCGTCGCCTTCATCGTGTCGCTGAACCGCCACGGCGCCGAAGTGGAACACTACCCGCGGCACCAGCCGATCGAGCTGCAGGTGCCGGACGAGCGGTTCCCGGCGAAGAACTGGACGGCGTGATCTGGCTGGTTGGTAGGTGGTGGATAGTGGGTCGTGGATAGGGTGGTCAGCCGATCAGGGCCGGTGGTTCTTCGCGTCGCGTAGTGAACCCCGCGTAGTTAACATAACATCTATTATGCGACTCAATAGATTCGCCTGAGTAAACCCGGGAGTTGGGCCCGCTACCGCGCCGCGCGCAGCTCCTTGATGATCGCCTCGAGCGCCGTGATGATCTCGCTCTTGTCGACCCTGCCTTTGCGGAAGCTCATTCGCAGGTTGAACTGCTTCGTCTCCGGGCGGAACGCAAAGACGAACGGCTTGGGACGCCCGGACGTCGCCGTGGCGGTCTCTTTCCGCACGTCCTGGCGCGTGACGCCGTTGCCGCCGTGCACGAGGCGCTCGACGAGCGTCATCATCTTCTTCGGGTCCGACTGCCGGACGATCTGCAGCAGCGTGGATTTCGACGTAATGTCGGCCAGCCGACATAGATTGCGGACCTCGTCGGGCATGTTGTTCAGCGACAGCGATTCGGTGATCGCCGTGCGCGATTTCCCGAGCTTCCGCGCCATGTCCTCGTGCGTGTAGTCGCACTTCTGCGCGAGCTGATGCAGCGCCTCGGCCTCTTCGAACGCCGTCAGGTCCTTCCGCTGGAGGTTCTCGACCAGCGCCAGTTCGAGCACCTCGGCGTCGTCCACCTCGCGTACCACGACCGGCACCTCGCGCAGCCCGACCTGGACCGCGGCGTGGTACCGGCGCTCGCCCGCGATGATCTGGTAGCGGCCGCGGCGCTGCCGGACGATGAGCGGCTCGATGATGCCCTTCTCGGACACCGAGGCCATCAGCTCCGACAGGTCGCCCATGACCTGCCGCGGCTGGTTTGGGTTCGGGTCGAGCAGCTCGATCGAGATCAGCCGGCCGACCGGCGCGCCCGCCGAGGCGGCCAGCGCCTCGACGTAGTGCTCGTCATGCCGCATCCGCAGCGTCTCAGGCAGTCCGCGCTTCGACACGTTCGATGACCTCCTCGCAGAGACTGTAGTAATCGGTCGCGCCCGACGAGCCCGGGGCAAAGGTGAAGATCGATTCCTTGTAGGCGGGGCTCTCCTCCAGGCGCACGCTCTTGGCGATCACGGTGTCGAAGACCTTCCCGCCGAACACCTTCTGGATCTGCTCGCGGATGTCGCGCGCCAGCGCGGTCCGCTTGTCGTGCATCGTGATGACAACGCCGAGGATGCGGAGCGCCGGGTTCGGGCGCTGCCGCACCTTCTCGATGGTCTCGAGCAGGTCGTCGGTCCCTTCGAGCGCGAAGTACGACGACTGGATCGGAATCAGGAGGTGCGTCGCCGCGACCAGCGCGTTCACCGTCAGCAGGCCGAGCGCCGGCGGACAGTCGATGACGATGTTGGCGAAGTCGCCGTTGAGCGCCTCGATCTTGTCCTTGAGGCGGAAGTGCGCGTCGAGCTCCCCGACCAGCCGCGACTCGAGCTTGGCGAGGCCGATCCGCGCCGGCGCAATGAAGAGGTTGTCGACGGGCGCCGGCAGGATCACATCGGAGAGCGCGCAGGAGTCGGTGATCGCGTCGTAGGTGCTGCGCGTGATCGTCCGCAGGTCGAGAAAGGAGATGCTGCTGTTGGCCTGGGGGTCGAGATCGATGAGCAGCGTCTTCTTGCCCCGCAGGGCGAGCGCCGCGGCAAGGTTCACGGCGGTTGTCGTCTTGCCGACGCCGCCCTTCTGGTTGGCGATCGCAACGATCATCGGGCGTGATCTAACGGCAGGGGCAGAGTGAAGTGATTCTAGGGATTGTGTGCGGATGTGTCAAACACCCCAAGATGATGGATGCAGGTGGGTGTCAGGTATCGGGTATCAGGTGTCAGGCATGGTCGGTAGCCTGATACCTGGATCAGGCCTGACACCTGATATCTGACACCTGAAACCTACCTGGATCCCGGAATGTCGGCCGGCCGACATTCAGGCTGTCGGCCGACGCGTCACATCTTGTACTTGCCGAGCTCTTCGGGATCGAGGCTCTCGAGCCACTTCTGCAGGCGGTCGCTGTCGGTTCGCTCGGCGTTGAAGTCCACCGTCTTCGCGGTGTCGATGACGTTCTCCTCGACGAGGATCGGCGAGCGCGTGCGGAGCGCCAGCGCGATGGCGTCGCTCGGCCGCGCGTCGATCGCGACCCGCTCGCCGCGCACGGTGAGATGGATGACGGCGTAGAAGGTGTTGTCCTTGAGGTCGCAGACCACCACGCGATCGACCTGCCCCTCCAGGTCGGTGATGATGTTGCGGAGCAGGTCGTGCGTCATCGGACGCGGCGTCGCGACGTTCTCGATCTGCAGCGCGATGGCGTTGGCTTCGAAGATCCCCACCCAGATCGGCAGCACGCGATCGCCCTCCTTGTCCTTCAGGATCACGATCGGCATGTTGGTGACCGGGTCCACCATCAGCCCCTTGATGGTCATCTCAATGAGCATCGGCTGTCGCCCTTCGCACGTTTGATACCACCGCGTCGCCCCACAGGCTGTGCGGCCCCGCTCGGTGGATCCGGACCGGAATCGTCCGGCCTATCCAGTCTGACGCATTTCCGGCGTCCGGGATCCGGGATCCGGGATCCGCGGGCCGTCGTTGCAGGTTCCCCGTTTCACGTCCCGGAATCGCAGAGTTGACGACCGTATTGCCACTGGTCCGGCCCGAGATTTCCGAGTCGTGCCGCCGGCCGGCCGAATCGATCAGCACCTCGACCGTGGAGCCAACCGCCCGCTCGTGCAGCCGCGTCTGAATCTCTCGCTGCAGCGACTGCAGCGCGACGATGCGAGCCGTCTTCTCGTTCTCGCTCACGTCATCGGGCAGCCGCTTCATCGCCAGCGTGTTCGGCCGCGGCGAATACTTGAACGAGAACATGCTGTGATACTGCGCCGCCTCCGTCAGCGAGAGCGTCTCCTCGAAGTCGGCGGCCGTCTCCCCCGGAAAGCCAACAATCATATCGGTCGAAAGCGTCGCCTCCGGGACCGTCTCGCGAATCTCCGCGACCAGGGCCAGGTAGGACTCCCTCGTATAACGACGCCGCATCGCCCCGAGCACACGCGACGAGCCGGACTGCACCGGCAGGTGCAGGTGCTTGCAGACCTTCGGCAGGTCGCGCACGGCTTCGATGAGCCGCCGCCCCGTGTGGCGCGGGTGCGGGCTCGCGAACCGGATGCGCTCGATCCCGGGAACCTCGTTGACCTCCGCGAGCAACGCCGCGAAATCGCACGAGCGATCGTCCGGCGCCTGGTAGTGGTTCACGATCTGGCCGAGCAGCTGCACTTCGCGGCGGCCCGAATCGGCGGCTTCGCGCACGTCCGCCAGGATGTCGGCCTTCGCGCGCATGCGCTCGTGGCCGCGGGTGTACGGCACCACGCAGAACGCGCAGTGGTCATTGCACCCCTCGATAATCGTCACGTAGGCCTTCACCGGATCGCCGCGCCGTGTGATCCCGAGCGGAAACGTCACGTCGTCCCACGGGTTGATGTCGATCTCGGCAAACGGCGAGCGCGCGGCTTTCTCGACGAGCGCCGGGAGCATCTTGAGCCGCTGGGTGCCGAGGACGAGGTCGATGACATGGCCGTTCGATTTCTTCAGGAGCGCGCCGCCCTCCTGCTGCGCGACGCACCCGGCAACCGCCACGACCGGCTTATGGCCCGTCTCCTGTTCCAGTACGCGAATTTCGCCCAGCCGCGTGTACAGCTTCTCCTCCGCGTGCTCCCGCACGCTGCACGTATTGATGACGATGACGTCGGCGTCGATCTCTTCCGTCGTCGGCTCGTAGCCGGCCTGGTCGAGCAGACCGGCCATGCGCTCGGAGTCGTGGAAGTTCATCTGGCAACCGAACGTCTCGATGAGGTACTTCTTCGCCACTGGACTTTCGCTTTCGCCTTTCGCTTTCGCCCACGGCGGGTCCGAAAGGACCCGCCCTACGGGATCGACTTAGTACCGCGGCCTGCCCTGCGGGCTTGCGTAGGCCGGGTCCTTTTGGACCCGGCGTCCAAGAGTTCGCGGGCACTCGCCCGAACCTGCTCGGTCACCGACGCTCCGCCGATCATACGCGCCACCTCTTCGACGCGGCCGGCGTCATCGAGGCGCTCGACACGTGTCACCGTGCGGCTTCCGCGCACGGACTTCTCGATCATGAACTGCGCGTCCCCGCGCGCCGCAATCTGCGGGAGGTGCGTGATGCAGAGCACCTGGAACTGCTCGCCGAGCGCCTGCAGCCGCGAACCGACGACATCCGCCACCCTGCCGCCGATGCCGGCGTCCACCTCGTCGAAGATCAGCGTCCTGGCACCCGGGCCCGCGGGCGTCGCGCTCCCCGGCGTGCCGGTCGCGTCGTTGGCCGCGAGCGTCTTGAGCGCGAGCATCACGCGCGACAGTTCGCCTCCGGACACGATGCGCGCGAGCGGCCGCAGATCCTCACCCGGGTTCGGCGAGATGAAGAACTCCGCCTGGTCGATGCCACGCTCGCTCCATGCCTCCGGCGGCAGCTCGCCGTCGTTGAAGCGCACCTCGAACCGCGTGCGCGCCATCGCGAGCTCGGCGAGCAGCGCTTCGAGCTCGCGCGCGAACGTCACGGCTGCCGCCCGGCGCCTTTGCGACAGCCCGCGCGCGAGGTCGAGATATGTCGAGGTCGCGCCTTCGAGCGCCTTCGCCAGCGCGTCCGCGCCCTCGCCCGCGCTGGTCAACAGCTCGCGCTCGCGCGCAAGCGCCGCGCCCGTGTCGATCACCTCCTGCAGCGTGGGACCGTATTTCCGTTTCAGGCGCTCCATCAGCGCGAGCCGATCTTCGACCTCCTGCAGGCGGCCGGGCGACGCATCGATGCCGTCGGCATAGCTGCGGAGGAAGAACGCGAGGTCCTCGAGCTGCGACTTGATCCCGTCGCGCGACTCGACGTACGGTCCGAACTGCGGCTCGATGGTCGCCAGCTCGCCCACGCGCTTCCAGACACCGCCCAGCCCCGCGAGCACCGCTTCGTCGCTGTCGTAGAGCGCCGAGTAGCTCTCCTGGCAGAGCCGCTGGATGCGTTCCGCGCTCGCGAGGACCTGCCTGGTCGATGCCAGCTCCTCGTCCTCGCCCGGTTTCGGCGCGGCCTTCTCGATCTCGCCCAGCTGGAACGCGATGAGATCCAGGCGCGCCGCCTTCTCGCGCGCGTCATCCGCGACCGTTCGAGCTGCTCGCGACGCGTGCGGACCGATGCCCATGCGGCAGCCACGTCGGCGGCAACGGCCGTGAGGCCGGCGTACTCGTCGAGCAGCGGAAGGTGCGCGAGCGGGTCGAGCAGCGACTGGTGTTCGTGCTGGCCGTGCAGCTCCACGAGGCGCGACGAGAGGTCGCGAAGCGCCGCGGCGGTCGCGAGCGCGCCGTCGATGAACGAGCGGCTTCGGCCCTGGCTGCTGATCTCGCGGCGGACGATCAGCTCGCGCGCTCCCGCCTGTCCCGCGCGAGCGGAAGGCATCGAGGGCGCGTGCCCCGCGCGCGCGACGCGAGTCGAGGGGTCGTCGAAGATTGCTTCGATGGTGGCCTGCGCCTCGCCCGTCCGGACCAGGTCGGCCGACGCGCGCGCGCCGAGCAGGAGGCCCACGGCTTCAACGAGGATGGACTTGCCGGCGCCGGTCTCCCCCGTCAGCACGTTGAAGCCGGGCTCGAACTCGACCTCGACGGCTTCGATCACCGCGAGGTTGCGGATGCGGAGGAAGCGCAGCATGCACGCGGAACTGCAATCGTATCATATGTTTGACAGCACTTCGGTCGCGTGCTAGTCTCGCCTGTCTGCGCTGTCCCAGCGGCGCGCTGCCGACGCTTCGGAGGCTTCGTTGCACACGCTTGGCTTGCTCGTCCTCGCACTGCAGGTGCAGGGCGGCGCTGCCCCCGTCGAATCTGGGTCCCGCGTCTTAATCGACATCGTCACGAAGGCGACCGTCATCAACCAGGCGGTTCTCGCGATCCTGATCGTGATTTCGGTCGCGTCGTGGGCGATCATCCTGTCGAAGTCGCTCGCGTACCGCAAAGTGGCGAAGCAGACGTCGCAGTTTCTCGAGGCGTTCCGGAAGAGCAGCAAGTTCTCCGAGGTCCAGGCCGTCTGCTCGACGCTGCCGGCGAGCCCGCTCGTCGGCGTCTTCCAGGCCGGCTACGCCGAGCTCAACGCGCAATTCCGCCTGAGCGGCCCGCAGCCGCCCAATCCATCGGGCCCTCCCCCTCGTCCAACATTGAAGAGCCTGACCGCGGTCGACCGCGCCCTGCTCCGCGCGGCAACGGTCGAGATCAACAAGCTCGAGAAGCGCGTGCCGTTTCTCGCGACCGTGGCCAGCGTGGCGCCGTTCATCGGGCTGTTTGGAACAGTTGTTGGAATCACCATCGCTTTTCAGCGCATCGGCACGACCGGCTCGACGAATCTGGCAGTGGTCGGACCGAGCATCTCGGAGGCGCTGATTGCCACGGCGGCGGGATTGTTCGCGGCGATTCCGGCAGTGCTGGCGTATAACCACTTCAGCACCCGGATGAAAATATTTGCGGCAGAGATGGACGACTTCTCGCTGGAGTTTCTGAACATCGCGGAGCGCAACTTTACATAGTTCGTCGATGCCGAAAGTTCTACCGTCAGCTCCGACGCCCGGTGGCGGCCGATTGACACGAGGCCGCCGCGTGTCGGCCACGCTTGCCGAGATCAACGTCATCCCGCTGGTGGACGTGATGCTCGTGCTGTTGATCATTTTCATGGTCGCCGCGCCGATGCTGCAGCGGGGTGTCGAGGTGAACCTGCCGGTCGCGAGCCGGTCGCAGGAAATCGCCAGCGACCGCATTTTCGTCAACGTCCCGATCACCTTCCGGGACGATCGCCGCGTCTTCATCGGCCAGGATCCCGTGCGCGTGGACGTCCTGACCGAGCGGATGCGGCAGATGATGATCAACCGCACCGATCGCCAGGTGTTCCTGCGCGGGGACGGCGGTGTCGAGCTGCAGGAGCTCCTCGACATCATGGACCGGCTGAAAGCCGCCGGGGTCGAGAAGGTCGGCATCGTCTCGAAACTGCCGGGTGAGCAATGACCGAAGGCACCGTCACCGACATCATCGTCGCGCGCGCGCAGGTCTCCGAGCGCGTCAATGCGATGGTGCTGTGGTCGATCGCGGCGCACATGGCGCTGCTCGCCTTCATGATCTTGATGCCGGCGAGCTGGCGCGGCGCGATGGACGAAGGGCCGCGGACGGTGATGACGATCAGCCTTGGCGGCGCGCCGGGCCCCCGCAACGGCGGGCTGACGACGATGGGCGGGCGCACGGTGCAGGCGCCGCCGCCGGAGCCGGTGAAGAAGGTGGTCGAGACGCCGCCGGCGCCGAAGACGCCGGAGATGGCGCTGCCGACGAAGAACCCCCGCGTGGTCAAGCCGCAGCCGAAGGAAGCGCCCAAGGAGGCGGTCGCGCGAACGCCGGCGACGGGCCAGCCGCAGGAAGGGTCGACGCGCGTCGACACGGGTGCCCGGGGACAGGGATTCGGTCTCACGCAGGGTGGCGGCGGCGGAACGGGCGTGACGCTCGACACCGCGAACTTCTGCTGCCCGGAATACCTGTCCCAGATGGTCACGCTCATTCAGCGCAACTGGCAGTCGACGGGCGCCCCTCCCGGAAGCGTGATCATGAAATTCACGATCACACGCGCGGGCACGATCGAGAACGTGCTGGTCGAGCAAGCGAGCGGTTTCCAGGTGCACGAGCTGAACTCGCAGCGCGCGCTGCTGCTGACGCGGCTCCCCGAGCTCCCGATTCAATATCCGAATTCCTCGCTCACGGTTCACATGCGTTTCGAGTATCAACGGTGATGAGAAATACCTTGAGTTGGTCAGCGGTCGTGACGGCCGCGCTCGGCGTGTCGACGCTGCTGGTGCTGGCGCAGCAGCCAGCGGCGCCGCCGGCCACGACGCCGCAGCAGCCGTCAGAGATTCAACTGGTGATCAGCGGCGAGCCCGGCACACCGCCGCGCTACGCCGTCCCCGACTTCGTCGCCCTCTCCCCTGACGTGGCGGATATTGCGAAAACGCTCGGCCAGGTCCTCTGGGACGACCTGAACTTCGAGCGCGAGTTCTACATGATTCCGCGCGACACGTACTCCACGATCCCCGTCGCGCGCACCCCCGAGGCCGTGCCGTTCGCGGCATGGCGCGAGCTCGGCGCCGATGCGGTGGTCTTCGGCACGGTGCAGAAGACGGACGCCAACACCGTGCGCGTGCAGGTGCGGCTGTTCAACGTGCGGGCGCGCCAGAGCGTGTACGCCAAGGAGTACACCGGCTCGGCCACGACGCCGCGGCTCTACGCGCACACGATGTCGGACGAAATCCATCAGCAGCAGCGCGCGCTGCGCGGCGTCGCGCGGACCAAGCTGACGTTTGCCTCCGACCGCAACCGCGAGAAGGTCGCGGGGCCGGTCCAGAACCGCGACGTGAAAGAGGTCTACATCGCCGACTACGATGGCGACAACAGCAGGCGCGTCACGACGAACAGGCAGCTGAACATCACGCCGACCTGGGCGCCCGACGCGCGCGGCATTGCCTACACGTCGTACCGGCGCGGCTATCCCGACATCTTCATCGCGCTGATCTACCAGGGGCTGCAGGAGACGCCGACCAACGGGGTGGGCCAGAACTGGCTGCCAATCTTCTCGCCCGACGGCACGCGGATCTGCTTCACGTCGAATCGCGACGGCAACCCGGAGCTGTACGTGATGAACCGCGACGGCTCCAACGTCCGGCGCGTGACGAACAACCCGGCAATCGACACGACGCCGACCTGGTCGCCCAACGGCGCCCAGCTTGCCTTCACGTCCGACCGTGCCGGCACGCCGCAGATCTACGTCGTCGGCGTCGACGGCCTGAACCTGCGGCGCATCACGACCAACGACTCGTGGGCCGACCGGCCGACGTGGGCGCCGGCGCCGTTCAACGAGATCGCGTACGCGGGCCGGACGGGCCCGGCATTCGACATCAAGGTGTACGACCTGGCGAGCGGCGACACGCGGCTGATCACGTTCGGCGAGGGGAGCAACGAGAGTCCCGCGTTTTCGCCCAACGGCCGCCACATCGCGTTCGCGTCGACGCGCGGCGGCCGCGGCACCCAGATCTACACGATGGGACGCGACGGCAAGAACGTCAGGCAGGTCACGCGCGACGGCAACAACTACACGCCGTCGTGGTCCAATTAGCAATTGCGGCGCGGGCCCTCCGGGTCCGCCAGGATGAATGACGGAGAGGAAGGCAATGCGGCGGGCAACAATTGTTTTGATGGTGATCCTGGCGCTCGTAGCGGCGTGTGCGAAGAAGAAGCCGGCGCCGGTCGCGTCGACGGCCCCACCCCCTGCGGCCGCCACGCCGGCGCCCACGCCTACTGCGCCTCCGCCCCGTCCGGCCGAGCGCGTCGAGGAATCGATTCCGGTGCCGGCGATCAGCGAGGACGCGATTGGCAACCGCTCGCTCGAGGACCTGAATCGCGATTCCCCATTCAGGCCCGCGTTCTTCGGCCTCGACAGCTCGGAGCTCGACGATGCCGGCCGCGCGATCGTGTCGGCCAACGCGGACATCATGAAGAAATATCCGACGTGGGTCGTGACCGTCGAGGGGCATTGTGACGAGCGGGGCACGGCGGAGTACAACCTTGCGCTCGGCGAGCTTCGCGCGGTCGCGGTCAAGACCTATCTCGTGGCGCTCGGCGTCTCGGCCGACCGGCTGCGGACGGTGAGCTACGGCAAGGAATTTCCGTTCGACGCGGGCCACGCGGAGACCGCCTGGTCGAAGAACCGGCGCGCGCATTTCGTGATTACATCCAAGTAGGCCGGGAGATTCGTGATGCAGAGACTCATGACGCTGTCGATGGTCGCGCTCGCGGTGGCCGCCGCGCCCGCCTCGGCGCAGAGCCGCGAGCAGCGGCAGATGATGGCCGACATCCGGATGCTGCAGGAGCAGCAGCAGGAGATCGCCGTCGCCGTCGCGACGATGACGCAGGCGCTGCAGGCGCTGGTGCAGGATTCGATCAAGGCGGTCAACGCGCGCCTCGACGCCGCGAACGACGCGGCGCGCAAGGGCTTCGCGGATCAGAAGGTCATCGTCGACGACATGGCGAAGGACCTGCGCGCCATCCGCGAGCGCGTGGACGACACCAACGTGCGGGTGTCGAACGTCCGCGAAGAGATCGAGGCGCTGCGCAGCTCGATCCCCGTCGCGCCACCGCCCGGCGCCATTTCCGCCGTCCCCGCCGACCCGAATGCGCCGGCGCCGCTGCCCGCGCCGACGACCGGGACGCCTCCGTCGACCGCCGGCCTGTCGCCGACGCGCATGTTCGACACCGCGCGCGCCGACTACGCGGCGGGTCAGTGGTCGCTCGCCGTCACCGGGTTCGACGCGTTCCTGAAGACGTTCCCGCGCTCCGAGATGGCCGACGACGCGCAGTTCCTCATCGGGGAGACCTACTACGCGCAGAACCGCTGGATGGAAGCCATTTCCGCATACACTGCGGTCATCCAGAACTACGCGATGGGCGACAAGGTGTCCGAGGCGTACTACAAGCGCGGGCTCGCGCAGGAGCGCGTCGGCGACATCGACGCGGCGCGCGAGTCGTGGAACAGCGTGCTCCAGCGCACGCAGGAAAGCGACCCGGTGCGCGCCCTCGCGAGGCAGAATCTCGATCGGGTAGCCCGGCGTCCGGCGCAGTGACCTCACCTGTCACGCTGCCCCGCCAATTTACGATGTAGGGGCGGGTCGTCAGACCGGCCCCGCGATGGGCTGACCGCTACGGCAGCCTGAACGGAGACGGGAATGGGAAGCGTGAACAAGGTAATCCTCGTGGGAAATCTCGGGCGCGACGCCGAGCTCCGCTACACGCCCGGCGGCGCGGCGGTCGCCACGCTGAACCTCGCGACGACCGAGGTGTGGAACGACAAGGGCGGGCAGCGCCAGGAAAAAACCGAGTGGCACCGCATCGTCCTGTGGGGCAAGCAGGCGGAGAGCCTGCAGGAATATCTCACCAAGGGCAAGCAGATCTACGTCGAGGGCCGGCTGCAGACGCGCCAGTGGGACGACAAGGACGGCAACAAGCGCTACACGACCGAGATCAAGGCCGACCGCATCACGCTGCTCGGCGGCGGAGGCGGCGGGCGCGGCGCGCCGGCGCCGATGGAGCGCAGCCATGTGCCGGTAGCGCACGGCGGCGGCGACGAGCCGCCGATGGAGCCGATCACCGACGACGACATCCCGTTTTAGGTCCGCCTGAAGGCGGACTCTACCGATACGCCGTGCAGGGGCGGGTCTGAAGACCCGCCCCTGCATTGGCTACTTTGCTGCCCAGGGTCCGACTTCCGGCTTGCCCTGCGTGTTCGCCAGCGTGCCCAGCTCGCTGGCGACGCCGCGGGCGATCGCGGCCGTCTCGCTGCCCGCCTGGAAACAGGTGAAGTCCGCCCGGTCGCGCCACGCCAACGGGCCGCACAGCCGTTTGCCCGCGCCGATCGCGGCGTCGTGCACGACGTTGATGAGCCGCTCGTAGTCGGGGCTCCCCTGCGCGTAGCCGCTGAAGTTGCCGAGGTCGCCGCTCGCGGCAAACAGCGCCGTCACGCCCGGCACCTTCGCGATCTCCGCCGCGTTCTTCGCGCCCTCGAGCGTCTCGATCATCAGGATCAGCACGATGTTGTCGTTGATCGTCTGGCGGTAGCCGCCCGGCACGCT
>Ga0137419_10000243_pt1 | contig 17803 bp, 27 predicted proteins | sample CZODoug3_1_2_16f_FD_108279 | JGI IMG/M metagenome (GOLD analysis project Ga0137419, IMG submission 108279) | Vadose zone soil fungal communities from Angelo Coast Range Reserve, California, USA - CZODoug3_1_2_16fungal (Illumina Assembly) | ecosystem: Environmental > Terrestrial > Soil > Vadose... | reverse complement strand
ACACCATCTCTAGCTACGATTCTCCCAATGCCAGTAAGCTGTGGCAGTGCTCCAAGTTGTGGGCCCAAGTGGTTTGATGGTAGGTTTTTTGCTAGCGCCACCGCCTTAAACACGCTCGAGAAAGTTTACTAATGAGGGAGGAATTGATATCCCCAGCCGCCATATGACCCTGGAGAATACAGACACGTTCGGGATCTGATCGAAAGCGGCCTTGATGTGTTCCACTTGCCAAAGAGTCCTAGAAGTAAAACGCATCAGAATAGGGAGGTGAGATGCCAGAAGTATATATACCTGCATGAACCAGATCTGGAAGCCGGCATAGAGAATTGGGATGAAAGGAACTGGCTTCTAGCCACGGCGCCGCGAGATTGCCAGGAAACATGCCATGTCTTCGGAGGGGAGCTGCGTTGTTGGATACTCTGCGGAAAAATCTTCCACGAAGGAGTAAGAGACGCAAATGACTTTAACGCTGAGGCTTTTGATCCACCCTCGTTTATACCCGCAAACATCTTCTTGACCCTCCGGTCAAATTTCTCAGACTCAAATGATCCATCTGCTTTCCTTCTCCACGAACATTAAGCGGACCATTCTCAAAGTCGCCTCCTCGTAGGTTATGTCTCCCAGATCCTCTGCAACCGATCAATCCTTCTTCCAACCAAACCACGGTCTTGCAAAGTCGGTGTTCAGCTTCCGAATCGCCTTGGCTCTGCGTCCCGCCAGCCACTGCAGACGCTTCTCCTTTCCAGAGTTTGACTCTATACTTGCAATTCTGTGGATAGGCTCTCCGAGCCCGGAGCGAACAGTAAATAAGTATGCCTCCGGTGCGTTTGCTTGTGAGTGCCCTCCCGGTTAGCATTGTCCACGCCAGGCGCCGCTACGATGAGATTCTTCACCGACGAACTTGTGTGAGCCTCTTTCGCGACCATAACACTGCTTGCAAATAAAACGCCGTCGAGCGGCATGGGCTGAACACCGTAACCCTGGACTGCCCAATCGTCCGACAAGTAACGCCACACATCATCTGCGGCACCGAATCCAGGGCCTGCAATGAGAGTGATATTCGCGTGCCGCCTGATTGACCTGTATGTAGCGAGTATAGGCTGGTGGAAGTCCTCATATGAACGGTGGCCTCCCGCACGCACACCAGTCCAATGGAGAATGATGGGAAAACTCGGGTTCGCAGCTGCGATGCTGACAACTTGTCGGATTCCTTCCACTGAGCCAGGCTTGAATGCGACGTGCTTGATACCCGCGTTTGCCAGTCCCTCGATGATTTCCGCAGCCTTCTCAGTGCTTGGAATGCCAGCGGCGACACAGAAACCTTCAATAGGCAACCCTTCCTTCCTCATCTCCTGCTACAACGGAAGTCGGAAACCGAACTGCCCCGGGTTGATGTAGAGTGAGCTAAGGGTAATCCCGACGCCGGGAGGTATTTTAGACTGAATTTCCGTAACCTTGGCGCGGTGAGCTTCAGAACTGTAGTGGCCGCCACCAGCAAGCTCGACATGGAATCCGGCTGAGAGAACGGCACTAACGAAGCCGCCTTTGACCGTTGACGGGGTCATACCTGCGACCATGATAGGAGGCTTGCCGAGCAGGCGTGAATATGGTGTGTCGATGTGAATGGTGCCATCACTTGAATAACAGGCTATGAGTACATGCTTCCAAAAAAATTTGCTGTTTGCATACCTCGTACTAACCAGCTTAGGTCCCCATTTCTCGCTCCACCATTCCTCGTACAGGATATTCTGCGGGTCATAAAGTTCGGCGTCACCCTTACCTTTGTCGCCTACGACGATGATGCGAGCACCACGGCCATCAAGATTCCGGGCTGTGAGAGGGCCGATGCCGCTCAAACCTCCGAGGCCAAAATCAACTGCATGGGTGGCAGTCTCCGGCAAATTCGTCGCTGCGGTCCATTGCATGGGCGATGTGATTATTTGGTCGCAAATCGACCGAGTGATGGTGGTTGACAACTGCCGCATATCCGAACCTAAAAGATGTTAAGTTATATAACTGGTAAATATCAGAGTAATTTGTACTTACTACCATCCGTATTACACACCGGAATAGCCAGCTCATTGGCAGTCCACAACTCCTCGCCTTCTAAATCCTCCTCGCAAAGCTTCTCGGTCGCGCTCGCCAAGTATGCCGAGTGGTAGGGGGTATTGACGACCAAAAACCGCACGGAAAAGACAAGTTTCCGTTGCGAGAACTGCGTCTTGCTCTGATCTCACCCACTTGGCGCCCTGACCTTGCTCAAATTCGTGACCAGCCCATAGAGTGCACGAACTGGACCCGTGACTACGAACGCTCATGGGCCATTGTACAAAGACACGTGAAGCTTCGAGTTCGCAGGTGGGTGGCTATTGGTCTGCTTGATATGCGGCTCGAGATCTTTGAGTGCGAGGCCAATCACGGCCAACATTGGGCTGAGAGCCCCTTCAGCTCCTGCAATAGAGTTATCTACGACGCTGGGCTCCAAAGAGAGGACTGGGAAGGCCTCTTGGCCACGGAGACCGCCGAAGAATAGCTGGCAGACGGCCTTTTTCGCGTTCTCTGTGAAAGACTCGAAAGTGGTTGATGCTGCGACGGCAACAGCCGTAGCTACTCCTTGAGAGTGACCGGTAGCACCCGAGATGCGATCACGGAGTTCCTGAGGCATGAGGCCAGATACGCGGCATACGATGAGATACTGAACGAGCTGCGTGAGGCCAATAAGAGGGAATGAGGTAGGGATGGAGGCCAAGTGTACAGTTGAGGGCCGAGGAGTGGAACCCGTGAGCCAGGACATAACATCCAATCCATGGTTATAAAATGCGGTAGCCTCATCCGTAGATGTAAGAGGCTTGAGGGTAATGGTGGAGAGGAACGCAGCTACTCGTAGATATCATAGAGAGACTGCAACTCGTACAAATAAACTTCGTTGGTTCCTTGGCCGCCGAAGAGAGCGAGCACAGACGCGTCTCCCTTCGCAGCAGCCGAAAGAAGGGCCAAGGCGGGAGCATGAGGTATATTCGTCCCATTTTCATCCTCGAGTGCCGCAAGGGCGACAAAATACGACGAAAGGACGGTCTTGCGCATGTCGGTATCGCATGTCGCAGCGACCGAATGGACGTCCTGTTTAGTAAGGTACGTCGATGTGAAGTGAGCGAACACATTTACGAGGAGTGACGTGCGGGCACGAGTGGACTGCCCATCCTCGTGTAGGCTGCGTGCAACAAAGCCTGAAATCTAGAGAACAGATCTAATTCAGCTTCCTGTTTGTCCTCTAGCTCGGCGGTTGTGTCGGCTGCATCTAAGCCCTTCTGCGAGTGCACGTATTTGGGGGATCGAATATTGATGTCGCCAAAAAGGGGAAGGGTTTTGACATTGCTGTCCTTGTCCATGGTGTCGTAGGTCACGTCCATATAACGCTGGCGGATGGCTTGGCCTTTGATGCCTCCGAATCGAATAGTCTTCTCTTTCGGATTGTCCTTGACGATTTCGACGATGGAAAAATCACAGACTGAGAGAAGGGCATCTGCACCATCCCATACCGCACGCGCAGCAGGCGACAAGTTGTACAAGTCTATGCCAATGCTCGCCTCTTGTGAGCCTTGGCTGGTGAAAACGTAGACTGTTGTAGCTTGTGCAACTTCCGCAGATCCCTCCAGAACCTTTGCGGGACGTTCATTCGTTGTCTCGATCTTGACAACCATATTGCCATCACTTCCGTGTCGCGGCGCTCGACCACAAACCGTGCGTAATTGTCCCAGGAAGAGACGCGTAGCATGAGAAGTAGGGATTGATGTGGATGGGATTGAAGTCGCCGGATATTTTCGAATACAGTTCATTGGTCAGAGGAGAGTTGAAGATGGTTGAACCTTCAGTAGTGAGTGCATAACCATTATTGGCCAAGGCGACGAGCCTTCCCTGCGGTGTGCCGTGACGTTGAACATATGCAACGACAGGATTGCCTTGACAGTCGTCCTGCTGGAAGTCCACTGACCCGGCCTTTACAAACCGCTTGAGTTGTTCACAGACGAGACATCCCCAGAGACAGACACGTCTCGATAGGAAGTCTTGTCCCTGAAAGTAACCTGAGACTGAACACGGAAAATGAGGGCCGTTCCAGCTTGGAGGGGGACGGACTTGGCGCATGCCGATGTGCCGGATCCTGACACTGGGTTCATCACCGGGTAACACATCCCAACGAAAGAGACGTCATAACTGTTAGAAAGTATTCAGTATGGGACTAACTTGAACACTGCGTGCAACTTACGCTAGAACTCGTTCCGAGTGGCCTTGCGCGACGACGTTCTCAACGTCAAATCACTCTTTTGACTGCAAGACGCCAACGGCTGCATCGTCCGGAAGATCGACGAGATAATCAGGCTCCTCCGTACTTTCGAAAGTGTTTCATAATCCGTGAAGATAGAGGAAGGCCGAAACAACTTCATTGACCGGCTTGCCCGGACGATAGACATGGCCTTTGACTTTGACGATCTTCCCAACATCGCCGTTGGTGACGGAGGCGATGTGAGCCTCTGCATTGCACACATCAGGTGAACAAGCTTTAGCAGGTCGCCGTCGATGGCAGCGGGGAAAATAGATTTTATAATGGCCTGCAGAGTGGCTGTTGTGAAACCAATCCAGGAGAAATTAGTGTCAGAATACTCACCTGCCAGCCCATAACGATAGCGAAGTCCATAGGAGATTTCACCTCAGAGTTATCCATTGCTTTAAAGCTCTCGCCCTGGTTCCCAACGACGGCAACGTCTCGACGGTGCTTGGTTCTGGACCCGTAAATGTACTCTTAACATCAATCTCGGGCGATACCTTATTGTCTCCGTACCACAGTTTCCAGTAGAATTACTTGATACGGTGGTTCCGACCTTCTGCAATCTAGACAGGCACGGAACCCATAGAAGGTTTGTATTTGTTGTGAAGTGAGGGGGGGGCACGGAAACATTACGACGCTCTTCGAAGATGGTGATATCAATGCGACCAGAAGATGACGAATAGAATATATCCACGGCCTTAAACCCGTCTTTGTGAGGACCATATGACCAAGCAACACCGTAGACGTTGACGGATGTTGGCGAGACAACGACCTTTTGGCCCCGACGAGGTACGAGAAGACGACGAATAGGGTTATTTATGTATGACGTGCCTTGCACAATGGTGACAGGGGTCAAAAGAGCTCTGAAGCCAATTGAGATCAGGCCCGGCGAGTGTCCCTAACCAAGAGGACACGTCGGGAAGGCTATGGCCTAGAGTGTAAGTAACACTATCTCTAGCTACGATTCTCCCCATGCCAGTCAGCTGCGGCAATGCTTCCCCAAGTAATCAATGGTAGGAATTTTGCTGGCGTCGCCGCCGTAAACACGCTGGAGAAGATTATTAACGAGGGAGGAATTGATATTCCCTAGTAGGTCCTTAATTGGCTCGTCCTTGATCTTCGACTGCTTGGCAGCCACAGGGCCCTGGAGAATACAAATATGTTCGGGATCCTGACCGAAACAGCCTCGATGTCTTCCGCTTGCCAAAGAGAGTCCTAAAAAGCAAAATGTCAGAACAGAAAGATAAGAAACGACAAGAGTATATATGCCTCTTGATCCAGACCTCAAAGCTGGCATCGAGAATAGGGATGAAAGGAACTGACTTCTGGCCACAGCGCTGCGAGATTGGGAGGAAAAATGCCTTGTCTTCGGAGGCAAGGAGCTGCGTCGTCGATGCTGGATACTTTGCGGAAAACTCTTTGAGAGACGCAAATGACTGTAACGCTGAGGCCTTTGGTCCACGTTCATACCCGTAAACCTCTCCTCGACCCTCCTCAACCAATCGCCGTTCATAGGTTTGCGTCTGATACAGTTGCGACGCCGCTGGTGTAGAAGTCAACGAGGACGCAACGAACATGCGTCATATGGGATTCCAAGTTCAGGTGATGATCCTCCAGCTCGAGCGATGCGCCATGCTCGACCTCGAAACGAAGCCACGGGCTTTGAGCTCTGCTTCACAATCCCTCCTTCAAGTCCGCCTAGGTAAGTTCGAAAATGACTCCGAGTCGAATATCATCTACCTGTGTCCTGCCCGAGGGCAAACACAAGCTGACAACTTTCGACCATCAAGTCGACCCTCGAGTATCCTAGTTGAACGGTAGTCAGAAGATAACGACGGAGAAGAAAGTGTTGATAACGTACGGTACTCGGACGACGGTCCCGTTTACGTAACAGAGCACTCAGAAACTCCGAGTCGGACGTGTAATAAAACCAAGATCTCTACGCGCTCACATCTTATAATTACTATTGATATCTCACGAACAAGTATTTTGCGATGGCAAATTGTGGAACGCTGCAATTCATCAGATATACATATCATAGAAGCCCATCTTCGCTCCATCCTCCCGGCAAATATTTCTTCGAGTTTGTGTAGTCACCCTTGAACATGAGAAGAGGAAAAAATTCTGGAAGACATATTGATGATTAGACTTACGGTTAGTCAGAATTAATGATAACCCACCTAAGACTAGATCGTGAGGCGTCCGAGAATAAAATGAAGGGGAAAAAAATCATATTTCAGAAGAAATTCTATGTCATGTTTAGTAATTGTCACCATACGATGAAACAAAACTTACCGCTGCAGCTCGCGAAGATCCCCCGACATCAGATTCCAGAATACTAATTGCTCTACATCGGATGCCAGCTGGCCGATTTTCCGAATGGGTCGCCATGCGATATCTGTGGTATATTCTCGGGGCGCCTTATTTTTCCCTTTGCGCCGGACTTTCGATTCCGACACAGGTGATACTCCCTCCCTTCTCAATTTTCCAACCCTCCAAAAGACTCCAATGCACTGCACTAGCCATACGCTATTGCGATTATCCTCGGTCATGATTATTTTAGCATGATCCCGGACTTGCTCAAGAAAGTCGTAACGATTGAACTCATCGAGAATACTCTCTCCGTCAACAGATTCACCCATGATGGGCTCCCAAGCCTTAACCTCGGCTATAAATGCCACCCTTCTGTTGTGCTGCAAACTCTGCTTACTACTCCCTGAGTCGAACACCCTGTCCCATGTATGATAGATGATGAAGTCGGGGGTACGTTTCATAAGCTTCACTTTTTTCCTTTCTGTCTGCGAAGTGTTTATAGTAATTACGCCCTGCGGACGACAATTGTAGTTCAACGCATTGATGATCAGATCGTTGAGCCAGATATCCCATACTTCGTAGTATGGTGCCTCCTGGTGCCTAGGATTATTATACATCGCGTCCTCGATGGCACAGTTAATTTTGTGATTGTAATGAGGTAATGCGTGTATGAAGGCTGCCGGGGGTTCCGTCATTAGTGGATATAGTAGGTTTCAACTTGAATGTAGCGGTCGCACAGCAGGCTTGCCCGATCTGGGCTACAGACAAACACAAATATTGTAAGCCCCTGAGCGCCACAATTCTGCCGAAAGCTCACTGCTCTCTTCTGCACATGTCTCAAGCGACCTTATGGAATTTCTCTTAGACCAATATACAACTTTTCCCAAAATAATGAAGCTGTCCACGCTCTGGACGTGTCGCAAATAAAATCTTTCAAAAATGCCCACAAAGGGCCCGAGTCAACAAGGCCAGAGTGTGGGAAAGTTTCAGTTTGCCAGTTTGCCTGCTGTGTGTTGTCAATTTTGAAGTCAACTTGAAACTCATATTCTGAGTATTTTAGTTTCATCTGATGGAAGCAGGGTATATCAACCTGAAGGCCCCCACCGTAGAAGAGCTCAGCAAGGGTACATTTCACAAGCTATCTTCTCTGTTCATATTGACTGACGTGACACGGATGTAGAATCTCCTCCGCGCTACAGCCCCTACGAGCCAGTAGACACTGTTCTGTTCTACGGCTTTGTCATTCCGAGGCAACAACTCGATAGCATTGTCACCTCGCTATATCGGGAGTTAGTTGACAGCAGGCCAGGCCCTGTCACCAATGGATTTGCCACTCTCTACGTTTCTGAAGCTCTAGAAGACATATGCGATGTTCCCTATGCCGCATTCCAAGCTGTTAGACGCAGCTACGAACAGCCCGGGGAGGTAATGGTGTGCATTGCAAGCAACCTAAGACCTTTCCGCCTAAGCCCTGGAGGGTTATCTGCTATCGCAGAGAAACTCACCATGCAGCCAAGTGACGCCGAGTGGTGCTTTGCGAATCGGTTGAAGGAAAATGTCATTGACTATGAGCAAAATTGGGGTGGCTGTACAGATGAGGAATCGACAGACGAGGAGTCGACGGATGAAGAATCAACAGAGGAGCCATTAACAGACTTTGACGAGTCCGAGTCGGAACAATCAGCGAATGTGGCATCCATCATCTATAGTATGGCGGACTCAGAGGACCAGGCGTTTTACGATTGCAAGTGCTTATAGTCGAGGGCTTCAATTTATCCTTGTACAGGTGCGTCTGGCATAATATGGACAACCAGTCGTGATCGCCTGTCTAATCATCAGGAATGGTCTCTTCAACAGTTTCTTTCTTGTACATTGAGCAAGCGACGAAGCATCGCCTCCCCGTGACGTTGGATAGCTATACGGCGAGGCGAACATTTCTAATGACTGTGTATAGTATGATGAATTGCAATGTTCACAATTTATTATCGCTAGCTACATGTCTGCAAGCAATATCACACTTCGATTTGGAGAACTCGTCAGATACTGAGCTGGTACTGGCATTTGGAGCAATGGTTGAAGGGGTTGGCAGCTTCAGTGCAGTCCCGGAGAGCAAGAAGACCAGGGTACGAAGGCATGGAAATCATCTCTAGGACTGGGCGGACATACCCTCGATTTCTGACCGTGGTAGTACAACCCTTATCTTCGTCAAATTTGTGATAGACCCATGGAGTGGCGCGAGCTGGACTCGTCAAAACGAACGCCCGCTGATCGTCGTGCAGAGACGCATGGAGGTCGTGTATGTGCAGCTCAAGATCTTTCAGCAGGGGCTCTTTCGGGGCCCAACGTTGGGGCTCTTCCTCCTGCCCGCGTTGACCACCGAAGCAAAGGTGGTGGATGGTTTTCTTCACATTCTCAGTAAAAGCTGAGATGCGGTCACGAAGTTCTCTAGACTCCGGTAAGGAGCGGAGCCCAGATAGAATGGGTGGCCTTGCTATGATACCGACAAAAGAAAAATGGTAACGTAAGCATCCGAATTTGAATGTCAAAAGTACAATTGAAGTAGATCGACTGTCATCTATACCTGAAATTGTTGTCTGGCTACAGGAGACTATGTCAAAAGTAGATTTGAAAGAAACCCACCCGCAAAACTGAGCGAAGAGGTTCCAATATCGGCCCAAGCGACGGCAGTGACCATCACTGAGTGTGTGGTCAAATAGGCCGTCATGTGACGCTCTAGAGGTGAGAGTCACTGATTAACTGGCACAAATGCAAACACTTCCTCCCAGCCACGCCTTCGAGCCGCCAGCGAACCTGCTTCGAAAAAGTTGATGTTTGCACAACGAGCACGGGAAGTCACGTTTGGCGGCAACGCTGTCAAGGGTGGTGACCTGGAACGGGGGATTGCCATAGATCTTGTTGATGCACGCCACATAACAAGTCAACTCTGTCAGCACCTGCGCTTTGACGAGCTCCATCAGCTCCACTGGTTTCTTATTGTATCGCTTGATGAGCGGCGCTGACGAAGAAGGATAATTCGTAGGCTAGGTGAATTAGCAATGCATTAACATTTAAATGTTCGTGCGCAAATTCCTTATTAATGCAACTATTCAAAATATTGTCGCAACATACAATGAAAATCTACAGGTCTGCTGCTGTGACCTTGGCAGATTATTGGAATGGATACGCGTTCCAGTCAAACCGTGGCTGTGCCCCTGCTCCTTCCGCGGTATAGTCAGGTGTCGGCGGTGATCCAAAATCTATGATGGATAATTGTGCGTCAAAATTCAAGATAAATCTCATTTAAAATAATATGCTTCCGACGTACCGAGGCGTCTCGCAACGGGTCTCAAACTGGCGTCCCAACCAGAATCAGAATCTTCCAAGTCTTGTTCCGAGTCCTTAAAGTAGCGTGTTGGAGACTCCTGTACACGGTTGACGAAGGGTCGAACCTTCGTGAATTGGTCCTCAGGGACTCGAGTACCTTTAGGCGTCCCATGACAGTGATCATGTGATATCATCTTGTTCATATGTAAGGTCAGCACTCACTCGAGTGGACTGATAAGATGCCTGCTTACGTTCACATATCTTGCCCATGAGAGCATGTGCAATGTGAGACCGGGCTGTAGCAGAGATCGATAATAGAATAATCAATGATAATACGTGTATTGGTTGCCGAGCTACTGACCTGTTCCAGGTTGGAGTTGGACGTGGCCATCCTCTTGAACACTTCGATAAAAGTCTCCACGCGATGGTAAAATACAATTAAAGACGTGTTCCACTGCATCCAAGCAGGGGCGATGCCATCATCTCTGCTGCCTACAAAGGTATCGAGAATAGCCCATGGGCTTTGGCGCAAAAAGTCTGATCGACCGGAGATTGGTGGTACGAGAGCTGAAAGGTATAGGATGTTCGTGGGGTGGTCGACAAACGGATCGTCCTTATCGATGTTTCTGGGCTACGCACATGAAGGTGAATCAGATTAACGACTACAAGGGTCAAAAGACAAATATCTCACGCACTTCCAAGCAGACCCTCTCCGCTATACATATCAAATGTTCCATTTTGGAAACCACAGGTGCTTTCCGAGAAACAATGCGCAACCAATCGTCAGGTTCCATCGTGGGTAGAGTAGGACGTTGGGATAGGCAATGAGGAAGACAACGTTGAGGGATTGGACATTGCTCAGGCTTTTATACCTTGAAAGATGCAACACTCCTCTTTAGGTGTTCGTCCAAAGTTATAGGAATAGACAAAAGTGGAAGTGCGCGGTTGACTCGGCCCGCTTATTCAAGTTGCACTGCATTCCAGCTCGGAATGCGATCATGTGACATTTGCGCTGATTTTGCGACCGTGTAACGACAGAGACACTCATATGTATTGCATAACAACAGTCATAACAAAGTCTGCCGAAGCAAAGCTTGAAAAAGACGTGAACAAACGAACAAACGAAAGCTTATAATTAAGTAGATGCGCGGAAGTCTACCAAATTTAAAGGGTACCAAATTTTGGGGGAATGCGAAGAATCTAATATATCATGTTAGTGTTGGCCATGAGCTGAAAACAAAGATAAGAACCGTGGGTTACAACTGATGAAGATGTTAATACTTACTTGGAACAATTCGTTTGCTTCTTCCTCCGACAAATTTGATGTCATTTCTTCCATTTGTTGATCAGAGATAGTTGTTGGGTCTTGAATCCAATCGGTCCAGCTTCCCGGGGCCCAATTAGATGATGATCCAACAAGGTGGGATGATGAGATAAGGTTCGATGTCATGTCGTGTTCGATTGCGGTGGGTGAGTAATCGAGGTGATATATATTGGAGGGGAAAGCGGTTGACTCTGCAGGTGCAAGCGGTGTCCGCATGTCGATTGTATCTATCTCGCCTTGAACGGATGCAGAATGTACTGGTGCCGCAGGGGTAAATTGGGGTACTAGTGGTGTGGACGTGGGTGTGAACGGTATCTCAGAAGCACGCGGGGTCGAGAGCGTTCTACCTCCCGCGCTGGACGACTGGAGCTGAAATTGAATTAGTAGTTGGTTAAATAGAAATATTTCACTTTAAAAACTCACTTGAAACGTGTATAAAAACTCTTCGGGTATTTTGAAGGCCTTTTGCTGGCCAGTCTTAGATGGTCCGGGTTAGTTAAATGTAAAGGGAACGCGATTTATACGCTCACGTGGCTCCGATCATTCAAAGCGAATGTATATAGGTGTTCTGGTGGAATTTTGGTTGGGCCGACACGAATGTCAGTCACGGTAGTCCTCTTGAGCGGAGGCATGTTTCCAAGTGTTGGAGGGATGGACAGTCCTTTATAATTGTCAAGGCACCCATTCTAGTGGATGATCGGCGAATACAGATTTGGCATATGCTGCCACTTTCGGTTATGTTACTGTATTTGGTGATGGGCAATGCCAATTAAGGCCACGGCGCGGCTTTTCCGTTACACTCGGCACACGGGTTTGCAATGCCGTAGCTTGGATACTTGAGATAAATTCAAATAAAGATATTCATAAACTAGACGAAATGTGATAGTATGAGCCATCGCATCAGGACTCTGGCCTGAACAGGTCTGTCACAACATTGACTCGGTGGGCTATCTCAATTAAATTTCCGAACCGGATTTGGCTGGCAAAACGGCAGAGTTCTGCCAACAACACTACTGGCAATTTATTAGACTCGCATGCCAGTCGGTCGCAATAAATAGCTCAGCGCTCTTGGAAGGTTATTTTTGGACGCGGTGAGCTTGCGATGGTCGTCGAGTCACGCTCTGTAAAAACGTGAATTCGAGTGGCAGTCAGCCCAGAGTCAGCCTCAGTCAAGTGCTCGTAGTTATTTCGGTATTTTAGTCGATTGTTAGTACTTAACTTAGTCTGGTTACCACTGGTTACCGACATCAAATGAGCTTCCTTCTCCCTTTCATGGGTTAGGAACAGTCAGCAGATGCCGTCAACTGAATATCAACTGAAAGTCAATGGAAAGTCAGAAGAAATTCAACTGAAAAGTGCGCTTGACTAAAATACCAAAATTCCTACGAGTACCTGACTGAGGCTGACTTTTACTCGAATTCGCGTTTTTACAGAGAGTCACACGAGACGCTTGCCTAATTCAGAACAGGGTGGGAACGAGCCTAGCAATTCATACTTGTAACCCGATACCGGGACCCAGAGAGATAAATTAATTGTAGCACAATTACAAAAAAACGTGTATTTTTTAAAATTCGAATAAACAAAATAATTTATAACATCGATATAAAAAATAACTTTTTCTTCAAATAAATAAATTCAAACTCCGCAGAAGTGTTGACAATTCCTCGTGTTGCTGCTGGAACCCCCAGACCCTTAGCACCCATGGAACTGAGCCCAACTGCTGATCGCATTACCTGCTCCCCACCTCCTTCATCACCTCCTTCATCACCGCCCCCCTCAGACTCTGATACCGTCATTGCTGACACAACACCTTCATCACCTCCTGTACAGCATAATTTTATCCCAGAGGCTGACATGAGTCATCCATCATCAACGGGGGATCAAGGGGAGGGTGATATAGATTTCGAAGATATTTTGAAGGTGAGTAATAATGTATTATGGTATTGTGATTTGGAGATATCTGATATATTTTACATATTCTTTAGGGCTTCTCAGTTGCCGATGTATTGGATTCCAATGATGCGGAAACATCACAGCTGGCCACCGCTTATGCTGTCGAAACCCGTAATGTCATCGGGGCTGAGACGTTCATTACGGAGCGTCGCTACCGGCAGGTGCTAATGATAGCACAATCGGTTAAGCGGCGTATGCTAAAAGCAAGAAGGAGATATAAGAAGGTTTCAGAGAGTGTTGACCGCTTTTGTAATGAGATTGCTGGTGGTATGGGTGGTGCGTCGCACTGATCCTTTACTTTCTTGCGTACAGCTGATATTTATTCACAGATGCCCCGCAGGCCGGCAAGCCTCTAGTTGTCTAGTCATGGACATATATCACGCTGTTTGTTGACTTATGCGTCATAAAGTTACAGTACAATCACCCTTGATTGTCACTGTAACCTGCGCCTCTATATCTTCTACTTTATTGCTTTACATCCCTCCCACGCCATCAACTTTCCCATCTTCCACTTTGTGTTCTTTCCCCTATATATATAATGACGCTGTGCAGTGCCAGCATGGACACAGAGCTTCCAATGTAGTTTGGAGTCACCGGCACAGTCAATGTTCATGTTCGCTGGTAGCCCTGAACTTACCGCTGATTGAAATGATCCTGTTCCATACTGGAGGTGTGGAAAACTTGCATGTGAGCGAAGTCTAGATAAGGGAGCACTGTGTGACGGTGGCGTTCCAAACTTGTCTTCCTTCCAATCATAAGTGCTTCTCAAGTGGCATTTGTACCCATATCGGCTTGTAATCAGTGCAGTAATCCTCTGCTTTTCACGGCGCGCCTCAACGCGACTGTAATTAAATGTAATTGACGTGGAATTAAAATTGATTATATAATAATTGCGACCGCCTATAACGGGCCCGACCTTCGCAACAGACTCTATACGAGGTACGAGTATAGTTGTCTGTCTAGAGAATATGGTGCAGGAATAGTGGAAAAATGTCACAGTGAAATTTATGTAATAAGGGCATGCCGCCCCGCACTCCTGGTATCAATAAATCACAACTTAACGGCGGCCATCATATGTCGTCCGAGGAGCGGCAGGCAGGCAAGTGTGATGCCTGTTGCACTCAGTCTGCAAAATCTACTTTGATTTCCTACTATAAATGGACTTCATATTCCCAATATTCTAACTGGGTCTAAGAACTAGTAGTATCGCTATCGCCTACGGTTAAATCAATTACAACAGGACACTTATGCTGCTTCGAGACTCGGCGGGTCATGATCTTTTTGCATTGGCCGCATTTACGAAGAAGCCTCGACAGGTCGGTAAGGGTGATACCAAATGTTGAATCCAGCTTAAGCAACATGTCCAATGTTGATTGGGCATCGGGCCAATTGGAAGCGTGACCTTCCAGTTATTGTGAGAAGGAAGTCCCTTCAAGCATACAACAAGAATGACTTACCCGTTAAATTTGGACGATTGGGCAGGCCTTGCGGGGCTGAAGTATCCCTGCGTGTATAGCGCTTCGTTAGAAGGCCATTCTTTGGGTATAAACGCTCCAGTTCGACTGAAATAAATTAGACACTAATCGTTGACTCTGCAGTGGGTTTCTAACTCACTCATGTAGCCGCAGCGGTTAGTCGCGCAGCTCGCCACATATTCACCCTCGTACTTCCCCGTAATAACTAAATTAACCTCTGATTCACAATATCTTGCTCCCGCTTGGTTTTCAAGTCCCGCGCCACAGAGGCAAGACGGCCTCTCAAACTCATGTGAGACGCTGTGCCTTCCCCACTCAGAAGGAGGTACACGTGACGGAGACGTATGCCTTCCAGCACGAGATACAGGCCTTAGAGGCGAGTGTTAAAAGAAGAAATAATAATAAATCAATCTGACATTGAACTTACCAAAACCAAGGGCGAAGATCTCGTGCCTGTGGGTCGTAATGAAGAATCAGGGGATTTTCTCGATGTTGTCCTTCGTGAACGCGGCGGAGAAGAGCGATTTTTTGTTGGGATAGAATGGACATTGTAGCGGAACAACACCGAAGACTGAGTATAGATGGGGTGTCAATGTCAAGCCAGGGTATCAAGTAGATGCTTTTATACTCGACGAGGGCCAGGTCGACAAAGGGGGATGCAACCTAATTCGAGTTTGCCCAACTATATCTTCAAAGCCTAATTCGAACCATGGCGTCCCAAATTGGTCGGAACTATCCAATCCTAGCTGTTCCTAATTTGGGTCCCTTGTCAAATTGGGAAGGAGAGGGTGAGACTAATGTGACTGATTTAGTCGAAACCATCTGCTTTTGGACTAGATCGCTTTAGTTTTCACAGCTGGCAGTCGGGCCCAAATTATGCGTATTCTGAGGCCTGCATCTTGTGTTCTAGTGTTATTGTTGAGTATGCCCTTTTTTCAGGTAGTGTAGCCTGTGTAAAATAGTATCATGTCCCCAGATTAGCCTGTATTTATTTTGAGGATATCTTGTGGTATTAATAATGTCCCTCAAATTTTCTTGGGCTTTGGTTAGACCTTCCTGCAATCCAAGGCAACATTTTCTTGATTCCGACTTGCCTTTTTTGAGAGGAGATAGGGAGTTTCTCAATAGAATTATAGGAATAGATAAATATTTGAGCATTAAGTAACATTTATTGAAATAAGAATGACTCTGCAAAAAAAAATGATACATCCCAAACACATCCTCAGGCAAAATGTTTGTGTGGCTGAACAAGTCTGGTGTGGCGCAAAAGGTGTGTCATTCATTCCAAAAATGGAATTCGTCGTTTTCAGGGGTTGCATTAGGGGAGTTGGATACAGCAACTAGCCATGGGGACGAGAGTGGTCAATCACCGGGCTTAGTGTTGCTGCAGCTAAAAAAACTGCTTTTTTAGAAAATTGATATAGTGTGGGAGATAAAATAGCTAAAATCACCAAATTATTTTGTAAGGTAGAACACCTCAAAAACCGAGGGGTCACTTATTGGGCTCAAAGGAGTGGGCCACCAGTTGTCCAGATAATTGATTGGTTACAAAAACCGGTTTTTTGACTGGTTTTTTAACTCCCTAATTATCTGGACAACCGCCAGCCTGTTTCTTTTGGCCCACTAAGTGACCCCCTGGTTTTTGACCATGTCAAATAATTTGGTGATTTTGTATATTTTATTTCCCATGCTATAAAAAATTGGCTAAAAAACACGGCATCACTAGCCGGGCTAGCCAGCTGCAACATGCAACAGGGACATTGGATAGCCATTGATCGACTTCAGAAGTTCTGGCTCAGGCAACATGGAGGGTAAACTCTGGCTAGCATTGTCTGGCTGTCCTTGGCTGATGATCCTCCGATCAAACCAAGAGCGCTGCTGCAACCTTCCTGCAACATGTCCCCAACCTCCCTCTCTCTGAGCGACAGGAATGCCTTCCGTCTAAACCACTATAATAGGATGGGCGTCTATTTCCATTTCCAAGTTGGTGGGCCAAACCCTGCCAGATCCCTCTCTACTCTGCCTGCTCCAACATTGCCTGAAGCCGCTCCCAATCAGCAGACATAGCGACTGCCTCCTTCTTGGGTAGAAAACACACCCTGATCACACTACACTTGACTTGTATCTACATGGGGATCCCACGCTAACACTGGCTGATGCAGAGCAGGTCAGAGAGCGATGGCAACCTGGGTGTTCACCTTTCCCTGCAGCATCTGGATCTGACAGCTGGTAGTCTGTCCTCAAACTGGTAGTATATCTCCCTCGTCTTCACACTCTGCCTTGAGTGTCTGGATGATCAACCAGCGCAGGTCCCAATTTTGACAAACCTTTGGAAAGCGAAGTATTCCTATGTACCCCACCTCCCTGGTCACACTGTGCCTGACCTGTATCCACCTGGAGATTCCACAGATCAGAAAGCAACGGCACCATCCATGCCAGGTCCGACTGTCTTGTTCTTGGGTAGCAAACACCTGATCATGCCATGCTCGACTAACACTGGCCGATGCACAGCAACTCGTGCAATATGGTCAACGCAGCCCTTGATATAGGTATTGGTGGGGACTTGGAGAGTCCGCAGAAGTTCCATCGTGGTAGATTACCTTTGTTTGTATTTATTTATTTACAAATATTCCGCCACATATCATGAGTTGAACATAAGTATTATAAAGAACTCACAACAGTTACTTAACCATACATATCCATGTGAAGTAGTTCTTTTCTGAAAAGTGGAGTGAGGCGTGATGCCTATTTTCGGGACAGACAATGACTGAGTTCACCCTGACCATCACCTCCCTGGGTATGATGAAGTATGTTTATTGAGGATCCCATGGCTCATATAGTGAAAATGAAAAGTTTCCTCCACAATTTGATGCTTATGAATCGAGATATTGAGGGGCTACCTGTCATTTATACTTCCACCAAAGTCAAGCGTTGAATTAAAGATGAACATGGCATTAAAAACCAACCTTTGGATCCAGGCCACTTTTTTTCATTGCCTTGTCCTAATTTGAGGTAACCCTCAAGTTCCAACTCAGGGATCTTTGGACTACTGAACCAGTACTTGATTTTTACCTACCTTAAGTCCTAATT
>Ga0137419_10000242_pt1 | contig 17820 bp, 12 predicted proteins | sample CZODoug3_1_2_16f_FD_108279 | JGI IMG/M metagenome (GOLD analysis project Ga0137419, IMG submission 108279) | Vadose zone soil fungal communities from Angelo Coast Range Reserve, California, USA - CZODoug3_1_2_16fungal (Illumina Assembly) | ecosystem: Environmental > Terrestrial > Soil > Vadose... | reverse complement strand
GGCGATCGTGCCCCACAACGTCCCGCTCGTGCTGCTCGGCGCGGGGCTCCTGTGGTTCGGCTGGTTCGGATTCAACGCGGGCTCCGCGCTCGCCGCGAACGGCCTCGCCGCCCTCGCGTTCACGAATACGAACACGGCGGCAGCGACCGCGCTGGTGGCGTGGGTGTGTCTCGACCTGCTGCGCACCGGGAAGGCAACGGCTGTGGGCGCGGCCACGGGTCTCGTGGTGGGGCTCGTCGGCATCACGCCGGCGGCGGGCTACATCACCGCAACGGCCTCACTCGCCGTGGGCGCTCTGGCGGCCCTCGTGAGCTACACCGCCATCCAGATCCGCGCGAAGACGCGGCTCGACGACTCGCTGGACGTGTTCTCCTGCCACGGGCTCGCGGGAGTGGCTGGGGCGCTGTTGACCGGCGTGTTCGCCACGAAACTGGCGAACCCGGCGGGAGGTGACGGTTGGCTAGCCGGCAACTTTGCCCAGATGGGCGTGCAGCTCGTGGCCGTTCTCGCCGCCGTGGCGATCGCCGCCGTTGGCACGGTCGTCATTCTCGCGCTCGTGCAGGCCACGCTCGGCGCCAAGGCCGGGGTGCGCGAGCAGCTCTCGGGGCTCGACTTGAGCGAGCACGGCGAAGAAGCGTACTTCGGCGAGCAAGGGGCGACGCCCTCACCGGGCGTGTCGCTCGGCCAAGGGGTGATCGTTTCAGCCGCTTCTCCCAAGCCGCTCAAGGCCGCCGCCGCAGGCTAGCGGCCGGCGTCGATTCGGCAGCGGATGGGCGCCCGACCGGCGAGTCCCGGTCGGGCGCGCTTTTTAGCTACGGGGCTCCTTCTTCTTTCGCGTCACCGAGCAGAGTGCTGACCAGCGTGGCCAGGGTGGCGGCCTCGAACGGCTTCGTGAGGAAGCGATCGGCCCCCAAGGCCACGGCGTGGCCACCCACATCGATCGCCCCCGCGCTCTTTACCCCGGACATCGCGACGATCTTCACCGCCGGCCACTCCCGGCGCAGCCGCCCGATCGTCTGCAGTCCGCCTTGGCCGGGCATGAAGATGTCCACGATCACGACGTCGGCCGCGTGGCGCTGGTAGGCGCGGATCCCGGCGTCGCCGTCCGCCGCCTGACGGACTTCGTGGCCAGCCAGCTCCAGATGTTTCGTGAGGGCTTGCCGGAGCGTGACGTCGTCGTCGATGATGAGTACGCGAGCCATGTCGAAGAGGCGCCGGTCGGAATCGAACCGACGAATAGAGGTTTTGCAGACCTCTGCCTTACCACTTGGCTACGGCGCCGGTGGAAAAGTAACCTCGCAACTCACTGTGAGTTCGGCAAGAGTTGGAGGTCGAACCGTCTCACGTGCATGGCGCCTGGTGGCAATAGTGGTGGCAAGCTCTTAGGGCTCGCCATGACCTCGCCGCTGTGACCGCAAGGATACTTGATCCCTAATCCGTCGAACTGCGGGCCGCCGAGTTTGGCCTGGAGGACTCCTCATTATTCGCCGGAGATTTTGAGTTTCCCTCTAGGGGGCACACAGGTTCACGTCAGGGCACATCCTGGCTATCGACTCGACCGGTTCAGTGCCCTGGGGTGCCGGTTCGTTCCCGCAGGGATGGGTTTCCGCCCACGCCGGCTCTTCGGGCTCGGCTGCGGCGGGCGGAGCGCATTCGTTGACGTTGACGCAGCAGGGCTTCGATGTGGCATGCGGAAAAGACGTAACCGACACCTGCCATCGCGACGTCTTGGCCGCGATGCCCTGCACGTGCATCAGGCGGTCGTCTCATGGAACGAACCGACCCCCTGACCGCCGCTCAGGGAATAGCGCGAGTTCAGATGAAGCAGACGCCGACATGGCTTTACGCCCGCGCCGCCGTCCCCCGCCGGGCTGTCGTCGGCGTGCTCGAGGCCTGCTCCCCCACCACCACGCGCACCCGGTGCGTGACGCCATCGTCCACGAGGGGGATGGCGGCGGGATCCACGGGGTGGCCGTCCAGCTCGGCCTCCGCGATCCCCCGGCAGCGGTGCTCCGGGTTGGAAACGGAGATGTCATAGCCGGTGCGGCCGAAACGCCAGACGATGGAATACTCGGGCCAGGCCGCGGGGATGCAGGGATCCAGCTCGAAGCTCGCACCGTGGCGCTTGAGGCCGAGGATGCTCTCCAGGCCCGCGCGGTACATCCAGCCCGCGGAGCCCGTGTACCACGTCCACCCGCCGCGCCCGGCGTGGGCCGGGTGAGCGTAGACGTCTCCGGCGGTGACGTACGGCTCGGCTTTGTAGCGCTCGACGTCCGCGGCGTTCCGCGTGTGGTTGATGGGGTTTAGCAGGTGGAACAGCTCCACCGCCTCGTCCCCGTTGCCGAGCCGGGCCACCGCCATGACCGTCCACACCGCGGCGTGCGTGTACTGGCCGCCGTTCTCCCTCACCCCGGGCGGGTATCCCTTGACGTAACCGGGGTCTTGCGCCGACTGGTCGAAGGGAGGAGTAAGCACCAGCACGACCCGGGCTGCGCGCCGCACAAGGTGGGTGCGGACGGCGTCCATGGCCCGCTCGGCGTGCTTCACGGGCGCGACTCCGGACAGGACCGCCCAGGACTGAGCGATCGAGTCGATCTTGCCCTCGTCGTTCTGCGCCGAGCCCAACGGCGTGCCGTCGTCGTAATAACCCCGCCGGTACCACTCCCCGTCCCAGGCCCGCTCGAGCATGCCCGCCAGGCGGCTGGCCTCGCTCGCGTAACGCGCCGCCCGCGCCGCGTCCCGGGTCTCGCACAGGGGGATGAACTGCCGCAGCACCGTGTGCAGGAACCACCCGAGCCAGACGCTTTCGCCGCGGCCCTGGTGCCCGACCCGGTTCATCCCGTCGTTCCAATCGCCGCTGCCGATCAGCGGAAGGCCGTGGGCGCCAACCGTAAGGCCCTTGTCGATGGCGCGCAGACAATGGTCGAAGAGGGAAGCCGATTCGGAGGAACCCCGCGGCTGCCCGTAGGCCTCAGTCTCGCCGGCGGCGAGCACCGGAGCCTCCAGGAACGGAACGAGCTCGTCGAGGATGCCGTGGTCCCCGGTCGTGTCCACGTAATGCGCTACGGCGTACGGCAGCCAGAGCAGGTCGTCCGAGCAACGGGTGCGGGTGCCGCGGCCGGAGGGCTCGTGCCACCAGTGTTGCACATCCCCTTCGGTGAACTGCCGGCCCGTGGCCCGGACGATGTGCGCCCGCAAAATGTCCGGCCTCGCCAGGGAGAGGGCCATGGCGTCCTGCAGCTGATCGCGGAAGCCGAAGGCGCCGCCCGGCTGATAGAAGCCGGACCGCGCCCAGAGCCGGCAGCTCAAGTCCTGGTACAGGAGCCACCGGTTCATGAGGAGATCGAAGGAGTCGTCAGGGGTGCGCACCTGGACCGTCTCGAGGATGTCGGCCCAGAACCGCTGCACGGCTTCCAAGGCGATGTCGGCGGCGGCCACGCTGCCGTGGCGGCGCACCAGCTCGCGGGCTTGCTCGTGATCCCCACCCTGTCCCAGGATGAAGACGAGGCGGCGGCTCTCTCCAGGAGCCAAGCCGATCCCGACCTGCAGCGCGGCGCAGGGATCGAGTCCGGCCCCGAACTGGCCCGACAGGGCGTGGTGGTTCATGGCAGCTGGCCTCGCCAGCGAGCCGTTGCGTCCCAGAAAGGAGAGGCGGTCTCCCGTCGCCGAACTCGGCGCCTCGCTGGCGTGGGCGAAGGCGACCCGGCCCGCGAACTCCTGGTTGTAGGGGTTCGTGGCCAGGACGGCCCCCGTTTCCGCGTCGAGTCCCGTCATCACGTGCAGGTGCTCCGCAGGCTGCGGCGGCGCCAGGCGCCATTCGTTGTAGGCGAATACGCTCAGTCGCCGCGGGCGGTCGGTCCGGTTGGTGAGGGTCAGGAGTGAGAACTTCACAGGGTCCTTCGCGTCCACGAAGACCGCGAGCTCCTGCAGGATTCCATGGGAGGCATGAGTGAAGCGGGAGACTCCGGCTGCGTGCCGCGTCACGAACCGGCCGCTCTCTTGGGTCCGCCGCATCGGCCCCGGCGTGGGTGACCACACGTCGCCCCCTTCCTCGTCCCTCAAGAAGAGGGCCTCGGCGGTGGGGTCAGTCACGGGGTCGTTCGCGAAGGGCGTGAGGCGGTTCTCACGGCTGTTCTCCGCCCACGAATACGCCGAGCCCGATGCCGAGACTACGGTGCCGAAGCCGGGGTTGGCCACGACGTTGACCCAAGGGAGCGGCGTCTCTCGGTCACCGTCGAGGACGACCGCGTACTCGCGGCCGCCATCGGCAAAGCCGCCCGTCCCATTGGCGAAGGTGAGGGCGGGCACCTCGATCTCCATGCCGTCCGGGCCGGAAGCCGGGCGCGGGGGTGGCGGCGGCAGCTCCCTCCTGGGTTGCCGCTCGGGATAAGGCCAGTCCAACTGGTCCGACAGCTTGCCGCGATCCCCGCTGAGGATCGCCCGTGCGACGCTGGCGAGCAGGTTTCGCTCGGCCTCGTTCATACGGTCGCCTCGCAACAGGTACACCCCCCCCGGCCGGTGCTTCCACGCCCCCCAGGGCCCGGTGTCGAGGAGCGCGGCGAGCTGGACGTGTATGTCGTCGAGGTAGCTCACTGGATGCTCGTTCAAGATCACGACGTCCGCGCTCAGGCCCTTGAGCCGCCAGTACTCCTGGGCCTGGAGGACCTGCCGGACGAGGGGGATGTCGCCTCCCTTGACCACGCGCACGAGGAGGATGGGGAGATCGCCGGAGATGCCGTGCGCCCACAGCCCCGGTTGGCCCAGCACGTTGCGCTCCAAGACCTCCGGCCCCGCCCTCAGCGAGGCGTCGGTGTACAGGACCCGGGAGGCGAGGCGCTCGCAGAGCTGGGCCTCGTCGCTCGAGATGCCCAGGTGCCGCAACGTGCTCTGCGCCTGGGTGTAAGCCAGCGCGAAGGTGCGCGCGGCGGCGCTGGGGTCGTGGTACTTGTGCGCCATGGCCAGAGCGCCATCCCGGCTCACGGCCATCCCCGTCGCGAAGGACAGGCGCACGAATCCACCGGGTGCCAAACGGATGCGCTGTCGCAGGCTGACAATCGGGTCCAGCACGGCCCCCGTGGTGCCGGAGAGGGCCCGCCCGTCGAGGGCCATCGGATCCTCCGGGCTGCGGCCGCGGCCCAGGAACCGCCCGCGGTCGGTCTCCCATTCCACCGGCCCTTGCATCCTCGCGTCTACGCTCAACACGTGGACTGCCCACACGCGGGCCTCGTCCCGGGCGCGGGGTCGCCGGGCGCAAACCAGGGCGGCGCTCTCGGGCAAGTACTCGGTTTCCACGAAGAGCTTGCTGAACGCGGGGTGGGTCAGGTCCTCGCCGACAGACGCCAGGGCGATCTCGGCGTAGCTCGTGACCTCGAGCTCGCGAGGCCGGTCGCTCTGGTTGGTCACGGCCAGGCGGCGCACCTCGACGTCGTCCTCGGTTGAGACCGCGATGTCGAGCTGCGTCGCGATGTCCTCGTCACGGCGGCGGAAGACGGCCTTCTCGGCCTGGAAGGTGACCAGATACTCCTCAGGTTCCCGGTCCGTGGGATGGTAGGCCGCGGACCAGACCGACCCGGTGCGCACGTCGCGCAGGTAGAGGAAGTGGCTCCCCAGGTCACGGGTCGAGTCCTCGCGGTACCGGGTGACGGCGCGGCCGCGGCAAAAGCTGGCCCCGCCTCCCGCGTTGGTGACGATGGCGGTGTAAGCGCCGTTGGATAGGAACTGGGCGTGAGGGTACCGGGTGTGGGGCGACCGGAAGCGCCGGACCGCCACCGCGGAGACCGGAGCCGCCACCCGCGTCTCCTCGGCGGGCCGAGGCTGCGTGATCGGAGCGTGCCGCGGCGCGCGCTCCTGCAACAGCGGCGCGGTGGCCTGCATCCGGGGATCGGCATGGAGGCGCTGCACCATCGGATGGCCGAGGACGGCGTTTCCCAGAGCCACCAAGCTCATGCCCTGGTGATGGGCCAGGAAGGCCTGAACGACGACCCCGCGGGAGCCATGGGGTCGGGGCTCGCTGACGGTCTCGCCTTCGTCCGCCTTCCGGTGGGTGTAGTCGATGGCCTCGTAGAACCCGTACGCGCCGTCCAGCCCTTCCCGGGCCAGGCGTCGGAAATTGTGAGCTGCCCTCGCGGGGTCCACCATGGCGGCCAGCGCGGTGGCGTAGGGGGCCACCACTAGTTCGTCGCCGAGGCCTCGCTTCAGCCCCAGGCCGGGCACGCCGAATGCTTTGTACTGGTAGTTGCCGTGACGGTCCACGAGGTTGAAGGCGGACTCCGAGATCCCCCAGGGCACCCCCTGCTGCCGCCCGTATTCCATCTGCCGACGTACAGCCATGCGGCACGACTGGTCGAGGAGGGTCCCCGGATAGCTCTGCATCACGAGGAGGGGCATGAGGTATTCGAAAAGGCTGGCGCTCCACGACAGGAGGGTAGGGGCGCCGTCCACGCTGGTCAGTAGCCGCCCCAAGTGGAACCAGTGGCCGTCGGGGACATCGCCCTTGGCGATGGCGATGAAGCTGGCCAGGCGGGCCTCGGAAGCCAGAAGGTCGTAGTAGGAAGGATCGAGACGGCCGGGGCCCTGGGCGTCCGCGAGGCGATAGCCGATGGCGAAGATCTGGCGCTCGCGGTCGTAGAGGAAGGCGAAGCTCATGCCGTCGACGAAAGCGAGGGCGCGCGAGGCGAGCTCCTCGAGGCGAGTCGCGAACACACCGGGCGTCGGGGCCGGGGCCGTCAACCCCGCGGCGAGGGACCGCGACCAGTAGGCCGCCTCGACTTGATGGCTGGAGGTCGCGCCTTCCGACTCGAACGATTCGATCGCTTCTCTGAGCGCGGGGACCTGTCCGTCGCCGCGCGCCAGCTTCTGCTCCGCTTCCTCGGGACCTTCCAACACGTCCAGTACGGACTTCACCACAGCGACCAAGCGGGCCCTCCCGTCCTGGTGCCCGGCTGGCGTGTCTGCCAGACGCGCCAGGTACTGGCCGGCGATCTCCGCGGTGTCCACCAGGCCGGCGCAGATCTGCGTCGCGGACTGGGGCTCGCCGGCCAGCCTTCGCAGGCCCTCGGCCAGGGCCAGGAGAGCGCCCGCGAGATTGCCGCTGTCCACGGTGGAGACGTAGCTGGGAGGCAGCGGTGCCAGGGTTCTCGTGTCGTACCAGTTGAGCAGATGGCCTTCGAAACGTTCCAGTCCGCCCATGGTAGACACCGTGGCCTCGAGCCGCTCGACCAGTTCGGGAGTGCGGATAAAACCGAGGTCGTGGGCGGCCAAGGTCGAGAGGAGCCCCATCCCGATGTTAGTGGGGGACGTGCGGTGAGCGAGCCTCGGCGTGGGCGCTTCCTGGAAGTTGTCCGGAGGCAGGCCGTGGTCCTCGGCGCCCATGAAGGTCTCGAAGTAGCGCCAGGTCTTGCGTGCGATGAGACGGAGGAGGCGTCGGTCCTCGGAGCTAAGCAGCTGACGCTCGGGCGACACGGGCTGGCTGAGCCAGTAGGCCACCAGCGGCGCGGCCACCCACAAAGCAAGGAGGGGACCGGCCACCGCCAGGCTGCTCGGCCGGGCGGCCGCGATGGTGACAAGCACGATCAGGGCGATGAAAGGGCTGGCCGCCATTTCTACGAGGAACTGTAACGCGCCGGCCCGGGCGCTGAGGCCGGCGGCCCGAGCAGTGGCGGCGGCCGCCGTCTCCCATTGGAGGAGGCGGCGCTGCGTGATCACGAGGCGAACCAGGGTGAGGGCAATAGCGTGGGCCATCTCGTAGGCGTGGTGGGCGAGGAACGTGATCTGCAGCAGCGTCTGGGCGCCGGCGGTCTTCACGTCCTCGCCCAGAATCCGCAGGAACACCGCCAAGGGTTGCTGGGGGGCGGGGCCGGCGCCGACCTGGACGGCCAGCGGGTATAGTGGGAACGCGATCGCAGCGAGAACGCCGAGGGTCCAGGCCAAGGGGTCTCCCGGCAGCACCAGCCATGCCAGAGCGAGCAAGGCGACGGTGGCGGGGGCCACCAGCGTGCGCCTTAGGTTGTCGAAGATCTTCCAGCGGGAAATGACGGGGAGGCGGTTGCGCTCCAGGCCTTCGCGGGTCGGGACCAAGGGGAACAGCCAGAAGAGGATCTGCCAGTCGCCGCGCGTCCACCGGTGCTGGCGCCGGGCATGAGCGAGCACGCTCGCGGGGTAATCGTCGACCACCTCCACGTCCGTCACCAAGGCGGCCCGAGCGTGCAGGCCCTCGAAGAGGTCGTGGGACAGGAGGGCGTTCTCGGGGATCCGGCCTTCTAGAGCGGCCATGAAGGCGTCTACGTCATAGAGGCCCTTGCCCGTGAAGATCCCCTCCTTGAACAGGTCCTGGTAGGTGTCCGAGACTGCGGTGGTGTAAGGATCGACGCCCGTGTGCCCGGCGTACACGCGGGCGAACAGCGACCCGGCGGCGCTCGCCATCGTCACGCTGACCCGGGGCTGCAAGATCCCGTAGCCCTCGGTGACGCGGCGCAGGCGAGGATCGAAGGAGGGACGGTTCAGGGGGTGGGCGATGATGCCGATGAGCTTCCGAGCCGCGTGCAGGGGAAGCCGGGTATCGCTGTCCAGCGTGAGGCAGTAGCGGACGCTGGGCAACACCTCCGGGTCGCCCACGTGGAGGCGGAAGCTCGTGTCCTTAGCCCCCCGCAGCAGGCGGTTGAACTCTTCGAGCTTCCCGCGCTTGCGCTCCCACCCGATCCACGAGCCCTCGCCGGGGTTCCACTGACGCGCACGATGGAACAGGTGGAACCGGTCGGTGCGCCCCTGGCCGAGGCGGGCGTTCAAGTCGACGACGCCAGCGCGGGCGGCGTCCAGGATCTCGTCGTCTGCCGGCATCTCGGCCGCGGTGGCGTCGGCGAAATCGCCGAGGATGGCGAAGTGTATGCGCGGGTCGACGTTCCCCAGGGCCAGGACCTCCACATGCTCCAGCAGCTCGACCACCCCGGCCACGCTCGTGAGCAGCGTGGGGACGACAACCATGGTCCGCGCGTCCTCGGGGACCCCGGCCTGGAAGTCGAGGCGGGGGAGGCGCCGTGGCGGTACGAGGTGCGCGGCCAGGCGCTGGACGAGGGCGATGGCGAACTCGCTGGCCGGCAGGAGGAGGAGCGCTGCGGTCCAGGCCTGCGCCCACCGGGCGCCGCCCTCGGCCTGGACGTACGCGACGGCCAGGGCCAGCAGGGCGGCGGTGACGAGTCCGATCGACCCAAGGTAGAAACTGGTGGCGTGGGCGAACATGAAGCGCCGTGCGCGGTTCGCGAGGCGCGGCCGGTAGGCCACGTCGGTTTCGAGGTCGCGTCGGCCCTTCCCGATCAGGTGGTAGCCCACGTGGGCAGCGCGGTCGTGGGCCGAGCTCAGTTCGGCGGCCTGGCGGGCGCTCTCCACGGTGCGAAGGGCCACACGGAGCTGGGCCTCCCCGGTGGCCTCGGCCAGTTCCTCCACCGCCTGCCGGTAGCGGTCCCGGCTGAGGAAGTCCATGCTCCCGTAGACGCCGGCCGGGTCGCGTTGCAAGACCTGTTCGGTCAAGCTGACGTTCTCGAAATACCGCATCCAGTCCAGAGTGGAGCACAGCCGCAGGCTGGTGATGGCGTTGGCCACGGAGACCTGCCCCGCGGCCTGGCGTTGGTGCTCCGTCCGGATCGAATCCTCCGCCGTCATGCCCTGGGCGGCGAGGCGTTCCTCGACGGCCGCGCGCACGGGAGCGACAAGGGGCCCGTACTCGCGCATCCGCTGCAAGAGCCGCACGACGTAGGCCGTGTCCAAGACCTCGGGCAGGGACGGCAGGGGCGCCGCATCCTCGGCGCCGCCGATGTGGGCTAGATAGCCATCGGCCGTGAGACGCGCGTCCCGGCCCTGGAGCGCTTCGTCCGCCAGCCGCCTCAGGTTCTCGATGAGGGCGAGCTTGACCATGCTGGGCCAAGCCCACAGCTCGCCGATGGTGAGGGGAGCCACAGTCTGGTAGGCGGCCATGAAGCGCACGAGCTGTTGTCGATCCAGGCGGCCGTCGGTGTGGCGGATCAGCTCCAGGGCCATGGCGTAGACCCGCGCGACGCCGGCCATCTCCCGCGAGGCCAGCTTGGGCAGGTCCAAGTAATACTGCCGCGGAAGGTCGTGCCGGATGCCCCGGATCTCGGCCTCGATGAGGTGAAAGTTGTCGAGGAGCCATTCCGCCGCCGGGGGGACGAACTCGCCGCCGTGGACATCGTCGGCCAGGACGCGATAGGCCTTGCGCAGCACCCGGGCGTTGTCCTCCAGGCGCGAGAAGAATGGGCGGGCCTTGCGGCGCGGATCCCGGGCCAGAGTGAAGCTGGCGGCGAGGGCCCTGCCCCGTTCCTCCAGGCGCTCGATGCTGAGGAGCTCAGCGCGGAGAGGCTTCTCGGCTTCCGGGCGGCGGCCGCCCCCGAACGGGCGGAGCAGCAGCCTCAGGGCGTCAGCCAAGGCGACCTGCCCATGGTGCCACGGCAAGCTTCACGGCGCGGCGTTCTCATCGCGTGGTTTCGTCCCTCCGGATGTCGCGGGTCCGCGTCGTCTTAGGCGCGGGAAGCGTACCGCTCCCCGCAAGTGTCAGTTGCTACTGGAGAGCCGGAAGCCAGCTTCGGCGCCGGACGGCGCGAGCTGCGGGCGCTGGACCGCCTTGCGGACGTCGGTAGAGGATGGTGGCTTCGCTGGTCTCCGGCTCGGGCTCGGGCGGCTTGGTCGTGACGCAGAGATCCAACAGCTGACGGATTATCGCGCGAGCCCGAGCCTCGGTCCAGTGCTGCCCGCGACAGTAATCGACGACCACTCGAGCTGCAACGACTAGTAGCAGTCGATCGCCGGTCGCCTGCGAAACGTGGGCGCAGACCGCGGATTTTGCGTGGCGGGGTGCCCCACGGCCCTGGTGCAACTCTTCGGCGTCCTTGCTCATGAACAACAACCCGTCGATGTGGCGTCCAAAGGCGACCAGCTCGTGCGCTTCGCGTGCGAGGAGTTCGCCCGCTTCGCGCGCATTCAGTCCAGCGAGCAGCGCGGGCCGACCCCGAGGGCGCCTTCTGGGCATCAGGAAGCGCCGGCCGTCGGGCATCTCGACTTCGACCTGCGCGTCCTTCGGTAACAGCGTGGCGAAGAGGCTTTCGAATTGCCGTCGTGGCGCGATGACGTGATCCACGGGATTCGCCGGGAGCGACGAGGGAACGACGGTGCCACCCACTCCCCGCACCGTGCCGGGAATCGTGCGGAGCATGAACCACGGATCACGCGACGCGAGCCAGGTCAGGTAGATGCGGCGCTCGACAACCTCGCCCGGCCAGAAGTCCAGGCAGGCGACTGCTGCGAGAGCTAGGAGTTCCCGCATCCGGGACCTCGTGGCGTACCGTTGACAGTCCATGCATTTGGAGAATTGACGCGAGTTTTTCGGGGACTCGGAAAGGAGCATCGTATCTTCAGCGGTGGGCATAACCGAATCTACTCGATGCCGAAGGCGAGGGCTGCCGCTACTGGTCCTCCTGCTGCCGCTGCATGGCCGGGTCCGCCTCCACGCGGCACTGCCACCACGCCGTGACGATCCCGCACTCCAGCGCCGGATGAGGGAGAGCGATGAAACAGTCAGCCGTGCCGACGTGTGTCAGCAGGCCCTCCATGCTCCGTCTGTGCTCGGTAACCATGTCGCCTCCGGACGAGAGGGCGACCAACCAGGCCGCCCTCCTCCCCCTTAGGTTAGGCCTTTAACGCCTTCTGTGCCGTGACTTCCACCGTGATCATATGGGGCTTGGCCGTCTCCGCCTTCGGCAGCGTGATCGTCAGCACGCCGAGGTCGTAGGTCGCCTTGATCTTGTTGGGATCGATCGAGGCCGACAACCTGAATGTCCGCTCGAAGGCGCCATAGGTCCGCTCATAGCGATGGACCTTCTCGGCCTTCTCTTCCGCCACCTGCTCCTTCGTGCCCTTGATCGTCAGCAGGTTGCTCTCCACCGTGATCTTCACGTCCTCGGGCTTCACCCCAGGGACCTCCGCCACCAGGCGGATGACATCGGGCTCCTCGAAGATGTCCACCAACGGCAGCCAGGCGGTGGTCACGGCCTCGGGTACGGGCCATTCAGACGCGCGGAAGGGCTCGTTGAAGGTCCGGCCAATCCGGTGCTCCAGGTGATGCAGCAGATCCAGCATCGGGTCCCTCTGTGTAACACTGAACATATGGCGCCTCCTTAAGGTTATGCGTGAGCCGAGTTCAGTTAACTATTGGCAGTCCTATGGGCTCAAACATGCTTCTATGTACTTTACTTGTCAAGTACAATGGCCTTCTGGGGCCTTCTGGAATCGTATACTTGACAAAGATAGTTAAGCAAGCAGCGCGCCCGAACGTGGAAACAGACGTCCTGCCCGTACTGCGCAAGCAGAACGGCTTCAAGGACGAGATCACGTTCCTCGCCGCCGACCGCGCCGAAGCGGTCGCAATCAGTTTGTGGGATCGGAAAGAGAACGCCGACAACTATAGCCGCGACACCTATCCCGAAGTCCTGAAGAGTCTCGCGAAGGTGGTTGAAGGAACGCCCAAGGTTGAGAACTACGAGGTTGCGAACTCGACATTCCACAAGATCGCCGCGCGCAAGTAGGGCCTGGGCTCAGCAAGAGCCAGCGGTCTGTTCAACGGAGCGGGCGGCGGCCGAGTCCGCCCTCCTTTTCCCACTGGGCATGACGCGGGATGGTTACGGAGCACACCACTGAGCACACAGACATCATGGACCGCATCGTCACACATATCGCTACGCGAGAATGTCTCATCACCCAGCCCCATCCGCCGGGGGAATGCGGAGTCGTAGCGGCTCGGCGGCGCTGTCAGGAGGAGGGCGACTGGGCTATGCGTCGGCAGCGGGACGAGGAGCGGCAGCCATGATCAGGTTCAGCCACACAGACGCGGTCTAAGGAGCGAGTTCCGCTGGGCGCCGCCGCGGCGGGGCTGGCTCGAGCCCTCCTAACCCCCGCACCCGCGACCCGCCTGGCCGAGCGCGCGCCCGTCGGGTATATCACCCCCCGAGTATCCGTCCTCTCAGAGGTGCACGATGGTTACTAACGACGGTCCTCACTGGTTTCCCGACCACCGAGAGGGCGAACGCCGTCTCCGGCCCTCGCGGCGCAGCGGCCTGGACCGCCGCTATCAGGGCATGACCGCGGCGGTGGAGCGCCGCGGGGCCGGCGAGCGGCGCGTGCTGGCCGATCGGCGCAGCTCGACGGAGCGGCGGCCGGAGCGGCGGCACGACGTGACGGCCGAGTGACCTGGCGAGCGGCACGTGAGCCTTCCCCCCCAAACCTGGCCCGTGTCATCAGCAAGGGCGCGGGACCAAACGAAATCGCTGAGCAACCACTCAAGCTCCTTGCACACCTGATAAGTGAAACCAGTTATGCGGGAGCATGAGTCCATTGGAGCGAACCGACCCCCTGAACGCTGCTTTCAGGTGGTCGCCTTCTGGTGAGTTGTTGTGTGTGCTCAGGAGTACCGGTGTCGCTGGTATGCTGAGGATACCGACGTTCTGCACCGGGCCTTCACTTGACGGCGGCCCGTCGGGAAGTTCGGAAAGCCCCAGCAAATACTCATTGGGCGGGCCGAGCGAACGCGTGGGCGCGTCCATAAAGCGCTCCGTTCGGAGTGCGCCGTATCCGCCCTCAGGCGACGTCCACGCGGGTTGCGATTGGCGGAAGAAGTCCAGCAGCTGTCGCTCAGTAAGCTCAGCCAGGGATGCGTCGGTACTCTTGGATCCCAGAGGTGAATAGCGAATAAAGCGGCGCTTGCGCTCGGGGCCAGTCCCGAGCTCGAACAGCAACCCAAACTCATCCTTCCCATAAACGGTGATGCGGCCCGGGGGATAAACCTTCCAGATCTCGCTGTCTACTGCCATGGTGCGTCGTGTCATCAGGCCGAGCGCCTACGGGGGCGTGAATATAGCCCGGAGAGTCTTTCGGAGGCTGAGAACCTGCAACCCCAGCTGGTCATTCGCGCGCCCGTGACTGCGAGCTTCACCGCGATTGCGCGGTCAGGCACCACAGACGGGAGATTGCGCGCTGCTACTCGAACTCCGCAGGCGCTCGAACCTCGCCCCGCTAGCTCTTGCGACTTATCTTGGCGAAGAACGTAAGGCAAGTCTGCCGCAATACGGGGCGCCGCCAGCTGCGGATGTGCGTTAAGGCCGCGGAAGGCGATTCAGGGTTCCTTGTGGCCCTGACGATTCATAACGTAAAGATCCTCGTCGCCGAAGAATTCGCCCTTGAATGTTGCGATACAGTTCTTACTGACCTGCTTTGCGTGTTGCATCGCCCGATTTGCCTTTTCCTGCACCTCGCGATCGGTTAAAAAGGAATCTGGGGTGACGAGGCATAGGCCGATGGAGACGGCAATACGCTCGTGGATTCCTTGGAATTCAAGAGAACCGAGCCTCTCTTGGAGGGTTTGCAGAAACTCGCCAGCAACTCTTAGATCCATGTTAGGGAGGAGAAGGAGGTACTCATCGCCGCCGAAGCGATAGGCCCAGCCATGGGAGTAAACGCGAGCCTCGATTGTCCGCATGATCTTTGGCAGGAGATCCCTGTCGACAGCAGATTCCGTGTACCGGGTGTTGAGGGCCTTGAAGTCGTCGATGTCAGTGAAGGCCACAGCGACATCAATGTCACGAAGCCAGCTCTCAATCCGACAACGACGTAGCGCTGGCAGAAAGCTCGCGGGGGACAGGAGTATCCGGAACTTGTCGTCATAGTCAGAGCCACGTAGGTCAGGCGCGGCGGGCATAACCTGATACGTATCCCGAGGTGTCAAGAAATCGGTTAACCGGGGCAGGCGAATTGGCCGAGTGTTTTGGAACCACTCCTCCGACATTAAACGTCTTACGGGCTCTGACTGCGCCTCCAGTGCGTCGCGGATCTCTGAGCTAGTTGTCTTCAAACGGATCTCTTCGTGCTTTTCCGCCAAATGCTGGCGCTGGTAGAGCAGGATCCGCTTAAGCAACGGCATGCCCCTATCGTCGATGTCGATGGGCTGGTCGAGCTGTCCGCCGAACTGGTTTTCCAGCTCGTTCAAGTCGGTATGGAGGGTGCTCAGGGCAGCTGGGATTATGCCGCCAGTGGCTTTGCGCACCGGCTCGAGCAACCACTCCTGAAACCAGATGCGAAGGTCGGACGCGTAATGATAGAGGCGAGCTCGATCCTGAGGATCGAAGGATGGCATTTAGCTGAACTCCTCAGCGGGGTTTCTCGAGCGGAGGCAACGTAACGTAAGGCAGTCGGCGCCCTTACTATATACCAGGAATTCGCGTTAATCGTCCTAGTGCACCGCGATGGTCGGCGGGCTCCGCGTCCTTCCTGCCTGGCGCCGCGGCTTCTCCAAACAACCCCGCATATCGCCTGGGAGCTAGGCTTCTTCTCTGAATCCGCGGCTGGTGGCAAAACTGGTGGCAGACTCAGCGGCAAAGAGAGGGATTCCTTCAAACTGGCAATGAATCCGCCTCCTCACTCAAGCCGAGCTGGAACGACTGCTTAGGACTGCGCGGGACTGTCAAGGAAAAGGGCGGAGGCCCTTTGCAGACCTCTGCCTTACCACTTGGCTACGGCGCCGCGAGAGGTCGTAACTTCGCACCGGCGTTCGCGTTTCTCAACCCTCGGGGCGCGCGTGCCCCATCTATTGACCGGCCGCGCGCGCCAGGGTCTCCACCACGGCGATGTTTGGCAACAGCGCCGGGGGCACGCCGTGCCGGTCCTTCAGGTACGCGGGACTGTTGTAGGAGAGCCAGACCCTCGCCTGCGCATCCTCCCAGACCAAAATCTTCAGCGGCAGGTCGATGGCGACGCTCGGCGCGGCAAGCATCAGCGGCGTGCCGGCCTTCGGGTCGCCGAAGATCAGGAGCCTGGTCGGTCGCATCGTCATTCCGATCTTCGCCGCCTCCCCGCTGTGGTCTACCAGCGCGAATAGCGTGGCGCCCTTGTCGTGCAGCAGGGCCGTGAGCGTCTCCACCGTCTGCTCGACGGAGTGTTGGCTCCGTGCGTCGATAATCCCGTGGTCCGTGTCTGGCGTCATTGTCGAACCGCCCCCGGTCGTCAGTCGACCTGCGTCTGCACCACCGGCCCGGGCTGAGCCGGGGTGCCCTCCGCGATTACCAGGTAGCGGCGCTCCGCAGGCGTTGAAGCCCGCACGATCTGCCGGATCGGGCCGATCGCGTCGACGACGGCCGCACCCGCCGGGTTGGTGGTGAATGCCGCGAGCGGCTCGGGCGGGCCACCCCCACCCCCACCCCCACCCCCGTCCCGGCGTCGCGCCAGCGCGAGCACGTACGGCTTGCCGGGCTTGAGCCCGCTCACCGCGGCCTGCAGCACCTGAATGAGTCCCTGATCGAACAGCGACACGCTCGTGGGCCCGCCGCCGCCGGTCGCCGCGAGGGTAACGTGCGCCGCCTCTCCGGCGACGCCGAGGGGTTGGAGACCTTCTGTTCCTGCCCCGGTCGGAACGGCGTCGGACACGTAGATCACTGCCTGCGGCGCTTGCCCGATCGGAATCGTCGCGACCACCTGATTGGTCAGCGTGTTGATGGCGATCAGTCGGTCGTCGTTCTCCAATCCCACGTAGACCCGGGTGCCGTCGCCCGAGTCCCACACTCCATGGGGCAGCGTCCCGACCGGGATCGCCGTCACCTTGGAGAAATCGTCGGTGCGGAAGACCTGGACCTGGTTCAAGCCCCCGACGGTCACGTACGCGAACGTGCCGCTCGAATTCCGCACGATCTTCACGTGGTTCGTGATCGGTCCGGTCGCAAGGGTCTTCAGCACCGCGAACGGCGGGCGCCCGCTGAAGACCATGGTCTTGCCGACGTCCTTCAGCGTGAGCCACACCTGCCCACCGTCCGGAGTGACGGCGATGTTGGGGCAAAACGGAGTCTCCTGGGGGATCCGGCCGACGATCTGATGATCCTTCACCGTGATCACCACCGTCTCAGGGGTGAAGGAGGAGCAGACGTACCCGTACTGGCCGTCGGGGGAGAAAATCTGCATGCCCGGTCCGCCGGGCACGACGATCCGGGTCTTCTCTTCGTAGGAGTGAGCATCCAGAACGGCGACATAGTTCTCGCCCCGCACCGTGACCCATACCTCTGAGCCGTCTGGAGTGAAGAACGCCTCGTGCGGCGAGCGCCCGACGTACGTGACGTGCTTTACGGCATTGGTCGCAGTCTCGATGAATGTCACGGAATTCGAGCCGATCGAGACCACCACGATGGTGCGGTGATCGGGCGAGAACCCCAGGCCATGTACCAGCAACTGCCCGCGGTACAGGGGGCTGAAATTGCCGGGCGCCGGATCGCCCAGCCGAATCACGCCGACCAGCCGGTTGGCTGCGGGATCGCTGACGGAAACGGTGTTCGAGAACTGCTCCGCCGCATACACACGGTCGCTGTGAGTGACGGGACCTCCCTGGCCCGCCAGTTGGCGCCCGGCGGTGAAGGCCGTGGCCGCGACGAAGGCGGCGATGCCGACGATGCGTGTCATGGCAGCGCCAGCCGCATCGCCGCGATCTCCTGCTGCTGCGTCACGACGATCCCCTGGGCCATGCGCCGCAGCTGCTCATTCTTGCCGTAACGGAGCTCGGCCTTCGCCATGGCGATGGCGCTCTCGTGATGCGGGATCATCAGCGCGACGAAATCACGGTCCACATCACCGGAGGGCCGGATTGCCATGGCCTTCATCATCTGCTCCATTGCGGCACCGCTGGCGGCGATGAACGGCTCGTCCGCAGGGCCGCCAGTCCGTCGCACTGCGGAATCGCCCGCCGCGCGCGTGCAACCTACGACGGCCGCAGCGAGACTGAGGGCCAAG
>Ga0137419_10000240_pt1 | contig 17821 bp, 9 predicted proteins | sample CZODoug3_1_2_16f_FD_108279 | JGI IMG/M metagenome (GOLD analysis project Ga0137419, IMG submission 108279) | Vadose zone soil fungal communities from Angelo Coast Range Reserve, California, USA - CZODoug3_1_2_16fungal (Illumina Assembly) | ecosystem: Environmental > Terrestrial > Soil > Vadose... | reverse complement strand
GGAATCCTCGTCTTCAGGGAGTTGCTGTCGATCCGCTGGGCGTCGCTCGCGCGCAACTCGAGATCGCACGGGGCCGCGGCGGGGCGCGGAATCGACGCCCGCACAGTGCCGCCCGTCGCCTTCCCTCTCACCACGCCGACTTCCGGCTCGCCCCCGCATGCCATCGCGAACCAGACGTACGGGAGATCGCCGACGTCGGACTTCTCGTCGGCGGCGGCAAACTGCACGTCCACCGTGGTGGGCGCCGCGGTGACGACCCTCAGATCCGAAATAGCCGGCACATGGTCCGGAATCACGAGGCTGGTCGGGGTGGAACGTCCGGCGGGCGTCACCAGGACCAGCGAACGGCTCCCCGGCGCCGCGTCACGCGCCACGTTGAGCGTCACGTCCCACCAGGCGACGTTCTGGGACAGTTCCGGCCGCTTGGAGTTGGTGACGCTCGCGACGGTGACACCCGCCGCGGGCGAGATCTCGGCACCCTGGAACATCTCGCGGCTCGGAATCGCGATGTGGATCACGCTGGTCTGGCCTCGCACCAGCTGATTCGGAAACGCGAACTCGATGGCGGGCACCTGCTGCGCGTCGGCGGCGCGCGTCCAGGGGCCCAGGGTGCTGGCGAGAAGGGCACAGCCGATGACGAACGAACGCGACGGTCCCGAATGCATCATGAGCGGCGAGAATCTACCACGAAATGGGCTAGTGCCGGCGCGACCTCTGCCGATAAAAGGTGCATGGAACCCATGCTGCTGCTCGCGACGCTGGCACTCAGCCTGGGCCTCAGTCTCGCGATTTCACGCGTGTTCCTGGGGTGCGTCTTTCACGTGATGACGCATGGACGCCTGCCGTTCGTCTTCTACTGGCGCCGGGTGATCTTCGCGACCGCCCTGTTCTGGCTCTGGTACCTGACGCCGATGGTCGCGTCCAACCACGCCGCTGTCAGCGTCATGCGTTTCCTGATCCCGTAGACGCGAAAATGCGCTAGCCTGTGCAGCCGTGTCCGGCGCAGGCACCGCCATTGTCACCGCCGTTCTCCTGACGTGGTGTGCCGCTGGTCTCGGCCGCGCCGCCGCGAGCTTTCCGCCGCCCGAGTGGGCATACCCGCAAACGCCTCGTCCCTTCACGCCCGACCCTGACGACGGCACGCCGAAGCACCTGGCCGGCAGCACGCGGGCCTACACCTATCAGCAGATCGAGGACTCGTTCGGGCCCGCGGATTGGTACCCCAACGAGCATCGGATTGCGCGGGCGCTCACCGCCGAGGAAGCGAAGGCGGCCATCACCTACTTCGCCAGGCTTCCCCGGACGCCGTGGATTGCGGTCATCGAGGCCGCGATGGTGCCGAAGACGCGCATCATCGAAGGCAATCTTCGGGTGCCGCTCGAGCCGCAGGAGCTGGAGCCGCTCGGACAGCGGATCGTCGAGGTGCCGAAGTTTCCCGTGCGTACCCGCGCCTACGACGCGCACGCGCCGTTTGTCGCGTACGTGCCGATGGGGAGCCTCCGGCGCGGACGCGCGCTCGTCACGAGCGGCGGCGCGGTGATGCGCGGCAAGACCGTCGTCGTGCCGGGCAAGACGGCGCCGTGCACCGACTGCCACGGGCCGAACCTGCAGGGGATGGCGCACGCGCCCGACACCAACATCGCGGTCCCGGCGCTCTCGGGGCGCTCGCCCACCTACATCGTGCGGCAGCTGTACGACATCCAGAGCGGCGCGCGCTCCGGCCCGACGACCGAGCAGATGAAGCCCATCGCGGCGCAGCTCACCCTGCAGGAGATGATCGACATCGCCGCCTATATCGGCTCGAAGACGCCGTAACGGAGCACACCGATGGCACATCTCGCAGCGGATCTCGCGGTGACCCTGGAAGCCGATCGTCCGGGCATGCTGGCGAAGGCGATCAGCTGCGTCAGTGCCGCGGGCATCAACATCGACGGCTACTCGGAGATGAACGGCGTCGTGCACGTGCTCACGCACGACCTGCCGGTCACGAGGCAGTGCCTCAACGACGCGGGGTTCAAGATCGTCCAGGAACAGCAGGTGGCGCTCGTGCCGGTGGCCGACGAGCCGGGCGCGGCGGCGCGCGTCTTCCAGAAGATCGCCGAAGCGCACATCAACGTGCGCTACAGCTACCTGGCGACGCGCAACCGCCTGGTGATTGCGTCGGACAACCCGCAGGCAGTGATCAACGCGGTTTCAGCGTAGTCGGGCCGACCTGAAGGTCGGCCCCTACGTGGCGGAGGCGGACAGGTCGGCCATTTCACGCGTAGGGGCCGACCTTCAGGTCGGCCCTCAGCCCTACTTCGGGAGCGCCGCCGCGCCCGGGTAGTACTTCCGGCTGGCGGTGACGTTCGGCAGGTCCTCCTGGATCCCTTCCCAGCAGGCGTTCTCCCAGATTTCGAGCGGCCGTTCCGTGTTCCGCCTCCATCCCGACACCATCGTCCAGGGACGCGTGTAGACGTTCGGGTCCTCGATGGTCGCCTGATAGTGCATCACGTTGTTGTCGATCATCGTGAAGCGCTCGACGACGTGGACGTTTTCGCTGAAGAAGTTGCCGACGGCGTCGAGCCAGATCCGATCCCGCTGGTTCGTCACGTCGATGACGAGCGTGTTGCCCTCCCACCTGCCGCGCGAGTCGCCCGCATAGAGACGGATGACGGGCCCGACGTGCGGGCGGCCGTCGGTCGGGATCACGCGATAGGTGTGCGCGAAGTCGTTGATCATGAACACGGAGCCGGGCGTCTGCACCACGCGGAACGTGCCCGGGCCGTACGCCTGCTTCGGCGACCCGAGCGGCATGCAGAGCGCCATCGGGTTCACGTACGCGGAGAACATCTCGTCACGCTTGGCGGCGGCCCACGGCTGATAGGGAATCTTCCCGTCCGCCGGATCGACGATCGAGCTCCTGCCACCCGACGTGTCCATCGTCTCGGGGTGCTCCTCGAGGTTCTCCATGTTGCGGACGACGATGCGGTTCCAGAAGCCGGTGAAGTCGGGCTTGCCGTCGGCGGTGCGCGGCGGGTTGAACGTCTTGATCTTCTCTTGCGCGCATCGATGGAAGGCGGTCGGCTCTTCCGAGCAGCCGGCGGATTGCCCGTACGGGCGCATCTGCGTCGGGCCCGACCCCGGCGGCGGCGACGCAAACGGCGCGCGCTGCCCGGCCGTGGACTGCTGGAGGACGACAACAAGCGCGAGCGCGAACGCGGCGGCTGTCAGTGAGCGCATAGATGGCGTGGACTATACTCCCCGTCCACGGATTTGTTAACAGGTGATCAAGGACTCGGGTACATCTGTCCAGAAGCGAGGGAAGCCGCTATGCGACTTGTCGCGACGCTGACCCGGTTGGCCTGCTGGATCCTCCTCATCTCGTCAATACCTGCAACCGCATTCGCGCAGGCCAGCATCGCGGGCGTCGTCAAAGACACCTCCGGCGCGGTCCTGCCGGGCGTCACCGCCGAGGCCGCCAGCGCGGCGCTCATCGAAAAGGTGCGCTCGGTGGTGAGCGACGGCGCGGGCCAGTACCAGATCGTCAACCTCGTGCCGGGCACCTACACGGTGACGTTCACGCTGCCCGGGTTCAACACGGTCAAGCGCGAAGGCGTCGTGCTCGCCGGTTCGTTCACCGCGAAGATCGACGCCGACCTCCGCGTGGGCGCGCTCGAGGAAACGATCACCGTCACCGGCGAGACGCCGCTCGTCGACGTGCAGAACACCAAACGCGAACGCGTCATCGACCGCGAGATCATCGACAACATCCCGACCAGCCGCACCGCCTACGACATGGCGGCGCTCATCCCCGGCGTGTCGCGCAGCGGCCTCACCAACCAGGACGTCGGCGGCTCCTCGTCGTCCGGCAGCCCAATCGGCAGCGTGGCGATCCACGGCGGCCGCACGGGCGATCAGGTGCTGCTGCGCAACGGGATCGAGACCGTCGGGCAGTCGGGAACCGGCTTCTCGACCCCCGTCAACATCAACCCGATCGGCACGCAGGAAGTGAGCGTGGACACGGCATCCGCCGGCGCCGAGTACACGACGGGTGGCGTTCGGATCAACGTCATCCCGCGCGATGGCGGAAACATGTTCAGCGGCGCGCTCTTCACCAGCTACGCGCGGCCGTCATGGCAGGCCGACAACATCACGCAGTCGCTGAAGGACCGCGGTATCAGCTCCGGCGACCGGCTCAAGGACAACTTCGACTTCAATCCCGGATTCGGCGGGCCGGTGAAGAAGGACAGGATCTGGTTCTTCCTGTCGGCGCGGTACAAGAACTCCGCGAACTATGCGACCGGCATGTACTACGACAAGAACCAGAACAACCCGAACGTCTGGGTGTTCGAACCCGACCTGAACAAGCCAGCCGCGAACCCGTCGATCTGGAAGGGCGGACAGCTCCGTCTCACCTGGCAGGTGTCGGCGAAGAACAAGATCGGGGTCAGCTGGAACGAAGACAGCGTCAGCTATGCGCCGACCAGCGTCAGCCTGACGCTGGCGCCCGAGGCGGCCGAGAACCGTATCTACCCCGTGCAGCGGCAGGTGCAGATCGACTGGAGCTCGCCTGTCACCAACCGCATCCTCCTCGAGGCGGGCATCAACCGCTACAAGGCCGCGAGCAATCTTCTTCCGCTCAGCGGCCTGAGCCCGGCGATGATTCCCGCGACCGAGCAAACCACCGGGCTGAAGTTCCGCTCGCTCGAGGCGCACCGGCTGCAGCCGGCGAAGACGACGCACGTCCGGTTCGCGGCGTCGTACATCACGGGGGCGCACAACGTGAAGGTCGGCATCAACCACACCAGCGGATGGAATGGCTTCACCTATCAGAACCTCAACTCTCTGAGCTACCGCCTGAACAACGGCGCGCCAAACCAATTGAGCGAGCGCGCGTTTCCGATCTACACGGACACGAACATGGAGCACAACATGGGGGTGTTCGCGCAGGACAAGTGGACCATCCATCAACTGACGGCGTCCTACGGCCTCAGGTACAGCTATGCGTCGATCGGCTGGCCGGAACAGCATCTCGGTCCGTCGCCGCTGACGCCCGCGCGCGATCTCACGTTCCCCGCGCAGCACGCGTTCGTCTCCTGGCACGACCTGACGCCGCACCTCGGCGCGGCGTACGACCTGTTCGGCAATGGCAAGACCGCGATCAAGGTGAGCCTCAACCGGTATCTCGAGAGCCTCTCGGCCGGCGCGCCCATCGCGCAAGACCCGAATCCGCTCAGCAGCCTGATCACGCAGACGACGCGATCGTGGACGGACACGAACCGCAACTACGTGGCGGACTGCAATCTCATGAGCCCGGTGGCCAATGGTGAATGCGGCGCGATGGCCAACGCCAGCTTCGGGCTGCCGGTGCCCGGCGCGACCTACGATCCCGACCTGATCCACGGATGGGGCAAGCGCGGGTACAACTGGGAGCTCTCGACCGGTGTCCAGCACGAGATCCTGCCGCGCACGTCGGTTGACGTCAGCTACTTCCGGCGCACGTACGGCAACGCGCGCGTGACCGACAACCGGGTGCTGTCACCGGCCGACTTCGACACGTTCGACGTGACGGCGCCGGCCGATCCCCGCCTCCCCAACGGCGGAGGCTACGCCGTTCGCGGGATGTACAACCTGAACCCCGCGAAGTTCGGCCTGGCGTCGGACAACTTCGTCACGCTCGCGAAAAACTACGGCGACCAGATCGAGTACTGGCACGGCGTGGACGTGAACCTGGCGACGCGGTTCATTCCGGGCGTGCTGCTGCAGGGCGGGACGAGCACCGGGCGCACCGTGACGGACAATTGCGCGCTGCTCGCGAAAGTTCCCGAACCGGCCGAATCGCGCGCGACCTCCGGACTGATTACCACGGCCGCGGTCCGGCCGCTGCAGTTCTGCCGCAACGTCACGAACTGGCTGACGCAGGTCAAGTTCCTCGGTTCGTACACGATTCCGCGCATCGACGTGCTGGTGAGCGGCACGCTGCAGAACCTGCCGGGGCCGAACATCCTCGCCAACTACAACCTGCCGACCGCGCTGGCGGCGCAAACGCTCGGCCGGCCGCTGTCGGGCGGCGCCGCGAACGTGTCGGTCGCGCTCATCGACCCCGGCACCGTGTACGGCGACCGGTTGAACCAGGTCGATTTTCGTGTGGGCAAGGTGCTCCGGTCGGGGCGCACGCGCACGACGGCGAGCATCGATTTGTACAACGCGCTCAACGTCAGCACGATCCTCGCCCAGAACAACACGTTCGGCGCGGCGTGGGGGCAGCCGGTCACGATCATGCCGGCGCGCTTCGCCAAGGTCAGCCTGCAGGTCGATTTTTAGGGCGAGCCTGACAAGGCTCGCCCCACGCGTGAAATCCTCAGAAGTCGAACTGCACGCCGATCTTCGCGAAGCGTCCGAGGATGACAGCCTGCGGACGCAGCCACGTGGCGTAGTTGCTGTTGACCCCGGTCACCGCATCCACATTCAGCGCGTTGTAGAGATCCAACTGGAACGTGGCCTTCGACCGGCCAAAGCGCACGGGCCTGGCAAAGCGCATGTCCAGTTGGTTGAGCCGCTCGCCAAACATTGTGCCGGGCGAGACCAGATTCACCGACACGTTCGCCGCACCTCCGGACAGAGGCCGGCCCAGCGACGGCGCGATGAGTGCGTTGGTTGCCGTGAAGAAGGCCGCAATCTCCGGCCCTGGAATGCTCTGAAGGGTCGAGCTGACCTGCAGTTCGATCTTCGGAACCGTATAAGAACCGAGCAGCTTGACCTGAGTCTGAGGCCTCTCGGTGTGGCAATGCCACGCCGTGGGACTGGCCAGATTGAGCGTAGAGGTGCTGGTTCCAGCCGCAACAACCGGCGTCGAGTACGGATCGGCAACGATGTACTCGGGCACCTTCGCGCGAATATCGCAGACGTCCTGCGTGATCGTGCCTCTGTCGATCCCGCCCTGGACGATGATGCCGTGGGCCATTCGCGCGTTGACCGTCAATGCGACGCCGTTCCACATCTGCACCTGCTTGCCGAAGTTCTTCGAGAAGGTCGTGATGTTGTCGGTCAGGCCAAACTTGGACGGGTTGACGTCGTAGAGCCCGGAGATCACGTTGCCGCCGCCGTTCGGAAGACGCGAGTCCACTGGTGCCGTGATGCTGAATTGTGTGAAATCGGCTGCCGTGACCGCCCGGTTATCGATGACAGTGAAGTTGCCGTACCATCGGCGGAAGTAGGTGGCGTCTACGGACAGGCCCGTCGTGATTTGCCGCTGCACGCCCGCCGACATCTCCCAGTTGTAGAGACGTTTGCCCCACCCCCGAAGCACATCCGGGTCGAAGTTTGCTTGCGCTCCCGCGCTCCCGAATAACCTGTTCGCAACCGCGTCGCACTCGCCGTTGGCGGTCAGGACGACCAGGTTGCAGTCCGGGATGTAGTTGCCGTTCGCGTCGCCCCACGCCCGTGTGGTCGTCGTCGCCAACCTGACAACCGGGCTATTCGCGCCGGCGATGCCTCCTACCGTATACGGCTCGACGTTGCGGTTGAGGCTCACCTTCAGCGCCGTTTTCGCGTTGCCCGTGAGGTCGTAGGCGGCACTCAGTTTCGGACTCAGATCCTTGAGGTTGAGCCCCTCGGTGTCGGAGAACTGGAAGTTCCGGGTCGGCGCGAGCTGAGCCGGCCCGATTGTCTGTCCCGGAAAGCTGTTCTTGAACCAGTCCAGCCTCAGTCCCGCGTTGAGCGTGAGCCGGTCAATCGTCCACCGATCCTGGGCGTAGGCGCCGAACTGGTGATCGACGTTGACCGAGAAGTCGAGCGGATACGCGCGCATCGTGATCTGGTTGGGCACGCTGTTGTTGAGCCGGTAACTCACCGGGTTGATGTCCCAATCGCGCTCGACGGTGCTCCCAAAGATGTCGCCCACGCCGAACTTGAACGAGTGCGCGCCCGTGATATACGAGATGGCCGCCCGATAAAAGAACACGTTGCTCGTACGGTTGATGAAGAACTGGCGGGCTCGGAACTGCCGCCCGGTTGACTGCTCCAGCACGCTGATCATTGCCGGGTTCACATCACGAATCGGATCGCGAATCGCACGCTCGAACGTGGTCTTCGCGGCGCCGTCAATCAGCAGCCGATTCGTCAGCGGTATGGTGACGTCGCCAGTCACCTGCCGCTCCACTGGAAAATAGTGGTACGGTCCGGCCTCGGCTGCCAGAAGGGTACCGCCCGGGGCTCCCGTCACGTCGAGAATCGACGGCCAGTTGCGCGCCGTCTGCTGAACGTAGAGGAGACCCACCTTCATCTTCGGCGCGGCCTGCACCGTCAGGCGCAAACGGCCATCGTTCACGTTGGAATCGTTGGACACTGGCCGGCTCGGGTCCGGCTGGTAGGTCCAGACGTTGGGATTGTTGGCGTTCTTGTCGTAGAACTCGTCGGCCATCCACTTGGAGGAGATGGCGCGCCGGGCGGAGAAGTAGAACCAGACCTTGTCGCGCCGCAGAGGCCCGCCAAAGCCCGGATTGAAATCGAACATCTTGTGGATCTTGTTAGGCGTGCGGAGCCCGGCATCCCTCAGCCGCGGCGTGAAGTTATTGCCCCCGAGCCCTTCGGTGGTCCCGTTCATGAACAAGACGCCGTTGAACGTGTTGCCCCCCTCGCGCGGGATCACGTTCACCCGGACGCCACCGCCGCTGGTGTCGGCGCCGGCGCCCGAATAGTCGACGGCGATCTCCTGCGACGCGGCCAAATTGAAGGTGATTTGGGAATTGGCCGGCGAAATCAGCGCGGCTGTCGAGAGCCCGTTTTCCATGAGCGATTGGGAGTTGCCCGTGGATCCGTGGACCTGCATGGCGATCGCCCCGGAGAGCTGCGTCGCGCCTCCGACGTCCTGATTGGCGGCGCTGACGGTGATGCCCGGGATGAGCGCGATCTGCGCAAACGGCGACCGGCCGGTCGGCAGGCTGTCGATGAGCTCCCGGTCGATGACGCGCTGCCTGGCGGCGCTCTGCACGTCCACGATCGGCGTCTCGCCGGTCACGGTGATCGTTTCCTGGACGGAGCCTACGCGAAGATCAGCGTCGATCGTGGCGGTAAAGGTCCCCGTCAGCGCAACGCCCTCGCGCTTCACCGTGCTGAACCCCGGCAACGTAAACGTCACGGTGTAGCTGCCTGGAGGCAGAAGCTCGATTCGGTACTGACCCGTGCCGCCGCTCACCACCGACCGCACCTTCTCGATCAGCGCGGGGCTCGACGCCTCGACCGTCACGCCCGGCAGCACCGCGCCTGACCCATCCTTCACTTGCCCCGCGATCGAGGCCTGCGCGCTGACAATCGCCGGCGCGCCGAGAAGCAGCAGCACAAACAACGCGATCATGACCCGTAGTCCGCGCATGAATGACCTCCTAGAAATCGAACTGCACCCCAATCTTTGCGAAGCGGGCCAACAGGATCGACGTCGGCCGCTGCCAGGTGGCAAAGGCATTGTTCACCGTCAGCACCGTGTTGACGTTGAACAGGTTATAGACGTCGAGATTCACTGACGTCTTGGTGCGCCCGAACCGGAGGATCTTGCCGACACGCACATCCACCTGATTCAAGCGCTCCCCGTACAGTTTTCCTGGCTCAAGGATCGTCACCGGCATGTTCGCGGCGCTGCCGGAGAGGATGCGGCCCAGCGACGGCGCGACCACCGCATTGGTCGCCACGTAGTTGGCGTAGATTTCGGGGCCGGGCACGCTCCGGAACGTGCCGCTGACGAGGACATCGGCTCGCGGGATGGTATAGCTGCCCGCGAACTTCACGTTGGTCAGGAACGGCGACTGCTGGCGGCAATACTGCGCGGGAATCCACTGGTTCGTGATCGCCGAGCCGTTGCCGGCGGAGACCGCCAGCACCTGCGGCGCGGTGGCCGCGCCGGTGCCGCCCACGGGCGCGGTGGCGAACAGAATTTCCGGGAGCTTCTCGGCGACGTCGCAGATGTCGGTCAGCGTACGTCCCGTGCTGACGCCACCCTGCAGCATCACGCCGGCCTGCGGCCGCATGTTCACGTTCACATCGAGACCCTGCCACCGCTCGATCTGCTTGCCGTAGTTGCTCGAGAGCGTGATGAAGTTGTCCGCGGCTCGGCCGAAGCTGCCCGGCGTGAGATCGTAAAGACCCGACACCGTGTACCCGCCGCCGCCCGGCAGGCGCGGATCGGATGGCGCGGTGATGCTGAACCGATCGAAGTCCGACGCGCTGACCGCGCGATTGTCGGTGATGACGAAGTTGTGGTACGCGCGCCTGAAATAGGCGACATCCACCGAAGTGCGCGGCAGCAACTCGTGCTGGACGCCGGCCGAGAACTCCCAGTTCGCTGTGCGCTTGCCCCATCCCCGCAGGAGAGCGGGATCGTAGATCGCGCCGGGGCGCGAGCTGCCGAACGCCGGGTTCGCCATCGCGCCGCACTCGCCGTTGGCCAGCGGGCTGAGCAGAGTGCAATCGGGAATGAAGTTGCGGTTCGCATCGCCCCACGAACGCGTCGTGTTGGTGACCAGCGTGTTGAGCGGGCTGGGATCGGCGGCGAGCGGCGAACCCGCAGCTTCGTTCTGGAGGTACTTGTTCACGCTCACCTTGATCGCGGTCTTGCCCTTCCCCGAGGGATCGAGGCTGATGCCGAGACGCGGGCTGATGTCGTGCCACGCGAGGTTTTTCTGCGCGGGGAACGTGAGATCGCGTGTGGGCGCCAGGATCGCCGGTCCCGCGTGCTGCTCTGGAAAGCTGCTCGCGAAGTAGTCGTAGCGCAGGCCGTAGCTGGCCGTCATGCGCCGCACGCTCCACTTGTCCTGGGCGTAGAGCGCGAGGTTGTGATCGACGTTGACCTGTCCGAACAGCGGCAGCGCGCGCTGCGTGATCAGGTTGGGGACGCCGTTGTTGAAGCGATACGTCAGCGACTGGCCGCCGTCGTTGGTGTCGCGCGCCTCGAAGCCGTGACTGTGCGTGAACCCCGCCTTGTAGGCATGCGCCCCCGTGATATACGACGCGCCGAACCGCAGATGGATCGCGTGGTTCGGTCCATTGCGGAAGTTGTCCGCCGCGCGGTACCGGAGTCCGGACGACTGCTCGTTCACCGTGATCATCTCGGGGCTCGAATCGGCCGCGCGGAGACGGACGCTGCGGCCGAAATGATTCGCCATACCGGCCTCCAGCAGGAGGCGGTTGGTCGCAGGGGAGGTCCAGTCGACCACCTGCCGCCGCTGGATCGGAAAGCGTTCGCGAATGTCGGCCTCGGGCGCCACGATGGCCGACACCACGCCGACGCATGTACAGCCGGCCTGGTCGGCGACGAGCATGCCGATCTTGTTTCGCGGACTCACCTGCCAGGTGACGCGCGCATCGCCGCCGTAATAATGCGTGTCCTTGAACGCGGGGCGGTTCAGGTCGGGCTCGAAGGTCCAGGCGTTCGGGTTGTTGGCGTTCTTGTTGAAGAACATATCCGCGACATCGAGCTGCGAGCCCGAATAGAGGGTCGAGACGTAAAACCAGATCTTGCTCTGCCGGATCGGACCGCCGAAGCCCGGATTGATGTCCCACAGTTTCCTGACAGCGTCGGGCGTGCGAAGACCCTGCTGCCGCAGGTCGTCGCTGAGGTTGCCCGCCTGGAACGCATGCGTGGCGATGCTGCCGAAGAGGGTGCCGTTGAACGTGTTGCCGCCTTCACGCGGCACGATGTTGATGCGCACGCCGCCGGTCGGCACCTCCGCCGTGTTGCCGGCGTAGTCGAGCGTGACTTCCTGCACGCTGGCCATGCTGTAGATCAGCCGTGTGGTGAAGCCGGTGGACGCCATCGCGTTCATCGTGATCCCGTCCATCGACGTCCAGCCGTCGTTGCTGCGGCCGCCATGCGACGACATGCCTGTCGTCGCGTTGATCACGGCGCCCCCGACGTCCTGCGGCACGTTCGTCGTGATGCCGGGATTGAGCGCGCCGAGCGCCCAGATGTTCCGCCCCGCGGGGATGTTCTCGATGATGTCGCGGCCGACGACGCGCTGGCGCGCGGTGTTCTGGACATCGACCGTCGGCGCTTCGCCGGTGACGGTCACGGTCTCCTCGAGTGCGCCGACGCGCAGGTTCCCGTTCACCGTCGCGGTGAAGTTGCCGGTCAGCTCGATGCCATCACGCTTGAGCGTGTTGAAGCCGGCGAGCATGAAGGTCACTGTGTAACCGCCGGGCGGGAGACTGACGACCTGGTACTGGCCCGTCCCGTCGGTCACCGCTGCACGAACTTTTTCGATCAGTGCGGGGCTCGCCACCTCAACGGTGACGCCGGGTAACACCGCACCGGAGGTATCGGTCACGACGCCGGCGATCGATCCCTGCGCGGACGCGATGGCGGGATGCACAGCAGCCAAGACCAGCAACGTGAGGATCGCCGCGAGTCTGCCCATGGTGGCTCCTTGATCGTAGGTTGCAGAACGCAACCGTCTGTATGAGGTGGCGAGACGGTACGAGACCAACGACACGGTGTCAAGCCATCGCTCGCCCGGCTGTCAAAGCGAAATAGAAATGTCCCCATTCTTAACGAAATAGAAATGTCCCCTGTGTGATGCCTTGTGGTCGCTGTGGAAAACCGTTCTGTGGTTTTCCAATGAGCGGTGGGCGCGTGCTCTTCGCGTCCACGGCTCCGGCAGCGTCCACAGGCGGTTTTCACGGTTGCCCGGCCATCCATGCCCGTTTGGCCGCCGCGACCTGCAGCCGGGTCCGGTAGTCTTCGACACCGTGGTGCCACGGATGATCAGCGGACTGGCCGCGCCGTCGCGCGGGTGCATGCGCCGGCGCCGCCATGGCCGGGCGCGGCGCCGTCGTGACGGCCGGCTTCGACGGCGGCGCCGGAATCTCGCTCCAGTGCATGACGCGGCCTCGATAGCGCAATTCAATCGCGCCGGCCGCGTTCTCGCGCACCAGCACCGTACTGCGCGCGGGCGCGTGGCCACTCTGCCGTGCTATTTGAAAGAAGCGCGTGTCGTAGCGGATCACCCAGTCGTTGGACACCACGCGCGTCTCCTCGAGCTGGAACGCGCGATCGAGCGCGAGCCGACTCGGCGTCCGCCGATGAAAGTCGTCGGTCGACGCAGCCCGCTGCGCGAAACGGGCGTTATGGTCGGGGAGATAGGTCATCTCCAGGAATGCATTCGCGGCCAGATCGTCGGCGATCCCGAGGCGGCGCAGCTTCTTCACCAGCCGGTCCTGGTGCGTGCCGTGATTCCGTTCGACCCGGCCCTTCGCTTGCGGCGAGCTCGCCGCGATGATCTGTATCCCCAACGCCGCGCACATGCGGCCAACCTGCGTCAGCGGCACGGCCCCCGTGGCCTGTTCCTCGGCGTTCGGCTCGCGCACATAGACATTCTTCCAATCCGTGTAGAGCGCCAGCGGCACGCCGTACGCCTCGATCCACCGGCGCAGCACATCGACCGCTGCCCAGATCGTTTCTTGGGCGCCCAGTCGCGCGAGCGTCCGGCCGGTCGCGTCGTCCACCAAGTTCATCAAGCAGCCGCGCGGGGCGCGGGCCTCGTACCACAGGTGGAAACTGCCATCGAGCTGCACCAGCTCGCCGAAATGCGCCTTGCGCTCCCGCCGCGCGCGATGGGGCGACCGTTTCCGGGCGCGACTCCACAGGCCGGCGGCCAACATCCAGCGGCGCAACGTGTCGTGATGCACCGTCACGCCATCTTCACTGGCCAAATGCTCGGCGGCCAGCGTCGGGCCAAACCGCTCGTCCAGCGGCCCGCTGTACTTCTCCCGCACGAGCGCCAACACCCGCTCGCGCTCCGCCGTGGGCCGCGCATGATTCGACGCGCCACCCGCGCTCCGATGCTTCAGTCCCTTCGCCCCTTCCGCCTTATACCGCCGTGCCAGACGCTTCGCCTGCCGATAGCTCACGGCCATCAATGTCGCTGCCGAACCCAGACTCAGCGTCCCCGCCTTCACGCGGCTCAACACCTCCACCCGCGTCAGCTCCCGCCCGCTCATTCCTGTCCTCCCCAACCGTGACCCCCTTCGAGGTCATCAGCTTAGAGGGGGACATTTCTATTTCGCTGGCAAGGGGACATTATCAATTCGCGTCAACAGCCATCGCTCGCCCGGCCATCGCTCGCCCGGCTCGCAGCGTCTGGCTCCAGGCGTCACCGCGGCCAACAGCACAGCCGGCTGACCTGTGAATTCGATTGATTCCGTGAACGCCCGGATGTTTAATCCGCCGCAACACTCGATTACGTCGCGTCTGATCGCTTTGACAGCCGGCAACCTTTTTCTCTCCGCCAGGAGGCCGCAGATGCGCAGGCACCAAGTCGGTTGGGTCCTTCTATTGCTTCTCGCCATCGGCATCCCCGTACTCGCTCAGCAGGGCACGTCCGAAATCGGTGGACGCGCTATCGATGAACAGGGCGCCGTGCTTCCGGGCGTCTCAATCGTCATCACCAACGAGGAGACCGGCGTGTTCCGCGAAGTCACCAGCGGCACCGACGGCGGCTACTTCGCGTCGCAACTCGTGCCGGGAACCTACCGGATTGTCGCCAGGCTGACGGGCTTCCGGGCGATGGAGCGGAACGGTTTGGTCCTGCAGGTCGGAACCACGCTGACCATCAACCTGTCGCTCGCAGTGGGAGGCGTCGCCGAAACCCTCGTCGTCACGGGCGAAACGCCGTTGATCGACACGACGAGCGCCAGGGTGGGCGGCAACATCGAGGCCACCGAGCTCGCCGAGACGCCCGCGACGCACCGTAACTTTTTCGCGGTGGTCGCCCTCCTGCCCGGCGTCGTGTTCACGCCCTCCAACCAGATGGGCAACGACACGATCGTTGCCGCCGGGCAGACCAGCCAGAACAACAACGTCTCGGTCGACGGCGGCTACAACGCGGACGACGCGCTCGGGACCAGTTCGGGCGCGCAGGTGCGGACACCGCTCGAGGCGATCCAGGAATTCCAGGTCATGACCGGCATGTATGACGCGGAGTACGGACGCGCGAGCGGCGCGATCGTCAACGCCGTCACGAAAGCCGGGACCAACCAGTTCAAAGGCGTGCTGTTCGGATCCTTCGCGAGCGACCGGCTGACGGCGAGGGACTTCCTCGTCAGACAGAACAATCTGGAGAAACCGACGACCACGCAGCGCGACTGGGGCGGCGTGATTGGCGGCCCGATCGTTCGGAACAAGGCTCACTTCTTCTTCAGTCTCGAACGTCAGATAGACAACCCGAATCGGACACAGGTCTTTCCGACCCGAAGGCAGTACGATTTCTCGATCGCTGAAGATCGAACTGACTGGAACACGCTCGTTCGCTTCGACCACCAGATCAACGGGGCGCATACCTGGGCGGTCCGCTGGCTCCGCGAGTGGGCGCCGCAGTGGTACACCATAGGGAGCGACCGTCGAACGCTGGAATCCTATCAGGACGAGACCGACCTGGATCAGACGGCCGTCGGCACCCTGACGAGCGTGCTCGGGAACGCGCGCGTCAACACCCTCCGAGTGGCGAGGACGTGGGAACACTGGTGGCATGGGAATGCCTGCTTCAGGGCCCAGGGCACCGCGGGCGGTCGGGCGGGCTTCAAGTTCGGAGACGAGGCCCGCGGCAACCAGGCCCTCTGTCCGCCGCAGCTCAATTACGTGAGCTTCCGGGGCCAGGCCAGTACCGAGTCGCAGGGCCCCTGGGATTCCAACTACCAGGTCGAGGACGATTATTCCTGGTTCGTGCCCGGCAGGAAGGGAGATCACGAGCTGAAATTCGGAGCGCGATACAACTACACGGAGCTCAGGCGGGTCTCTCAGATCAACCAGAACGGCACGTTCGTGTTCAACACAGATTCGCCGTTCGACGCTGCCAACCCCCGGACCTATCCGGAACGTCTCATGATCAGGCTGGGGGCGTTCAACGAGTTCATCAACAACCACACCGTCGAAGGGTACGCGCAGGACAAGTGGAAGATGGGCCGCACGACCCTCAGCGTCGGGCTTCGATACGATCTCGAGGTCATCCCGATGGACGAGACGGACAACCCGCTGTTCCCGGCCGGCAAGAAGAACTATCCGGTGGACAGGAACAACATCGCTCCGCGCATCGGGTTCACTCACGCGCTCGATAAGGACGCGAAGTCGGTCGTGCGCGGCGGTTACGGAATCTTCTATAACCGGACCATCCTGGGGGCGCTCGACGATGCGATTGAATTCCCCAAGTACACGTCATCGGCCGTGGTCAATTTCCCCAACGACACGGTCGACCCGGGTCCGACCGCGGGCCGGTTTCCGACGGATCCGTTCCTGATCAATGGCCCGTCCCTCAACCGCGCACTGCTCGACCAGCGCTACCCGCCGGGAGTGCTTCTGCGCAATGACGGCCTCGTCGTCTACGACTCCCCCGGGCGGCAGCAGCCCTTTGCCCATCAGGTCACGGTCGGGTACAGCCGTCAGCTGGGCACCTCGATGGCCCTTCAGGCCGACTACATTCACGCGCACAACAAGGACATGTTCCTTGCGCGCAACCTCAATCCGATGGTGCGCGCCAACACGAGCCGCACGGGGGCGATCACACGTGTAGACGCATTCGGAGTGCTGGGTGATCGGTATAGCCAGCAGGTCTGGGTGATGGAAAACACCGGCGAATCGAAGTACGACGCGCTGGATCTCTCGCTCGAAAAACGCTACGCCAACAACTGGTCCGGCCGCGTCTCGTATTCACTGTCGTCATCGCGCGGCACGGCTGAGAATCAGGCCGACCGGAACACCTATCAATACCTGACCGATCTCAACCTGGACGAGTGGTGGGGACCGTCCACCGTGGACCACCGGCACAACCTGAAGATCAGCGGCCGGACAGAGATTCCGAAGACCGGAGGGGTCACCTTGTCCGGCGGCGTGGCGTACCTGAGCGGCGCGCCCTTCACGCTGTTCGACAGCAGCATCGACGCCAACCAGAACGGCGAGCTGACCGACCCGCTGCCTCCGGGAACCTACAGCGGCACCGCGCCGAACGCGATGCAGAATGTAAAGTACAAGGGCGGGCGCAACGGCGCCATCGGGCCGGATTACTTCCAGGTGAATCTCCGCGCAGGGTGGCGGCGCCGGATACCACGCGGTGAGGCCCTCGAGCTCTTCCTGGACATCTTCAACATCACGAATCGCGTGAACTTCGAGAATCCGATTCTCGCAAATCAGGATCGCCGGACACCGGCAACCTTCCTCGTGCTGGGGAACCTGGCGGGCGGTGGCGGCTTCCCGCGTCAGGCTCAGATGGGGGTCAGGTACTCGTTCTAGCCGCTCGCGTCGGCGGCAGCGCAGTCAAGGCCGGGCACCGAATGCCCGGCCTTTTTCTTGACAACTCAGGCGCATCGCACTCAGGCTTTGACAATGGGAACCATCGTCCTCGCCACGTTGCGTGTCGTGATGCCGTTGAGCGGACTGCAGGTGATCCTGTGACCGATTACCGCTGGCTCGAGCAGCAGCTCTCGTCTGACCTCCGCCTCACGCGCAGGCCCATCGCCATCGCCTTCCGCGAGTCGCCCCCGCCCGGCGTCGCGAAGTTCACCGGCTCGATGCCGTCCGGCTGCAGCTTCTGGCGGCTCGCGTCCGAGGGACGCACCTTCTTCACGGTTGCCGGCGATCACTACAACTGCCCGATCGGTTCCTATACACACAACATCCCGCTGCCGGCCGAACGGAGCAGCGAGCTCCTCCAGACGCTCGGTTTCATGAGCGATCTCGGCTACGTGCGGATGGAGGACGTCCCCGGCATCCCGGTGCTGCCCAGCACGCCGGCGGCGGTCGTCTACGCGCCGCTCGGAGACACGCCGGTGGATCCCGACGTCGTGATGTTCTGGGGACCGG
>Ga0137419_10000238_pt1 | contig 17987 bp, 21 predicted proteins | sample CZODoug3_1_2_16f_FD_108279 | JGI IMG/M metagenome (GOLD analysis project Ga0137419, IMG submission 108279) | Vadose zone soil fungal communities from Angelo Coast Range Reserve, California, USA - CZODoug3_1_2_16fungal (Illumina Assembly) | ecosystem: Environmental > Terrestrial > Soil > Vadose... | reverse complement strand
GGCATTTTCACGAGAAGCTCAGCCAAGAGCAGGAGATCGAGCTCAGCTACAGCTGGGTGAAGCAGGCATTGCAGGGGGCGGGGCTGGTGGCGCAGGGACGCAAGCGCGGGGTGCATCGCAAGCGGCGTCCACGACGGCCGCTGCCCGGCATGCTGCTGCACATCGACGGCAGCCGGCATGGCTGGTTTCAGGACGAGCGCTGGTATGACGTGATCGTGATTCTCGACGATGCCAGCAGCGAGATCTATTACGCGCAGTTGGTGGAAGAAGAGTCGACCCTGACGGTGATGGCGGGATTGAAAGAAGTGATCCAGTGCGTAGGTATTGGCAGTGTGATAGTGGACCCCGGGCCGGCCAAGACTTGGACTTACCCGCGCAACGGGGGTGTGGGGGACGGAAAGGAGGCGCGCACGGGCCACCGAAAAACAGCGAACTATTCTCTTGTGGCGGCTAGTTTTCGAAGTCGCTTGCAGGTTTTTTCAACAATACCGTTAGAATTTGAGGCGGGTGGGAGGGGTCATAAGCCATTACTTCAACTTGAGCAACGCGGCGCCGTGCCGTGGCACCCTGACAACATAGCCGTCATTAATGAGGCCGAGATCGGCATGCGACCACAGGTCCCGAGCGTCGATGGTGCTGGTTACGCCAATCAGGTTAAAACGCAGCGGGATTGGTGTCGTCCCCAGGCCCCGGTTGAAGACACCTACGGCTTTTCCTCCGTCCGCCAGGGGTTTGACCCAGATCTCGAGCGGACCCTGCTGCCACACACGGTTCCCCTGGGTGCCGAGCGCATCCTGGTCTACGGCGATCACCTCGGAGTTGGTTAGCAACGCCAGGCTATTGGGCGTCATCGCCCTCAGGTCGTTGCCGGCGACCAAGGGCGCCGAAAGGATGCACCACAAGGTCATTTGGGTTTGATATTCGTTGTAGCTCATTCCGCCGTTGCCGATCTGCAGCATATCGGGATCATTCCAGTGTCCCGGCCCTGCGAAGCGCTCCAGTCCCTCCTGACCGAAGCCGATCTCCGCCATTTCGTAATACACATCCTTGATATCCTCGCCGGTGCGCCACAAATTTGCCCCCACGGAGGCACCCCAGGACCACACCTTATTCATCCCGTAGCGGTCGATGCTGTACGTGATCGGATGGCCCGTGGCCAGCAGGGCGGTATACATCTTGAGGAAGGTTGCTTGTGGGTTTCCTACGGCGCTGCACCAGTCATACTTGAGGTAGTCCATGTGCCAGGAAGCGAAGGTCTGAGCATCCTCGATTTCGTGTCCGTAGCTGCCGATATAGCCTGCACAGCTCTTGGGTCCGGGCGAGGCGTAAATACCGATTTTAAGCCCCAGGCCGTGCACGTACTGCGCCAGTCCAGCCATGTCCGGAAACTTACTGTTGGATTGGATATTGCCATTGGCATCGCGCGTTCCTTGCCAGCCGTCGTCAATGATGATGTAGGAGTAGCCCTTGGCCTGCATGCCGCTCGATACCATGGCGTGGGCCTGCTGACGGATGATTGCATCGGAAACCGTAGTGTTGAAGTGGTTCCAACTGTCCCATCCCATGGGCGGTGTCTGGGCAAGCTGCGCTCGCGCCCCCGGGGAACACAGACCCAGCATTAGGACCACCATCCAGGAAAAAGGCACAGCCCTGCGGTCCCAATCAAGTTCTCTACCTTCCAAGGAACGTGGATTCATCAGTCTCCCTTTCCGGATAAGCCGACAACCGGCGGGCTGCCGCCCCCGTCATCACTGCTGCCCAGCGTGCCCACTCTCGAACCCGTCGCCGTACCGGAATTCCTTTGACTTCGGAAGCGGAAATCATTGTACGCCCATCTTGCCTGCTCCGACGTGGTTTGTACTGGTACTCGTTGACGTCCGCCGACACCCCAACCAGCATTTGAAGCAGTCGGCATCGTAGTGCTGACAGGGCATTTGGGTGGCTTTCCTAAGTGGCGTAAACGGCCCCGGGTAGACACCCCGATGAGGTCCAAGTCGGGCCAGAGCAGGGAAGAGATTCAGAGATGTGAGGCCATCGAACATGTTCCCGCTGCTAGCTCAATTTTGACCGGGAATAAAAGCGACTCGCCCCAGTTATCAACTCAGAACGCTGCAGAACAGGGAGGGCAAATGCCGGACAAGAAGCAAGATCTTATCGATCAGACGTTGCAAGACCTCAACAACGACGGTGTTGATCGTCGCGGATTCCTGAAGTGCATGGCATGGGCGGGTACAGGTTTGATCTGGACCTTAAGCGGCGGCATCCCGGTGTCTCGTGCATTCGCCAAGAAGTACGACAAAGATGGCAGCAAAGGTGGGGACTTCAGCTTTGTGCAGATCAGCGACAGCCACATCGGATTCAACAAGCCGGCCAATCCGGACGTCACCGCTACTCTGCAGACCGCAATCAACAAGATCAACGGGATGCCCCACAAACCCGATTTCATCATTCACACAGGCGATCTGAGCCAGCTCTCGAAGCCGAGTGAATTCGATACGCTCGATCAGGCATTAAAAGCAGCGTCCGCAAAACAGATTTACTTTGTGCCCGGTGAGCACGACATGCTGACCGACAACGGCGCGCAATATCTGCAGCGCTATGGCAAGGGCACAAAAGGGACAGGGTGGTACAGCTTCGATCATAAGGGTGTGCATTTTATTGGTCTGGTAAATGTCGCCAATTTGAAAGCTGGGGGCATGGGATCGCTCGGGCACGAACAATTGGAATGGCTTGAAGGCGATCTCAAGGGACGCTCTGCCAGCACTCCGATTGTGCTCTTCGCGCACATCCCACTGTGGACCGTTTATCCCGATTGGGGCTGGGGAACCGACGACAGTGAACAGGCTTTGTCTTACGTCAAGGGTTTCGGTTCCGTAACGGTGTTAAACGGCCATATCCACCAGATCATGCAGAAGATCGAAGGTAAAGTCTCGTTCCATACTGCGATGTCGACCGCGTTCCCTCAACCTGCGCCTGGAACAGCGCCGTCAGCCGGACCGATGAAGGTGCCAGCCGACCAGTTGCAAAAGGTATTGGGTATCACCGATGTGAACTACGTGGTCAGCGGTCGCAGCCTGGCTATTGTCAATTCGGCACTCGGGGATGGGGACTCTTCGAAGTAACGAGAAGGCGAGTGGCGGTAGTTGACTTGACCGATGGCGGTGGACCGCGGATCCGGTCTAAACAAGAAGATCAAAATTAGAAAGGAACAGAGCAATGACGGGTAAAAATGTGTGGGTTGTAAGTTTCGCAGCGACGGTAATTATTGCAATTGTACTGCTGTTGGCGGGAACCCCGAGCATTACCGCGAATGACCAATCGCCGGCGGCAAAGGCCGAGGTGAAAATCGACAATTTCAGTTTTGGCCCGCAGACGGTCACCGTATCCGTCGGAGCGACAGTTACCTGGATAAACCGTGACGATATTCCTCATACCGTGGTCAGCACAGACGGCGTATTCAACTCCAAAGTGAAGGACACGGACGAAAAGTTCTCCTACACATTCGCCAAGGCGGGAACGTATCTCTACTACTGCTCGGTCCATCCGAAGATGACCGGCAAGGTCGTGGTGCAGTGAAAGTCAGGCTTCTAGAGGGCATTGCAACGGAAAATGTTTTCCATTTCCACGGTGCATCGATTGCTTTCGCAAAGCGGTTGTTCTCCAAAGCAACGTGAACGATATGGCGGCGCACGCAGTACAATTCGAAGGGAAGCTAGCGGCACACAATGATCTGGCTCTCGTCCACGCCAGCAAGAATGGGGATGTTCCGGCTTTTGAGCAACTCGTAAAGCGATACGATCGCAGACTTCTCCGAATCGCTCAAAGCGTTACGCATAACAGGGAAGATTCTCAAGACGCGGTTCAGGAAGCTTTCCTGAAGGCCTTCCAAAACTTGAACCAATTCCGAGAGGATTCCCAATTCTCAACCTGGCTGATTCGCATCACTGTGAATCAGTCGCTGATGAAGTTGCGAAAGCAACACCCTATCAGGAGAGTATCCCTGGATGAGGATTTTCAGGCGGAGGAAGACGCGCTCCCGTTGGAGATCGTCGATTGGGCCCCTAATCCTGAACAACTCTACTGGGCGTCTGAGTTACGCCACATATTAACCCAGACCCTCGAAGAAGTACGGCCGCCCTTGCGAGCAGTCTTCGTGCTGCGAGATATGGAAGGCCTTTCGATAGACCAGACGGCGGTAGTCCTGGGCTTGAGTCACGCCGCGGTGAAAGCCCGGCTATGGCGAGCTCGTTTGCTGCTTCGCGAAAGCCTGAACAAGTACTTCACCAAGCAAACGCGATCTGCGCGAGAGAGTTCAATTCTCTATCCAGGCGTGACAGAAGCCGCGGCACAGCCTCATCGCCCGGCTGGCTCGTAGTGGTCGAACTTAGCACCGGATATCATTTCTTGAGCTCCGCGGTTTTTTCAGATGTATAGGTGACGATAACCTCGAGTAGAAGCTTCAAGTGTTCCTCCCAGCAACGGACAGAGCGTCAGCAAAGGCGATGAGTCTCGAATGGAATTACACCAAGTCGACGGCCTGTCCGCCTTCCCCAACAGCTCCCGGCCTCTCAGTGATTGTCCGGTTCCACTTGATATCTCAGACATACTGGATCGCTTTACCAAGCCACCCATGCATTCCCACAACCGAGGTCACTGACCATATGAAACGCGCACCGAATGCATGAGCAAAACTTGTACCGGCGGAAGCGCACGACGGCGTGACGGAAGCTCGACAAAGAGTTGACAATCAAATGACATCCTGTCCGCATCTCGCCATTCATCACCGCGTCTAACCTACATACGTTGCCTAAAGCATAGGCGATTGGGACGACGAGACATCTGTGGAGTAAATCGTCACTAACGCACTTATGGGGGATACGCAATGCACTCCAAGTTGAGATAGGCGTGGCATTCGTAATATCCGCGTAAATCAACGTCGTAGAAAATCATGAATAAGGGCATGGAGGACAACTTGAAACGAAGACTCTCGTTATTCGGACTACTGATTACATTAGCGATCCCTTCTGGGTTGCGGGCCCAGCAGGCCGGTTATTCCCAGACCAACTTGGTGTCGAATACTGCCGGTGTGGCTGCTACAACGGATTCCCAACTGCTCAATCCTTGGGGGATTTCGTTTATTCCTGGGTCGGACTTCTGGATCGCCAACAACAACAGCGGCACCTCCACGCTCTATGACAACCAGGGCAAGAAAGACGCTGGCCTCGTGGTGACCATACCCGGCGCTACAAAAAATCCAAACGGCAATTGTGCTCCCGGGTGCCCGACGGGGACCGTGGCAAACGGCAACGGCGTCTACTTTGGCGGGGGACAATTCATTTTTGACACCGAGGATGGTCTCGTCGTCAACTGGACCGGCGCAAGCAACACGGCAACAGTGGCTTTCGATAACTCCGCCAGCGGCGCGGTTTACAAAGGTCTCGCCTTGGTCAATAGCACCTTTCTTTTGGCGGCAAACTTCAACAGCGGCAAAGTCGACGTCCTCGATCGCAACTTCAACCTAACTTCGTTGAGCGGTTCGTTCACTGATCCAAACCTTCCGGCGGGATTCGCTCCCCACGGCATCCACGTCATCAATAACCACGTCTACGTGGCCTACGCCATGCAGGATGGCCCGAAGCACGATTCTCTGCCAGGCGCCGGCCTGGGGCAGGTGGATGTCTTCGACCTGAACGGCAATTTCGTGAGCACCTTCGTCGCGGCTGGCGGCAAACTCAACGCGCCGTGGGCTGTGGTGGCAGCGCCAGCCACTTTCGGAACGTTTCCGAACGCGATCCTGATCGGGAATTTTGGCGACGGCACGATCAATGCGTTCGACACAACCGGGAAGTTTCTCGGTCAGCTCACCGACTCTTCGAACCATCCGTTGGTGAATCCCGGCTTGTGGGACATGGTATTCGGCGGAGGCGGCGCCTCTGGTGATCCGGGTACCCTTTATCTCACGGCTGGAGGGGGTAACCAGCCTAATTTCCCGGCCGGAGGCAGCACAACCAGTGTGTTTGCTAGCCTTGTCCCTGCGGCTGCGGTCGGGACTCCCAATTTTTCGCTGAATCTATCAGCGCAAAGCGCGACTGTGACGCCGGGCGGCTCCGCGAGTCTCATGATCAGCGCCAGCGCGGTTGGAGGATTCAACAGTCAGATTTCGCTTAGCTGCTCAGCGGCCGCGGGCCTGACTTGCGCTTTCAATCCTTCGACCATCTCTCCCGGGGCGGGCGGGTCATCCACCTTGACGGTTTCTGCTGCCTCGACACCGCCGGTTAACGGCTACAGCTTGCCTGGCGCGGTGACTCTGTTGCCCGGTCTGGGGCTGTTCGGAACGCTTCTCACCACTCGCAAGCGGCAACCGCGTACACCGAAGAGCATTCTATCGATGAGCGTCCTTGGCTTGCTGCTTCTCATCTCGCTGGTCGCCCTCGGTTGCGGTGGAAGCTCAAAACAGACGCCATCGGGGTCTCAGGTAACCTTGACGGTGACGGGGACATCCGGTTCACTAAGCCATTCCACTCCTGTAACCATCACTGTCCGATAAGACAATGGCTTGGACAAGGGCGCACTCCGGTGCGCCCTTGCTTAGGGACGAAAGCCGCGGAAACTCGCGAACGCTCGGTGAGGTGGTGTGTAAATAAAGATGATATTCGGAGTGAAGAGTTTGCAGGCTATTGAGAATCATAAATCTGCGGGTGGAACGGATGGTTAGGGGTGTTGTCTTTTTTTCCGATGCCGGTTTTATCGGCACCGGTGCCACCTTCGGGGCAGATCTCAACCTCGTCGTGCAACTCGTCATGGGAGTAGCGTTGATCGCGGGGGCTCGTCTCGCGAAACAAAAACGCTACAGAGCCCACGGCATCTGCCAAACGACAGTGTTGCTCCTGAACCTGTTGATGATCGGACTGGTGATGTGGCCGTCCTTCCAGCAACAAGTGAAGCCTGCGCTGTCTAAGGGTCTCCATAAGTGGTATTACGAAGCGGCGACAATACACGCAGTTCTGGGGATAACCACTGAGCTTCTGGGACTCTATATCGTCATCGTGGCCGGCACAAACGTTCTCCCACAGTGGCTGCGGTTCAAACACTGGAAGTGGTGGATGCGCACGGAACTCGTACTCTGGGCGATTGTCCTGCTCAGTGGTATAGGAACGTACTGCGCATGGTATGTGGCGCCATTCCAGTAGTGTCCGGTCAAGAACGATCTTTGAACATAATCGGAGAGGTTTTCCATGTCTGAATGACTGCATTCGGACTGGCACAACGCGCGTACTCCATGCCCTCCTGGTCCACTTTGGTATATCGTAACACGACATATGGTGGGTTGAGCAGAATGCTTCCGTCGGGTAGGCAGAAACCGGGTCCAGGCTTTACTTTTCGAATGAAAGCCGGACGGATGCCCATCCATTTAATATGTTATAACTGTATCGTCTCATGCTATGAGCGTATCTGCACAACACCAGCCCATTGCTTGGCTCTTGCTTGTCTTCACCTTGCCGACGGCAAAGGCGAGCGAGCGTGTCGGCGTGTGGAGAAAGCTTCAGAGATATGGCGCAGTCTCCCTTCCCGCTTCGGGATATGTGCTTCCCAATAATTCCATGAACCAGGAGCGCTTCGAGTGGCTGGCCGCGTCCATTCGTAGCTCGAAAGGACAGGCAGCGGTTGCGCACGTGTGCTCCTTCGACGAGCTACGAAACGAGCAGATCGAGCACATGTTCAACGAGGCCCGAACCCGCGAATATCAAGTTCTCGAAAAGGAGTTGAAAAAGCTCGCGAAACCGCCTAACCGTGACAAATCGGAACCTGGCATTTCGCGTCTAAAGAAGCGCCTACAGCAAATCCTTGAAATTGACTTCTTCGGCGCTCCGATACGTGCCCGAATAGAAGAAGCCGTGCAACGACTCGAAAGCGATGAGGTCAAAGAAAAAGCAAGAGAAGGAAAGAAGAATCCAAAAGACTACGTCGGGCGAACTTGGATTACTCGCCCCCAGCCTGGGATCGACCGCGTTTCTTCTGCGTGGCTGATCTTGCGCTACATCGACTCTCACGCCAAGTTCGCTTTCGACCAAGACCCACGGCTGCATCCTGACGCAATTCCTTTTGATATGTTCACCGCCGGCGGCTTCGGTCACGTGGGCAACGACTGCACCTTTGAAACACTCGTAAAGAGCTTCAGTATCAGGGATTCCAGGTTGAGCCTCATCGCGCAGGCGGTTCATGACGCGGACCTGGCGGATGAACACTTTGGAAGAACCGAAGCGCTTGGGATCGATCGAATATTGGACGGATGGAACAAACAATGGGTGGCAAATGAAGAGGTTTTGCGCAGAGGCATCGAAATGATCGAAGGGCTTTACAACGGAATCCGGTAAATCAAGGCGGAACCATGGCCAGGAAAATTGGTGGGTTGGCGCTGTTTCAACTTTTTGTCCTGAGCTGCGTGGTGGTGGCGCAAGCGGCTCCGGCTGCGCAGGATTGGAAAGCGGTCGAGCAGTCTCTTGGGCGGTCCGGCATTTTGGGCAAATGAAGATTCGCTGAAGCTCGCGAAAGGCCTGCGAGCAGCGCTGGACAATACAAACTCAGCAAAATGAGCCACCAAAACAATCTGGAGGCGCATCCGGTGACCAGAGTGTCCTTCCCTCAGTTCGTTGGCTACTTCTTGTGGCTGGGAACCGTGGGATTCGGCGGACCCATTGCGCTCGCGGGTCACATGCAGCAGGATCTCGTTGACGAGCGTGGCTGGGTCCGCAAAGAAGACTACCTGGAAGGACTCGCGCTGGCGCAGCTCGCTCCGGGCCCCCTGGCTGCTCAGCTCGCGATTTACCTCGGATACATTCGTGCGGGCATGCTCGGAGCTACAGCCGTCGGGGTGGCGTTCGTCTTGCCATCGTTCCTGATGGTGCTGGGACTCTCGATGGCCTATGTTCGCTTTGGTGGGTTACCCTGGATGCAGGGAATGTTCTACGGCATCGGCGCCGCCGTGATCGGCATTCTTGCCCGTTCCGCCTTCAAACTCACCAAGCTCACGCTCGGCAAAGACAAGTTGCTGTGGGGAATATTTGCGGTTCTGGCACTCTCAACTGCATGGACGTCACGGGAGGTCATTTGGCTCTTTCTGCTGGGCGGAGTAGTGAACTTGTTTGCCAAGCCTTTTGCCAACCGCCCGCCGGCCAGAAGCACGGTGTCGTTGCTGTTCGCCCCAGGAACATTCGCGACATTTGGAGGAAGCGGCACTCTGTTGCAGATCTTTGTGTACTTTGCCAAGGCTGGGATGTTTGTGTTCGGAAGCGGGCTCGCTGTTGTGCCCTTTCTCTATGGTGGTGTGGTCGAAGGACATCATTGGCTGACTGACCACCAGTTCGTGGACGCGGTCGCAGTGGCAATGATCACACCCGGACCTGTGGTCATCACAGTCGCCTTTATCGGCTATCTGGTCGCGGGTGTCGCAGGAGCGACGGCAGCGGCCCTCGGAATATTTTTGCCCGTCTATCTTGTCGTTGTTTTGCTGGCCCCTTCGTACAAGCGGTGGGCAAAGAACCCACAGTTGAATGCGTTCGTCCGAGGTGTGACCGCGGCGGCGACGGGTGCAATTGCGGGCGCGGTGGTGGTTCTCGCCCGACGTTCTGTCTACGATGTGCCCACGATTCTGATCTGTGCTGTGAGCCTCGCTGTGCTATTTCGCTGGAAAGTACCTGAACCGGTTCTTATAGGCTGTGCTGCCCTTGCGGGCTTACTTTTACGCCACACGTGACCACTCACAGGTCAATGGACTTCGCTTGGCTCCATGATCCGCAAAACAGCATGGCCATCGATGTTTTGCAGGGGGAAATAGACCAAATGGGTCTCCGGGTCAACGCAAACCGTGTGCGCGTGAGGCATGGAAAATGCTCCCTCCACAACCAGGGCTTTTCCATTCTCGCGAAAGACGGTCACATTCCCGGATTCTGCCGAGATATACAGTCGATGGAGTCCCGGGTCGAACGCGAGTACGTCCGGGTCTTTTCCGACTGGGTACGTGGCCAGTATCTGCATGTTCGTGAGGTCGACCACTGCAACCTTGTTGTTGCTCTCTCCCGCTATAAAGGCCAGTCTGGCGATCACGTCGAGGGCAATCCCGTGCGGGCTCTCTATTCCAGTGACGGCATAGCGCCCGATAATCTTGGAGGTTGCCGGGTCAATCGCCACAAGTTCGTTCTTTTCGTGGACGGCAACGAGGATGTGGCCGGAGCCAGGATCATAGACGGTGTTGCCCGCACCGCCGCCGAGCGGGATTGTGGTGACCAGAGAGTTGGTCGTCGCATCGATCACGGCATCCGCGTCTCCCTGCTCGTCGGAGACGAAGACTCGCTTGGCACCGGGAGCGTAGGCGATGCCGTCCGGATATTTGACTGGTCCGGTCTTCGCGATGGTCTTCAGCGTTTGCATCTCGACAACGGCAACTTTGTGCTCTCCGGTGGCCGACGCGTACACTCTGCCCAAATCCGGAACCGCCCAAACACCATGAACGTTGGGGAATCCGTCGAGAGTCGCCACAACTTCCCGTCTCTTCGTGTCGAAAACAACGAGTTGATCAGCGTTCATGTGGGCGATGTAGAGACGACCGTGAGAAGCGTCGAGACTCTGATAGTCGAAGCGAACCGCGGGGCCGGGCAACGGCACGTCCGCCACCTTCTTCAATGGTGCCGACTTTGGGTTCTCGGAGGGAACCGCGCTTTTTGTGCAGCCGAGTATCAAAAGCAATATTGCTAATGGTCCAACATGCCCCAGACCACACCGTCCTTTTTGCATCGGAGACCTCGAAGTCAATCCCAGTTCACTTGGTCTTCAGGCGATCAGTATATTGCCTCCGGGAGATACGTCCTCAGACCAACTCTCGCGACAGCACTGATGTTTGGGGTTTCAACCCTCGCTGTTGCGCAATACGGAGGTAGAGCGGGAATGGGTGGCGGTGCTAGCCTGGAAGCCCGATGTACACGCCTCACGTTGCCTACAGCTCAAAAGGTGCCATTATGGGCGGAATCGTCGGTGGTGCAGCCGCAGGCGCCGGTTTGCTCTCCTGGAAACTCCACAATTGAGCCAAGCTGCAAGGCTCGGTGGCCGGCGATGGAGACAGGCTGGTCAATGAGAAGGACAATCAAACCTACAGCCTCACAAGCAAGGAAAATGAGACTCTAAAATAGGAGAACGTGTGAAACTGCAAGGCAAGAAGGTCAAGAACGACTTAGGCGAGCCAAGGTTCGAGGTCCACAGAATGACCAAGGACCTTGGTCAATGCACAGCAACAACGGGGGAGCAGCGATGACGATGCCAGGGTTCATCGGCGTGAGCCTGGGGGAGGGCGGAGCAGTACGCTCTTCCCTGAATCGCTGGTACTTAACCCTCTCGAGACTCCGTATGCGAGCGGGCGCAATGACGCTGTTCGGCTTGCTATCGGTGCTTTTGTTGGGTGTGGATGCCAGCGCGCAGACAGTTACAGTTATTGATACGCAACGTTCGGTCCTCACGGTTCGCGTTTACAAAGCTGGAATGTTCTCAGCTTTCGGGCACGAGCACGAAATCCGCGCCCCCATCCAGAACGGTACCTTCGATGAGGACAAGGGGACCGTGGACTTTGTCGTTGATGCACGCGCATTGCGAGTTCTTGACTCCGATGTTTCCGACAAGGAACGGGCGGAGATTCAGAGTACGATGCTGGGATCAAAAGTCTTGGACAGCTCACAGTTCCACGAGATTCGTTTTCATTCCACAGAGGTTCATCGGAGTGGTGAGAGCAAATGGACAGTGCAGGGCGAACTGACGCTCCACGGCCAAAGCAACCCTGTGAAGGTCGACGTAGAACGCCAGGACGGGCGATACCGTGGGTCAGCTCGGTTGCGGCAGACTGAATTCGGGATCACCCCCGTGACCGCCGCTGGGGGAACAGTCAAAGTGAAAGATGAGGTTCGGGTGGAGTTTGAGCTGGTGGGAAGGTAGCCAACCGGGGCGAAGTCTGGCGGGCGGAGGGGGACCTTTCGGCTTAAGCGGTAGCGCAGATGCCGCTTTACGGCGTCACTGTTAGATTCGCGTTTTTTCCCCCGCCCGCGAGTTGCTGAAATCGTAGACTTCCTGTGGGTGGGCTCGACCAGATGGCAGACTTGACAGTAGCTGTGCCCCCGCCGATACTTGCGTCGCTCAACCTGAGCGATATCAGCTGACGACTCGATGAAGAAACCAATAGCAAAGAAAGCCTCCGCAAAAAAGACTCAGAATCGGCGCGCTGCGAAGAGCTCTTCTGCCAGGCAAGCCAGAGCGCGACGGAACAAGGTTTCCGCCCCCATGGACACTGAAGGAAGGCTTACCTTCAACCACGCCATGATCTACGCGAAAGACGTGGATCGCGGACTTCGTTTCTACCGTGATTTGCTCGGATTCAAGCTCATTGAAGACTTTCGCTATGAAGGTACGCAGGTGTATGCGCGCCTGCGCGCCCCGGGTGGCGATGGAACCATCGCGCTGCATCAGGCTGGTCCGGCGGTTTCCGTTTCGAGCGAAGGTGTGCGCCTGTACTTCGAAGTCCGCGATCTCGACAACTTTTGCCGGAAGCTGCAGAAAAGAGGCTTCTACATCACTCAACTGCCACGTATGATGCCTTGGGGCTGGCGGCACGCTTATCTCAATGATCCCGATGGCCACGAGATCAGCTTGTATTGGGCAGGCGAAAACCGCATGAAGAAAACCGTGATGGAGGCGGCGCGAAAGGCCGCTCGGACTTGAACCTTCAGCATTCGCTGTCGATGCGTGGACAATTGATCGTCTTCTTGTGAACATCCAGTCCGATGTAATACATATGTCCTTGAGGAGCCTCCGTGGTTGTTCTCTGAATCAACGTTCCCGTTACGTTCATCTTTTTGTACACCACCTGCTCCTCGCTGACTTAGCATTCAACAATCCGGAACTTTCGACCTGCGCAAGTGGAAACGAAGGCGCCACTAAAGTTCGTCAGTGAAGTTCAAGATAGCCTGGTGGTATTTCGTCGATACTCCCTGGGTGCGACACCGAATACTCGCTTGAACGCTTTACTGAAGGCGGCGTCGGAATCGTAGCCAACGGATTTTGCCACTTCGACGAGCTTCTTATCACCTTTCTGCAGCAATCCTGTTGCCTTCTGCATTCTCCAACCTGTCAAATATTCCAGCGGTGTTTCCCCCACCAGGTCTTTGAAGCGAACCGCAAAAGCCGAACGCGACATACCGCATGCCACAGCCAGCGATTCGACGGTCCAGGGATGATCCACTTTCTGGTGCATGGATTTGAGAGCGACACCAATTTGCCGATCGAAAATCGCCCGCAGCAAGCCGCTCTTGCAGGCTTCCGACCGCGAACCGATGTGGGCGCGGATGGAGTGTATGAACAATAGATCTGCCAAGCGGTTGACCACCAGATCCGACCCCGGGGCCATCTCCGCCAGCTCCGAGGCGAGCATATTCAGAGTCGTGTGCAGCGCCAGGCTCTGCGCCTGATCAGCCTTGACAAGTATGAGGGGAGGAAGCAAGCGCGCAAGCGGCTTCACGCTCGGCGCACAGATTCTGAACCATCCCGAAATGATCGTGGTCGGCACTCCTCCGCCACCGTATGAGATCACCTGGCTCCCATTTCTCGGTGCGACCTCACAGAAGCTGCGGACACGCGTGCGCGGATTGTCCCGCAGCGAGTATGCGGTTCCGGGCGCGAGCAAGAAGCAATCCCCTCCGGCGAGTGGTATCGCGTCCGGAATGCCCTCGACGCTGAGCCAGCAGTTGCCGCGGGAAAGCATTCCGAAGTGAGCGAAGTGGAAAGGCGAGCTTGCGGACTCAGCCGAATGTTTGTCTTTTGCGGTTCCCTCCGCGGCATCGGCATCGCTCTTCAGTCCCCAGGGCGCAGTGGCTTCCAGCCGAGCGTGAACCACGCCCACGATTTGCATGGTTTGGAAGAAATCGGTAATCGGATCCAACTAGACCTCCAATCTGGACTCCTGAGCAAGTTAGATGGACGAAATGACAGTTCGAGTCCAGATGCACGGACATCTATTCGGGGAGATTAGATGAATTCCCTGGACGAGGAGGTTCAGATGAAGCTACTTCAAATCGATTCCAGTGCGCGGACCAGTTCCGTGACCCGGCGACTCACCGCCAAATTCGCCGAAGAATGGAGAAAGAACCATCCGGATGGCGAAGTCATCCAGCGAGACCTTTCCGCAACAGCGATTCCGCTGATTACGGATGCCTGGGGCGCGACCTATCTCGAAGATTCGCAGCTGACGCTGGCGCAGCGGTCGTATCTTTCGACCTCGGATGCGTTAATCGAAGAGCTCGCGGCGGCGGATGCGGTCGTTATCGGCTCGCCGATGTACAACTTCTCCATCCCTTCTTCGCTCAAGGCGTGGATCGATCAGATTGTGCGGCTCGGGAAGACGGTTAGCTACGCGCCAAACGGCCCGCAGGGCCTTCTCACAAGCAAGAGAATTGTCGTCATCACTTCCCGCGGGAGCGCCTATGAAAAGGGTAGTGCGAGGGAAGCCTTCGATTTTCAGGAACCCTACCTGCGCCACATTCTGGGTTTCATCGGACTTACGGAGGTTACATTTATTCATGTCGAGAACCAAGCTCGCGAGGAGGCGGCTGTCTTTTTCGCAGCCGCCGCAGAACGCATCGGCGGAATCGTCATTGATCAAAGCCCGCAAGGAGTCGCTCTTTGAGCTGAAGAGTATCGCATGAATGCACGCTTATGGGCCGCACACGGCTCCTGGCAGTGGCTATCGTTCAGTTTGATTCAGCCTGGGGTCTCTCATCTCTAAAGCAAAATCCGTAGCCGCACCCTCATATCCTTGAAAGCCGATTTGATGTAACCAAGCAGCAGACGATTCGATCAGTGTCAATCGATCGTCAACTGGCGAAAACCCGGTCGGAATCGATGACACTGATCCAGAGCTCCATATCCCACTTCTTCCAGAACATTCTTCGAGTCAATCACTTGGCGTGATTTCTCCCGCCGGACCAGTTTGGCATGGGTCCTGCATTGAACGACCAGTGGACGACGGAATGGCCAGGCTGTTCTACATGGACAATAACGCCAGATCTAGAAGGTTGCTGAGCGGCTCTCTTCCAGAATGCGGATTCCAAGTGATCACGGCGGCCGATCCGGTAGAAGCTCTACCGCTCGGCACTTCTGGATTATCAAATGCCCTCACTGACGGATTCACAACCGGCGCGGGCAAGCAAGTTTTTCGCGCCGCACATTCCTGTAACGCTCATTTCGGATTACACCGTTCTTCCCGCCCCGGAATGGATGTTCATGAACGCGCATTTCGGACAGGGCACTAGTCTGGACGACCTTGTGGAGACCATGCGATGTCGGACCGACTGGAAGTCGTCGAGCGGAATTAATCGCCGATCCGTGAGGTCATGGCCAGACTCGACCTAAACCCGTTGCGCCACCCCTGCTAGTTGCTGAAAAAGGAACTTCTCGGCGATAGGACAAGAAAGGACCGCATCATGAAAAGCAACGTGATTGTTGTCTTGCTATTAGGCATTGTCACCGCATCACAGCCAGCATTTACTGCAGTTCGAGGTAAGCCCACCGACGTCGAACCGCCGCATGTAGCGATGACGCGTGCCTCGGGAGGTCCGCTTTTGATCACTGCTGTCGTCCCCCGCGGCCCAGGTGATGTCCTGCGGGATTATGAATTAGAAATGGCTTCTATTGCAGGGCGATGGTCGATGAATCTGGGAACTATTTCGAATGCGGTAGGAACGGGACGGATCACCAGAGAGCAAGGGGAATACGTCAGCGGCGAACTCTACCAGGTTGCGATGATGCAATTTCAGCTCTTCAGCGCATTGCACGCAATGCTAGAAGCGGATATCGCCCGAACGCCCGTTGTGCGAGCAGATCCTACTCCGTCCTCTACTGGCGACCTGCTATCGGTCGCAATGCCATTTTCCTCTTTGCAGCTAAGTCCCTCATTGGTCGAATACCTGGGCTTGACACCGCCGCAGGTTAGATCCATTCAGAGACTGATGGACCGGGAGCGGCCAACAACAGAACCGTTGATGCATGAACTGCGAACGATTATCGGAGAGCTGGGCGCCGCGATTCAGCAGAGTCAAAACAATGAAAATGAGGGAGCTGCCCCAAGACTCGCCGCTCAGCAAGCGTTGCTCCTCAAGCAGTTAATGAGAGCCAACTCAAGTCTCCAGCGAAAAATTAACGATGTGCTTGATCCGAAACAGCGTAAGAAGCTCGACTCCTTCAAGCGCCTGAGCGAAGTCATGGTGGGAGAGGAGAACTAGGGATCTCGTTTCTTGAGTTAGGCTCCGCATCCGTGACTCATGGACCTTAAGGCGGTGGCCGCGAAACAAAGGTCTGAGGAAGCTCTTCATGAACTGGGCGAAGCCCAGGTGCCGGCCAGTCGCTGGAAGAAAAGGAGACTGAACGTGCCTATCAACCAGCGGTTCAAGATGTCGAATTGTCTGAATTATGAACCCTGCAGCAAGGGGCGAAGCTCCCGAATGTTCTTCACGCTCTCAATATAAGCGGGCGGTCGATCAACTTCGTCGACGTCGCATGGTCTCGACCAACCCCAAAATACCTGCCATATGCATCATGGGCAGTTGCTGACTCGTGGACTGCTGGCCCTGCACTTGCGAAGCGACCGCCGTCAGCGAAGTCACGAGAATCGCGAAAGACCTCTTCATGGGGTTCTTCCTCAGCCAGAATTTCGATTTTCACTTTCGCGCTGACAACGTTTCCTGGATCGCACGTCACCTGCTTTTTGTGGGCTGCCCGGGGCTATTCGGCAACCGCCTCCACGGTCGGTGTAGCACTAAACTCGTTTTCCAGCTTTGCAACCACAATCGTCGCGACTCCGTTTCCAATAACATTGGCCAGGGCTCGCGCCATCGACAGGAAATTATCGACAGCAAACAAGAGCGCAAGTCCTTCCAGAGGCAGAATGCCCGATGCCCCGACAGTCGTTGCTAGGACGATAAAAGCAGCCCCAGTGACACCCGCAGCCCCCTTTGAAGTTACGAGCATGATGGCCACAAGAGCTAAGAGACGACTGAAACTGAGCGGAACGTGATAAACCTGAGCGATAAAAACGGTGCTGATTGGCAACGACACGGCTAAGCCGCCCAGATTGAATGCGTATCCTGTTGGCAAAACCAAATCGACCACGGAACGCGAGGCCCCGAATTGCTCAAGCTTTTGCATGAGCTGCGGCAGAACACTTTCAGATGAAGAAGTGCCGATAACTAAGAGAATCTCATCACGAATGAATTTGATTAAGTGGATTAAGTTAAAGCCAAAGAAATAAGCGATCAATCCCAAAACAACGAAGACATAAAACGCTTCTGTCAGATAAGTGACCAAGATAAGCTTAGACAACGCCAGAAGGGCACTGGTGCCAAACTTCCCGACCGTGAATGCCATCGCCCCGAAGGCTCCTATAGGGGCAATTCGCATAATGACTCTAATGATTCCGAAAAATACCATCATCACGCTGTCTAAACCACGAACCACGGCGTGACCGCGGCTCCCCATCCCAACTAGAGTGATGCCGACTAACAACGCAATCACCACGACCTGCAGCAAATCACCCTTTACGAAGGCCCCCAGGAAATTATCAGGGACAGTACCCATCACGAAGTCGAGAAACGAAAACTCCTTACCCTTATTGGCATAGGCAGCGTAATCTCCGGCAGCAGACACCGACGGGAGTGCGTTGACACCAGCTCCGGGTTTGAAAATTGCGACAGATGCTAGACCAATAACCAGAGCAACTGTCGTTACCAGTTCAAAATAGACCAGAGCCTTCAGCCCGATTCGCCCTACCTTGCGAATGTCACCGATGTGCGCAACGCCGGTGGAAACACAGAGAAACACAATGGGAGCAATCGCCATGCGGATGAGCTTGATGAAGAGATCGCCAAGCGGCTTCATGGCCAAGGCAAGCTTGGGATCAAGTT
>Ga0137419_10000237_pt1 | contig 17990 bp, 17 predicted proteins | sample CZODoug3_1_2_16f_FD_108279 | JGI IMG/M metagenome (GOLD analysis project Ga0137419, IMG submission 108279) | Vadose zone soil fungal communities from Angelo Coast Range Reserve, California, USA - CZODoug3_1_2_16fungal (Illumina Assembly) | ecosystem: Environmental > Terrestrial > Soil > Vadose... | reverse complement strand
GCGATTCTCCGCGGTGGCCTTCCGGAGACTCCCTGGAACGGCATGAGCGCGTACGTGTTCGGGAGAATTGGCGATACATCGGAAGCCAACAAAATCCTCACCAAATTGAACGCGCTTCCGCGCGACACGTGGATGATCAACACAGCCCGCGCATACGCATATCTCGGTATAGAAAAACCGGACTTGGCGGTCACATCGTTGGAGGCGGCGGCTGCTGCGCGCGAAACCACTCCGTCCTGGATTCTCTTGGCGGATCCGGGTTTCGACCCGGTAAGGGCAAGTCCAGGGTTTGCCAGGGTAGTGAAGGCTTTCCGTCTCGAGAATCATGGCCTGACGGCCAAAAACGGCGCCCGGCCAGCGCCTGAGCACATGGGCTCAAATCTCTTTTAACGGCCGGCCGGCCCCCGTAAAGCAGTCACGATCCGTCGTCGACCGAATTAGATGGGGAGCGGCGCGACTAAGGGAAAACCCGCGCGTACCCACGAGTGGTTTTTTGCCCAACCTCCAAAAATCCTTCCGATACTGAACCACGACTCGGGTCGTCCTAATAGGTCGGACTATGGTTCCTTTCTCACTGCCTCAACGCATGAATGATTAGCTCCTCTGCCCCAGGCGAAGCGCTGCTGGTTCTCGACTCCCAACTCAGCGTGCGCGCCGCCAACAAGGCGTTCTACACCATGTTTCGCCTCGCCCCTGCGGAGTGCGTCGGCCACAAGGTCTATGAGCTCGGCGGAAGGGCGTGGGACGAAAAGCTGCGCCCAATGCTCGAGACTGTACTCCGCGGTGAGCCGCAGTCGGACCATTTCGAGCTGGTCCACGACGAAAAGGAAGGTGGGCGAGGAGTTCTGTGGCTGAGCGCACGCCTGGTCCCCTCCGCGAACCCCGCGGAAGCCACGGTGCTGCTGGCGATCGAAGATCTCACCGCGGGACGCCCGGTCGAGGAGACTCTCGTCGTTAGAACCCAGGAGCTCCACACCTTCGCCGACCTGGCGAGTCGCGGGGCACACGAGATGAACAATCTCCTCACAGTCATTCGCATGAACGCGGACCTGATCGAGGCGAGCCTCAGGGACGCGAAGCTCTCGACGCAGGAAGCTGTCGACATTCGGCAAGCCGCTGAACGCGCCGAAGCAATCACCAAGAACCTGCTATTGACGAGCCGCCGGGTTCTGCCGCAGGCAACCGGCCTCGATCGGGACACGAGCTCGGTTCCGCTCCCTGGCTCTCCACTTAAGGAGTCGGGTGAGGAAATGGCCCAACGCGAATCAGCTGGGGCGAATTCGCGAAAGGTCAGAAAGTTGAAGCACGGGAAGCCGACCGGCCGTGAAACGATTCTCCTTGTCGACGACGAGAAATCGCTGCGCAAGCTCGGAAAACGCGTGCTCACCGAGGCTGGATACAAGGTTTTCGAAGCATCTGATGGCGCCATGGCGCTCCGCATCGCCGCCGAACAGGTAGGGGAGATCGATCTCGTCCTCACCGATGTCGAGATGCCGAACCTGGGAGGACGAGGCATGGTCGACGAGCTCCACGAGCTCAGCCCCGGGCTCAGAGTGCTGTTCATGTCGGGATACACCGACAACGACATACTGCGTCGCGGAATCCAGAAGTCAGAAACGGATTTTCTGCAGAAGCCGTTCACGGCCGAGGCGCTTCGCGCTGCCGTACGGGCTGTATTGAACAAGCCCTCTACTGCGTCCGCTTGAATGCCGCGGACCAAGGTGTCGCAAGTCAAGGTGCCAGTGTCTGACAAGCCGGGGCGCATCCTCATCATCGACGATCAGGAGGAGAACGTTAAGCTCCTCGAGCGAATCCTCGCGAATGCCGGTTACGATGATGTTGCGTCGACGACCAATTCTGTGGACGCCCTCAGGCTCCTGACACAATTCAAGCCCGATCTGGTACTGCTCGACCTTCACATGAGCGGCAAGAACGGATTCCAGGTTCTGGAGGAAATCGTCGTCCACGCCGGCGGAGCAGAACATGTTCCCGTGCTCATGATCACCGCTGACGACAGCGCGGACGTAAAGCGCCGCGCCCTCGCGCTCGGAGCAAAGGATTTCCTGAGCAAGCCTTTCGACTCGGCCGAAGTCCTCCTGAGAATCCGCAATCTGCTGGAAACGCGCTTCCTCTATCGGAAGCTTCGCCGCCAGAACACCGAGCTGGAACTGAAGGTCAGTGAGCGGACGAAGGAGCTGGAGCAATCGCAGCTCGAGATGCTGGAGAGACTCGCCGCCGCCGTCGAATTCCGCGACGATGATACCGGCAATCACACCAAGAGAGTCGCGCGGGTCTCGGCAATTCTCGGGGAAGCGATCGGCCTCGAGGCTACGACGGTGGAACTGATCAGGCGTGCCGCACCGCTGCACGACATCGGCAAGGTCGGAATCCCGGACAACATTCTGCTAAAGGCAGGTGCTCTCACCGGGGAAGAGTTCGAGATCATGAAGACCCACACCGTGATCGGATCGAGAATGCTCTCGAAGGGTCGCTCCGAGCTCGTTCGCTTCTCGCAGCGAGTCGCCCGGAGCCACCACGAATGGTGGGATGGGTCTGGTTACCCTGATCGCGTCTCCGGTCAGGCCATTCCGCTCGAAGCGCGCATCGTTGCGGCGGCGGACTTTCTCGACGCGCTCACCCACGATCGTCCGTACCGGCCAGCGTGGGGAATCGACGACACTCTCGCGGAAATCAAGCGCAGGGCCGGGAGTCACTTCGATCCGACCGTTGCCAACGCTCTTCTCGGAATAGATTGGAGAGCGAGCACGGTACTGGTGGCCTAGCTCGGGCGACCCGAGGAGCTGGAGTTCCCTCTGAGGAGCTGTGCTACGCTTTGAGGAGCTGTCCTACCCCGAGGAGCTTGCTACCCTCTAGAGATATCTGGTGCGGAGCACATCGAGGTGGTGAAGCTCGTGTCCAGCGATGATGTAAGCGAGCGCCCTTACCGAAACTTCGGCGTTGTTAGCGATGCCGCGCCGAGTCCAGGCCTCCTCGTTCATGTGTCGGAAGAGGTACAGAGTCGATTGGCGCACCGTCTCCAGCTCTGAGGCGAGCTCGGAAAGAGGATACGCGTCGAAGGTAGCATTGCGGACGTAATCGTCCTGCTCGAAGCCGGGAATCGGCTGCGCATCATTTCGCCCAAACCTGAGCGCGCGGCCCGCGAAGATTCGCTCGCTGTCGAGCATGTGTCCGACGACCTCGTTTACGCTCCATTTGTCCGGCGCGTAACGGTAGGTCGCGACTGACGCTGGAAGGGCGCGAAGAAGCGCCTGGGTTTCGGCCATCTGGCCGGCCAGCGTCGAGATCACATCGCCATCCGGAACGAGCGAGATGTACCTCTCGTAGTAGGGGAGGAATTCCGATTTGGCCGGCCGTGTCGCACTCGCTTTCACTGGTGTTGCGGTACTCACTGTTGCCTCCTCGAGGCGGTGATGTCCTCGCCACGAAATAAAACGCTGGGGAGCGCGGTGCGCTACGTCTGGATAATTGATGGAGCGGTAACGATTCGATATCATCCCCCTTCCGTCACCAACCCCAAGGAATGGCAGAGCGACACGATCCGTACGTATCACTGCGGAACCCCAACTTTCTCTGGTACGTTGCGAGCCTGGTGTCGTTGACGCTTGGCACTCAGATCCAGGCAACGGTCGTGGCGTGGCAGGTGTACGCCATCACCAAAGATCCGCTTTCGCTTGGATTGGTAGGGCTGGCCGAGGCGCTGCCTTTTATTACCGCGGCTCTCTACGCGGGACACATCGCGGACCGGCACGACCGGAAGGTGCTCGCACTCATCGCGCTCACGGTGCAGTTCGGCTGCGCCATTGCGCTGCTCCTTCTGACTGTCTACGCGCGACGGCTTTTGTCCGTGACGATTCTCCCGATCTTCGTGGTCGTCGGCGTCAGCGGACTGGCGAGAAGCCTTCTTCAGCCGGCACGGACCGCGCTGGGCGCCGAAATCGTTCCGCGTGAGACCTACACGAATGCCATCACGTGGCGGTCGTCTCTCTGGCAATTCGCAGCAGTGGTAGGTCCAGCGGCGGGAGGAATCATGTACGGATTCTCCGGCGCGACACTCGCTTACATCGTGGAAACTGTTCTCTGCGCGATCGCGTTGCTTTTGTTCGCGCAGATTGCGTACACGCGCCTGCCGGCGGTGGTCACGGAGATGACCATCGGCGAGAATCTCACCGTCGGAATTCGCTTCCTCATGACCCAGCCGGAGCTGCTTGGGGCGCAACTTCTCGACCTCTTTTCGGTGTTGTTCGGCGGCGCGCCGGCGTTGCTTCCGATTTTCGCATCGGAGATTCTTCACGTTGGTCCGCAGGGGCTGGGAATCCTGCGGGCCGCACCCGCGGCCGGCGCGGTACTCATTTCAGTGTTGCTCGTGCACCGCCGGATGCGGAAGGCGGGGCCGATGCTTTTTATCTGCGTGGCCGCCTTCGGTGCGTGCTGGATTCTCTTTGCGCTCTCGCGGTGGTTCTGGATCTCGCTCGCGCTGCTTGTCATCAGCGGAATGCTCGACAACGTGAGCGTTGTGATACGATCGACGCTATTGACGCTACGCACACCGCCGCACCTCCTCGGGCGTGTGTCCGCGGTCAACCAGATCTTCATCGGCTCGTCGAACGAAATAGGGTCCTTCGAGTCCGGCGTTGCAGCGAAGCTGCTCGGCACCGTTCGTTCGGTGATCTTCGGGGGCCTGATAACACTCGGAGTAGTCGGAGTGACCGCATGGAGAATCCCCGCGCTGCGCAGGCTCGACGAGCTTGACTGAGGTTGGACGCGGGTAACGAAACTCCTTCTGTTCCGCCCGCGTAGACAATGCGACATTAGACCGTAGGCTGCGTGGGTCGTTCGGCGCTCGCCGAGTCGGATGATTCAGCACGCTGGAGATTGCATGGCGCCTATGATGTCAGCAACAGATTCCACTATTCTTGCCCCGTCCTCCGCGGTTCCGGGTTGGACGGCGGAATACGCCGTTCCCCTTGGGGGGCCCGGCCATCTCCTTCTGGCGACGTTCGAGCAGGCGGCTATCGGCATCGCCCACCTGACGCTCGATGAACAGTGGATCTCTGTGAATCAGCGCTACTGCGAGATCACGGGTTATTCGCGCGAGGAAATTCTCACCTTCAAGGTCGAGCAACTCACGCACCCGGAAGATGTGGAGGCGAGTCTGGAGTTCATCCGGCGCATCCGGTCGGGCGAGCTGCCCGAGTACAGGATGGAGAAGCGCTACGTTCGGAAGAACGGCGCTGTCATCTGGGTTCACCTCACAGTCTCGATCGTCCGTTCCGCGACTGGCGCGCCGTTGTACCTGGTCGCGTTCATCGAGGACATCACCCAGCGGCGCGAGGCTCAGAGCGAGGCGAGCAGGTCTCTGTCTCTGCTTCGAGCCACGCTCGAATCGACGGCCGACGGAATTCTGGTCGTCGATCTGAACGGAAAGATTCTGAGCTTCAATCAGAAAGTCGCTGACATGTGGGGAATTCCACCCGAGGTTTTCGCCTCCGGCGACGATCAGCGGGCGATCAACATGGCACTCGAGAAGCTCGTCAACCCCGACGATTTCGTGGCCAAGATGATGGAGCTGTATCGCCATCCCGAGGAATCCAGCTACGACGTTCTCGCGCTTAAGGACGGGCGCACGTTCGAGCGGTACTCGCAGGCTCAGTTGATCGACGATGTGCCGGTGGGTCGGGTCTGGAGCTTCCGCGACGCCACTTCGCGCAGACGTGCGGAAGAACAGGAGATCGAGCTTGTTCAGGAGCAGGCGGCGCGCGCGGAGGCAGAGAACTCACAAAAGCGAGCCTCGTTGCTGGCCGAGGCGAGCCGCGTTCTCAGCGCCTCGTTCGACTATCAGACCACACTCGCTGCCCTTGTGCGGCTGGCCGTACCAGCGCTCGCGGATTACTGCGCGCTCGACATCATCGATGCCGAGGACACATTCGAGCGGATCGGCGAGGCCCACGTCGATGCGGCCAAATCGCAGCTGCTGAGGGAAGTCGCGCGGTTTCCGAAAAGCGCGCTTACCGCGCGCCATCCACTGATGCGCGTCATGACCACGGGTGCGCCGGTCCTCGAGGCGGACATAACTCCTGCATTCATTCGTGCGTCCTTCGCGGAGGCGGGGCAACGTCGCGTTGTTGAAGCGCTGGAACCGCGATCACTCATCTGCGTGCCGCTGGTTGCATCAGGGAAGCCGCTCGGGGCGCTGACTTTGGTTACCTCGGGGTCCGGTCGTCGCTACGATATTGCCGATCTGTCGCTCGCAGCCGATCTCGCGAGGCGGGCGGCGATTGTCGTCGAGCACGCGCGGCTCTTTCACGAAGCGCAGCAAGCGACCAGGGCGCGTGACGACGTGCTCGCAGTGGTCGCCCACGATCTGAGAAACCCGCTCAACACGGTGACGATGGCGGTAAGCCTGATGCTCGAGACAACTCCGCTAGAGCGTGTTGAAGAACGGAGACAGGCAGAGATCGTGCGACGCGCCGCCGACCGCATGAACCGGATGATCCAGGACCTTCTGGATGTGAAGCGAATGGAGTCGGGGCGACTGACGACCGACCTGAAGCCCGAGCTGCCAGCGACGCTCGTCAATGACACGATCGACATGCTGCGTCCGCTGGCGGCGGGCAGCACGATAACGCTCGAGGCACACATCGAAGACGATCTGCCGCCCGTGCTGGCCGACGCGGCGAGAGTTCAGCAGGTATTGTCGAATCTTGTCGGGAATGCGGTGAAGTTCACGCCGCGCTCCGGCCGTATCACGGTTTGTGCGGAGCACATCGACGGGGAAGTGCGATTTGGTGTAATCGACACTGGCCCAGGCATCCCGGCCGAGCAGCTCCCGCACATATTCGGGCGCTTCTGGCAAGCCAAGTCGGACCATCGAGGAATCGGGCTCGGGCTAGCGATCGCGAAGGGAATCGTCGAAGCGCACAACGGCCGGATCTGGGTCGAGAGCCACGTTGGGCTCGGCAGCACGTTCTACTTCACACTGCCCACCGCAACGGACAAGACGCCTTAGGGAGCTCGTTGGAAGTTGGTGACTGCGATGGTCGAGCCGGCATCAGCAATGGTCGAGTCGACCACGATCCGAGCTGGATAGCCAAGGGCCAGATTGTACTGAACGCTCAGATCCGAATGCGGGCTGGAAATCAGCTGCAGGACACGCGCGAATAACGAGTCCACTGTTGGAACGCCCGCGTTTGCGTAGACCGCTCCCGTGTCTCTGTCCGTGGCACGATTCACCGTGTCGCCCAGCACCTCGATGTGAAGACGCGGAAAAAAAATCATGGCGGTATGGTCGTAGTCGAACGAATAGTCATGAATCGCCTGCGCGGACCACTTTTGGCGACTCACGCTGAGTTGCAATAGTGCTGTCTGGCTTGGATCCTCCCCCATCCCGCCGCAACCAGACAGAAGGACCGCGACCAGCAGTGCTCCCACAACGTGTGTCTTCATGCGCTGCTCCCTGCGACATTCAGTCGCCAAATGTGGCTCTCAGTATGAGAGTTTCGGATTCCATTTCTCGCTGGATTTCCGGGAGCTGGACTTCTTCGAGCTGGACTTCCTCGAACCCGGCATCTGACCTCCATTGGGCGGGAAAAGCGCCCTGCACAATGAAATCTGAATGGGGTGACGGGGCGTTCGCTACTTGAGCAATCCCGAATTAGCGTGAGCGTGCCGGTCCAGATTCGAGTCGGGGCGGAGGCGGGGGTGGCTATACGGGCATTCCAGCGCCCGACCGGCCAAAACAAGGTTGCCGCCGCGCCCTCGTCTCGTCCATATCCGACGCCCCGCCTCTCCGTCTCGCGGCACGAGGCGTGACCACCGAGCGTGCGAGTTCGAGGAGGAAAAGCTGGGCCAGTCTGATTTGTCTCGTGAATACATGGGGTCCGCGGCAGCCGCGGGCCTCAGGTACGTTACCGATGCGATGCCGGGAATTCGCCGTCAGCGCCACGGGCGTGGCTTCACGTACGTCGGTCCCGATGGCGAAGTGATCCGGACGCGTGAGTCTCTAGACCGCTTTCGGTCGCTGGTGATTCCGCCGGCCTGGACGGAGGTCTGGATCTGCCCCCACGAAGACGGACACCTCCAGGTGACGGCCCGCGATGCTCGCGGCCGCAAGCAGTATCGCTACCACCCGCATTTCCGCCAGCACCGCGACGGCACCAAGTTCGAGAGGATGTTCGAGCTGAGCGATGTGCTGTGGAAGATCCGCGAACGTGTCGAATCCGACATCGCCAAGGAAGGGCTCGATCGCGACAAGATCATGGCGACCGTGGTATGGCTGCTGGAGACGACGCTAATCCGAATCGGATCTGACGAATACAGGAAATCCAACAAGTCCTTCGGTCTCACTACCCTTCGGCGCCGACACGTTGCCGTCGTGGGATCGGAGCTTCGATTCGAGTTTCGCGGAAAGAGCGGCATTCAGCACGCCGTCTCTGTAACTGATAGGCGTATCGCGCGGATCGTGCAGCGCTGTCAGGCGCTCCGCGGCGAAGAGCTGTTCAAATACCTGGACGACGAGGGCAAACGTCAGGAAGTTGACGCGGAAGACGTCAACAAATACCTGCAGGATATCACCGGACGGGAAATCACGGCAAAGGATTTCCGTACCTGGGCCGGCACGATGCTCGTGGCCGAGGCGCTACGGAACATGGGTCCGGCCGAGACCAAGCGCGAAGCAGAGAAGAACATCGTGGCGGCGGTGGACTTGACCGCGAAAAGACTCGGCAACACGCGCAGCGTCTGCCGCAAGTATTACATCCACCCGGTGCTGATCGAGGCATACCTGGAAGGCTCTGTCCTTACACCGCTGCCGGAGCACCACTGGAACAAGCGCAAGTCGAAAGGACCGACGCTTCGTCAACACGAGACTGACGTTCTCGCGTTCATTAAGGCGAGACTCAAGCCGAAGACGCGCCGCACCGCCGAAAAGCGCGCGACCAAGCCGGAAGCCGTACCTCAAGCTCCGGAGGAGAGCGCTGAGGCGCCTGCTCCAACAACCGGCCAGTTGGAGCCGACAGGCTCCTCTCAGTCGAGGTAGGGGTAGTCCGGGTCCGAGAGACGCGCCGCGCGCGCCGAGGCTTCAGGTCCCGCAATCTCTTTCGCCAGGTCCAGCAGCATCGGACTCAAGTGGCCTCCGTAACGCAGCAGGCTCGCGGCGCGAGCACGCCGCGCCAGCAGAAACGCGAGAAATGGCTGATCGGCCTTGAGCGCGTTGCACTCGGGGCAGGCCAGGACGAGGTTGTCGCGCCGATCGTAAGCCGTCTTGCCCTTTCGTGGCGTCACGTGATCCATCGTGATCGCCCTGGAGCTCACGCGACGTTCGCAGTATGCGCACACAGGTCCGTGCCGATCGAGAAGCCACTGGCGCGTTTCCATGTACGCGTTGCGGCTCGTCGGCAAAGATGTGTGCTGCTGCGCGGGACGGCGCACCCCCCGCTTACGCGGCTTGCGTGACCTTCTTCGTGGTGGAGTCAAGTAGGACGGGTTGGCTTAATGCTATCAATATCAGCGGAACGATAGCAATGCGCGCGCCGCCCTAGCCTATCTGAATCTCGGTAGGCACCCCCGGGTTCATGAGCGACGCACCTCCATCGGCGTAAATGACCTGACCCGTGATCCAGTCGGCATCCTCCGAACAAAAGAGTCCCACCACCCGCGCCACATCGGCCGGTGTCCCCAATCTCCCCATTGGCGTCCAACCGCGGACGTGCCAGTTGGTGATCAGATCCTGCACCTGTTGGGGAAGGGAATTGAGAACGCTGTCCTCGGTCCAGCCGGGGCTGATGGCGTTCACGGTGATCCCTCGCTTCGCGAGTCCCACTCCGAAATAGCGCACGAGAGATTCGAGAGCGGCTTTTGCCGACCCCATTCCGACCCAGGGCTGGAGTCCGCCGGTGCGGCTGCCTTCGGCGTAAGTAATCGCGAGGATCTTCCCGCCGCTCTTCATCAAGGGAATAGCTTCCCTGACTCCGACCAGAAACGCCTTGGCCTGAGAGTCGAAGGCGGTATCCCACTGCTCGAGGGTGATGTCCAGCGGCGCCTGAAAGAATGCAGCGGCCTCGGGGCGGGCGTTACTGACGAAGATGTCCAGCTCGCCGAACTCCTCGGCGACTTTCTTGAACATCTTCTTGATCTCCTCGGGCTTGGTCACATCCGCCTGAACGGTGAAACCATCGCTCCCGGCCTTTCGCACCTTTGCCAGCGTGTCCTTGGCGGCCGCCTCGTTCTGGACGTAATGGATCGCCACCTTGACGCCGTTCTCAGCGAGCTTGAGCACTATGCCCCGGCCGATTCCACGAGAGCTACCCGTAACGAGCGCGTGCTTTCCCTTGAGTGACATTTGCGCCTCCTCGTGTTCGTGGTTGCAGGACCCTCGCTAACCTGGGGCAAATCCGTACGACCCGCCACAGTTTTCTGGACGCCCACCGGGTCGACATCGCTGAGTCCATCCGCGGCGGCGCTAGATGCCCATTCCACAGAGAGTTAGCTTTTCGCTCCAATGACGATGCGAGACAAGCTCGACCTCCTGGAGCGCCGCCGCGCCGAGTCCGAGCTGGGCGGTGGGGAGGCAAGACTCCAGACACAACATGAGAAGGGGAAGCTCTCCGCGCGCGAGCGGCTCGAGCTCCTGCTCGATGAGGGCTCGTTCGTCGAGCTCGACCGTTTTGTTGTCCACCGCTCGACGGATTTCGGGCTCGAGACGCAGAAGTTCTACGGTGACGGGGTCATCACCGGGCATGGGAAGATCGACGGCCGGCTCGTCTACGTTTTCTCCCAGGATTTCACGGTTTTCGGCGGCTCGCTCTCTGAATCATTCGCCGAGAAGATCGTGAAGATCATGGACCTGGCGATGCGAAACGGCGCGCCCGTGATCGGACTCAACGATTCGGGCGGGGCGCGCATCCAGGAAGGCGTCGTCTCGCTCGGCGGTTACGCCGAGATTTTTCTTCGCAACACGCTCGCTTCAGGCGTCGTTCCGCAGATCTCGGCGATTCTTGGGCCGTGCGCCGGTGGCGCCGTTTACTCGCCCGCGATTACCGATTTCACCTATATGGTGCGCGGCACGTCGTACATGTTCGTGACGGGACCGAACGTCGTGAAGACCGTGACGCACGAAGATGTCACCATGGAGGAGCTTGGTGGTGCGGATACGCATGCCTGCAAGTCGGGCGTCGCCCACTTCGCCTCCGACTCCGAGCCGGAATGCCTGCAGCACATTCGCGATCTCTTCCGCTTCATTCCGTCGAACAATCTCGGCGACCCCCCGCGTGGACCTGGCACCGACCCGCGCGACAGGCGTGAGGAATCACTCCTCGACATCGTTCCTGACAATGCCAGCAAGCCGTATGACATGCATGAAGTGATCACGCGTGTCGTCGACGACGGCGAGTTCTACGAAGTCCATCGCGAGTTCGCGATGAACATCATCTGCGGCTTCGCGCATTTCGGTGGGTTCAGCGCCGGCGTCGTGGCCAACCAGCCGGCGGTGCTCGCGGGAGTGCTGGACATCAGCGCATCACTCAAGGCTGCGCGCTTTATCCGGTTCTGCGATGCGTTCAACATCCCTCTCGTGACGTTCGAAGACGTTCCCGGCTTTTTGCCGGGCACGGCGCAGGAGCATGGGGGCATCATCAAGCACGGAGCGAAGCTGCTCTACGCCTACTGCGAGGCAACGGTACCCAAGCTCACGGTGATTACCCGCAAGGCGTATGGCGGCGCGTACGACGTCATGAGCTCGAAGCACATTCGCGGCGACTTTAACATCGCCTGGCCGACAGCGGAGATCGCCGTGATGGGGCCAAAGGGTGCGGTGGAGATTCTGTTCAGGAAGGAGATTTCCGAGAGCCCGGACGAAGCGGCGGCCACCGAGGCGAAAATCGTGGAGTACCGGGAAAAGTTCGCTCACCCCTACATCGCCGCTGGTCGAGGCTACCTGGACGACATCATAGATCCGCGCGATACCAGACCCGCCCTCATCGACGCCCTCGAAACGCTGCAAACGAAGCGCGACAAGAATCCGCCGAAGAAGCACGGAAACATTCCGCTTTAGGCAGCTCGTGTTCAACAAAGTCCTGATTGCCAACCGCGGCGAGATCGCTCTGCGGGTGATTCGCGCCTGCCAGGAGCTCGGAGTGAAAACCGTCGCGGTGTACAGCGAAGCGGATGTGCGCGCCCCACACGTCCGTGAGGCGGATGAGGCCGTGCTGATCGGCCCGCCACCCTCGAGCGAGAGCTACCTGCGCGGCGAGAAGATCATCGAAGCCGCGAAGATGACGAACGCCGAAGCTATTCATCCCGGCTACGGGTTTCTCTCGGAGCGCGAATGGTTCGCGCGCGCCGTTCGCGATGCGGGAATCGTCTGGATCGGGCCTCCGGCCGAGGCGATCGCGGCGATGGGAAGCAAGACCTCCGCGAGGACTCTCGCGGTCGCGAACGGCGTTCCCGTGGTACCCGGGACGACAGAGCCGCTCGAGAACGCCGAGGAGGCCGAGAAGATCGCTAAGAAGTTCGGCTATCCGGTGTTGCTCAAGGCGGCCGCGGGCGGCGGGGGAAAGGGGATGCGAGTGGTCTCAGCGCAGAAGGATCTGGCGAGCGCTCTCGAGGCGGCGCGAAGGGAAGCGAAGAACGCATTCGGCGACGACGCCGTGTATCTGGAGAAATTCGTCACACGGCCGCGGCACGTCGAGATTCAGGTGCTCGCCGATTCGCACGGCAACGTTCTCTCGCTCGGCGAGCGTGAGTGCTCGGTGCAGCGTCGGCATCAGAAGATGATCGAGGAGGCTCCCAGCGTTGCGGTCACTCCGGAGCTGAGAAGAAAGATGGGTGAGACGGCGGTGCGCGCAGCCAGGGCGGCGGGCTACGTGAACGCCGGCACCTGCGAGTTTCTTCTCGACCAGAGCGGGGATTTCTACTTCCTGGAGATGAACACGCGGCTCCAGGTCGAGCATCCGGTGACGGAGCTCGTGACAGGGATCGATCTCGTGCAGTGGCAGCTGCGAATCGCCGCGGGTGAAATGCTTCCGTTCAGGCAGGAAGACATCGCGCCTCAGGGCTGGGCGATCGAGTGCCGCATCACCAGCGAGGAAGCGTCGAACAACTTTCTTCCGTCTACGGGACGAATCGAGTATCTCCACTTGCCGAGCGGGCCGGGTGTGCGCTGGGACGGTGGAGTGGAATCGGGCAGCGAGATCGGTCTCTATTACGACCCGATGCTCGCCAAACTCATCGTCTGGGGCGTGGATCGGGAACAGGCAGTGACGCGAATGCGGCGCGCACTGGTAGATCTGATCATTCTGGGAATCGAAACTTCACGCGACTTCCACATTCGCGTCATGGACGACGACGAATTCCGGCGGGGCGCCATCGACATTCAATGGCTCGAGCGCCGTCTCGCTTCGATTCTCGAGCGTCCCCCCAACGAGGAGTCCGCGCGAGTCGCGGCGATCGCCGGCGCTTTGCTGGCGGAGCGCGATCGTGGAGCGCGCGTGGTGTCGACGACTTCCAACGGCGTGACTCCCACAGCCCGGCGCAGCGATCTCGCGCTCGATACGTGGAAGCAGGCTGCGCGGGTCGAAGGGCTGCGCGACTGATGGCGGTGATCAGTGTTTCAATCGACTCGATCGCAGCTGGTGGAGATGGCGTCGGAAGGAGCAATGGGCTCGTCATATTCGTTCCGCGGACAGCACCCGGGGATGTCGTGACGGCGCAGATCTCCGGCAAAGGGCATTTCGCGCGGGGCGCGCTTCGGAACATCGTCTCTTCATCTTCCGTTCGCATCGACCCGCCTTGCCCCCATTACACGAGAGACAATTGTGGGGCCTGCCAGTTGCAGCACATGACCTACGAATCCCAGCTGGCGGCCAAGCAGATGATCATCCGCGATTCGTTGCAGCGCATAGGAAAGCGCATCGTCGACGCGCCGCCCATCGAGCGCAGTCCAAAGGAATGGCGTTACCGCACGAAGCTCACTCTCGCGATGCGGCGTCGCGGATCGCGCTGGATCGCGGGGCTTCATCCTTACGACGATGCCTCGCGCATTTTTCCGCTCACCGATTGTCCGATCACCGATCGTCGCGTCGTCGCAGCGTGGCGTGAAATCATGGAGGCCGACGCCTATTTCCCCGACGCGAAGGAGCTGCGCGGAAGTGTTCGCATTACGAGCGGTGGGCCGACGTTCGTGATGATGGGAGGTCAAAGCTGGGCGGCGCGTGACCAGTTCTCCGCCGCGGTTCCATCGATCTCCGCGGTGTGGTGGGAGCCGGCCGACGACAAGCTGCGCCGCCTTCTATATGACAAGCGCCAGGACCGGGACCCAAGCGCGTCATTCGCGCAGATAAATGCCGAGATGGCCGAGATTCTTCGCTCCTATGTGCTGGACCGCGCCCGGTCGTACGAGCCGCAAACCGTGATCGATGCTTATGCCGGTGCCGGCCACACCGCGATCTCCCTGAGCGAGTCGGGATCAAGGGTGACCGCAATCGAGCTCGATCCCGACGCATCGGAATGGTCCGCGTCGCGCCTGACCGATCCCTCCCGCGCGATTCGCGCGAGAGTGGAGGACGCGCTACCGGGACTTCTTCCCGCCGATCTGGTGATACTCAATCCTCCGCGCGCCGGCCTGGACTCGCGTGTGACTGCGACGCTCGAAGCCGAAGCGGGGCATGTGCGCGGAGTGATCTACGTGAGCTGCAATCCGGCGACCCTGGCTCGCGATCTGTCGCGACTTCCGAGTTACAGAATCGAGTCGCTGCACGCATTCGACATGTTTCCGCAAACGGCACACGTCGAAACGGTTTGTGAGCTGCGTCCCGAGGTGGCGGCAACGTGAGATACGTCGTGGAGTTGAACTCCGGGCGGAAGACGGTGTCGATCGAGGCGGAGGGCGTTCGGTATGAAGACGAGGCGCCAATCCGCGGCGAACTATCCGACATCGAAGGAAGTCCGGTCCGAATGGTGAAGCTCGACACACACGTCTATCGTGTTGTCGCGGAGAAGCATCAAGGACGTGGAAAGTACACACTCTGGGTGGATGGCTATCGGTTCGAGACTGAGTCGCTCGACGAGCGAACGCGCTCCATCCGCGATCTCTCCGCGGCGGCTGCCGGGCCGACGGGGCCTGCTCCGATCATCGCGCCGATGCCCGGTCTGATCGTGCGCGTCAACGTGAGCATCGGCGATCGCGTCGAAGCGGGTCAGGGAATCGTCGTGATGGAAGCGATGAAAATGGAAAACGAGTTGCGCGCCACCGCGGGGGGAACTGTGAAAAGCGTCGCGGTCTCGGCGGGGACGGCAGTAGAGAAAGGCGCGCTCCTGGTCGAGCTGGAGTGATTTGTAATGGTATTGTAAGCTTTCCGGCGTAGGCTAATGATTGCCAAAAAGGGTCATTCCCGTCACATACCCAGGAACAGGGAGGCACCGTGTTCTCAACACGGAAATTGTTGCTCAGCGCGCTAACGGGCGCGGTCACGCTGCTATCGGCCGCAGCTCTCAACGCACAAGCTGCCGCAACAATCTGCAAAGATGGAACGACGTCAGCTTCGTCGGGACGTGGTGCGTGCTCCGGTCATGGCGGTGTCGGTCGAAAAGCCGCCTCGCATCAGAAGAAAATTGCGAAGAGTGAAGCGAAAGCCGCCAAGAGTGATGCGAAGGCAGACAAGAAGAGTGATGCGAAAGCAGTTAAGAGTGAGGCTAAGGCCGCCAAGAGCGAGACTAAAGAGACCAAGGCGCCCAAGGCTTCGGCCACCGCTCGCGTCAAAGCCAACACGAACTCGGCCGTTGTCGGCTCGGGGGCTGCTGAGGACAACAATGCGGCTGGCGCGATCGCCCGTTGCAAGGATGGCCTCTACTCCCATGCGAAGAACCGCCGCGGAGCTTGCAGTCGACACGGTGGCGTAGCAAGCTGGATATAGAACGATTTGTGGGGACAATCCGCGAATAAGTGAAGGGGCCGGGCTCTCCCGGCCCTTTCTTTTTTCACGGGCGTCCGCGGTTGACACGACTTCCCGTCGCCGATAGCTTAAAAGGCTGTCGCAAAACCACTTAGTGGCAATTAACCGCTTGGAACCCTACTCGACCAAAGGGGGCCGGCACTTACATATCGTTCCGCGTCACATGAAGACATACTCCGCGACCCCGCGGGATATCGAGCACCAGTGGTACATCGTCGACGCCGAAGGCCAGGTCCTCGGCCGTTTGGCGACCGCCGTCGCGAACATAATCCGCGGCAAGCACAAGCCGATGTTCACGCCCCATATGGATACGGGCGACAACGTCATCGTCATCAACGCCGCCAAGGTCCGCGTCACTGGCAAGAAGGCGGAACAGAAGCGGTACTTCAGACACACGGGGTACATGGGCCACGAGCGGTTCACACCGTTCGAGATGATGCTCGCCAAGCACCCTGAGCGCGTGATCGAGAAGGCGGTCTACGGCATGCTGCCCAAGACTGCGCTCGGACGCCAGAAGCTCCGCAACAAGCTCCGCGTGTTCGCCGATGCGAAGCACACTCATGCCGCGCAGCAGCCGAAAGTGCTCGTCCTCAACAAGAAGAGTGAGAAGTAATGTCTGACACCATGCACACGATCGGGCGGCGCAAGGAAGCTGTCTGCCGTCTCTACATCAAGCCGGGATCCGGCAAGTGGTCGGTGAACGGACGCACGCTGGGAGATTATTTCCCGCGTCCAGCGCACGTGTCCGCCATCCAGCAGCCGTTCACGATCACCGATACGCTCGGCCGCTATGATGTGAAGGCGAAGGTCGAAGGCGGCGGACTCACCGGCCAGGCCGGCGCGCTCCGTCTCGCCGTCGCTCGTGCGCTGGTGAGGCTGGATGAATCGCACCGCAGGAAGCTCCGCGATCTGGCGTTGCTGACGCGCGATGCAAGAGCAGTCGAGCGCAAGAAGCCAGGCCGTCCGAAAGCACGAAAGAAGTTCCAGTTCTCGAAGCGTTAACCCCGAAGGAATCACTATTTAATGGCTCAGCCAAACCTGGAGCAGCTACTCGAAGCCGGTGTCCATTTCGGACACCAGACCCGTCGTTGGAACCCGAAGATGCGTCGTTTCATCTTCGCGGAGAGAAACGGCATCCACATCATCGACTTGCAGAAGACACTGCGTCAGCTGGAGCTGGCGCAGAAGCTCGCGCGCGAGGTAATCCTGCGTGGCGACAACGTCCTCTTTGTCTGCACCAAGCGGCAGCTCGTCAACATTGTGAAGAGCGAAGCCGAGCGTTGCGGAGCGATGTATGTGACAGAGCGGTGGCTCGGTGGCTTGCTGACGAACTTCCAGACGGTGAAGAAGCAGGTCCGTCGTCTGAAAGAGCTCGAGGCGGGCAGCGAGGCCGGTGGTGACTTCGAGAATTACACCAAGAAAGAGCAGCTGATGATGAGTCGTCAGCGCGACAAGCTTTCCAAGAACCTTGCCGGCATCAAGAACCTTACGCGTCTTCCCGGTCTCATGTTCGTGATCGATTCCAAGAAGGAGCGGATCGCGGTGAATGAGGCCAACAAGCTGCAAATCCCGCTCATCGCGCTCGTCGATACGAACGCCGATCCGGATCTGATCACGGTTCCGATCGCTGGTAATGACGATGCGATACGCTCGGTGGAGCTGATGACCAAGTCGATCGCGGATGCGATCGTCGAGGCGCGTCGCGAGGCGCCGGTGCGCGAGGAAGTCGAAGAGTCAGAGTCGTACACGTACAGCTCCGACCGCGGCGCCGAGCCGGAAGGTGAAGGCGACAAGAAGAGGAAGAAGCGGCCGCGCAGGCGACGGGCGAAGCCCGAAGCAATTGCCGCTCGGCTCAAGACAGGCGGCGAAGAAGGTGGCGGAACAGAGGAAGCCACCGAGCCAGAGCAGGAAGGTTAACTTTCACGCCGCCGGAAAATTCCGGCGGCGTTTTCACGAGACAGGATGATGACTACCAAAGAAAAATTCACCGCAAAAGACGTTCAGACTCTGCGCCAGCGTACCGGC
>Ga0137419_10000234_pt1 | contig 18069 bp, 14 predicted proteins | sample CZODoug3_1_2_16f_FD_108279 | JGI IMG/M metagenome (GOLD analysis project Ga0137419, IMG submission 108279) | Vadose zone soil fungal communities from Angelo Coast Range Reserve, California, USA - CZODoug3_1_2_16fungal (Illumina Assembly) | ecosystem: Environmental > Terrestrial > Soil > Vadose... | reverse complement strand
TGACATTACCAAATACGGTACATCAGCGGAGGCATTCGGTGGATGTTTGTTTGATCATCAAGGAGCGGCTGGAGGAGCTGGGGTATGAGCAAAAGGACCTGGCGGCGGCGGCCCAAGTCACGGAATCCTACGTTTCCCAGCTACTGACACGGAAGAAAATGCCCCCCGCGCCTGATCGAACGGATATCTACGAGAAGATTGGGACATTTCTCAGGCTTCCGAGCGGAAAGCTGGCGAAGCTGGCCGACGCGCAGCGCAGGGAAGAGTTGAAGCGAGGATTCGAAGACCCGCCTGCGCCGCTGTTCGAGGATGTCCGAAACTTGATTCTGCGTAAATGCGCACCGGCGCAACAGCAACAGGTGCGTGCGATCTTCGAGAAGCAGCCCTTTGGCGAGCTCGAACGCCTCGTCACACAAAAGCTCTTGGACGTGATCAAGGGAGTCGCCAGAGAGGAGCTGGAAAGTGAGAAGTGGCTCCGCTCGGTAGCACGGCTCAGTGGCCGAAGCTATAAGCAGATGCGAGTCATGATCCTGGAATTTCTGGACACGGACGTATTCCACCTGTCAGGCGAGAACTGCGTTTCTTTCCTGGACCCGCTGCTCGAATCCTGGGACGTCGACCTCTCGAACTTCGGTATCGGATTTGTGCTGAACCACCGACTCGTCCCAGGGCATCCGAAAAGATTCGAGTTCGTTGAAAGAGAACCCGGGCTCCCTCCAGAGGACGAGCCGGGACTCACGGAATTCCTTCAAGATGCTTCGCTCAGCGGTCACGTGACCCGAGACGAGATTGAATTCCTGAGAAGGCTGAGGTTCAAGGGAAGGCGGCCTAACCCGCTCTACTATTACCGAGAGCTGCAGAACCTCAGGGACCCGCTGCATTTTCGGACGGTGGAGCGATAAACCTCGCAGGGACCGTAAGGGTAATATTGACGGGATGGATAGGTATTCATTTGCTTCGCCGATGCTGATCTCCTGTCGACCGCGAAAATATTCCTGCAAGGGAATATTTACTGCCGGAGCGCTGTGCTATTGAACCGGCCCGAATCACGGCAAAACAAGGCCTTACCCGAGCGTAACTCGGCAATTCATAGCACAAGGGAAAGCACATAACGTATTGATTTTAAATTTCTTATCGGAAATCGCTTTTGGCGCGCCCGGATGAAGGGCGATTCGTGTGCCGCCTGACCCAGGTACGCATCAAGGTCGCCGACTTCCCGCTGAAGCCACAGCACCAGGGCCCGGAACAGATCCGTCAGCGCGCCCGGCGGCACCTGGTAGACATTGATACCCGCGACTAAGCAATCGATGCGAAATCCTTAACTGCTCCTCCGTGAATGGCCAAGTTCATCGCGTGCTTCGGCAAGCACCGCCAGTTCGGCCGCATCGACCAATTTGAGCGCCTCTGCCACGTATTCTGCCGTGCATGAGCTGAACTTGGCAACGTGCCAGTGCTCACGAACTAACTGTTCGAGTGCGTCAATCGTGTTGTTCGAGAGAAAAATAGAGGCCGACCCGATCAGCTCTCGAATCGCTTGATATGACTCATGACCAATAAGCGCCAGGCGGTCTGGAAGTAGGTCAGGGTGCTCGTCGGTGCCTTAACTCAGGAGACCGTGACTCACCAAATAAGCTCGACCGCCTTGCGCGATGCTCCACGGTGATGACGTAACGTATCTTTCGCACATTTCGGGGCGGTGGCCTCGATCTGGTTCAATGGTAGTTGCGAGACAAACCATGACCCAGACCACAGCGAGGCCACCATGGAAGAGGATACAGCGGCAGGTCTGAAGGACGCGATACGGGTTGATCAAGGACAGCTACGGGGGCACATTGACGAGGTGGTGCGCTCGAGTGTCGAGGAGACACTGAACGCGCTGCTGCAGGCGGAAGCCGACCAGATGTGCGGGGCGACGCGCTACGAGCGATCGCCGGACCGGGTCGACACGCGGGCCGGGCATTACGAGCGCAAGCTGGAGACCAAGGCTGGCGAAGTCAGGCTGAAGGTACCGAAGCTACGCAGGCTGCCGTTCGAGACGGTGATCATCGAGCGGTACCGGCGGCGGGAGTCGTCGGTCGAAGAAGCCCTGGTGGAGATGTATTTGGCGGGAGTGAGCGTGCGGCGGGTGGAGGACATCACCGAGGCGCTGTGGGGCACCCGGGTCAGCTCAGGGACGGTGTCCCGCCTGAACCAGAAGATCTACGCCCACATCGAGACCTGGCGCAACCGCGCGATCGAAGGCGAGTTCCCGTATCTGTTTCTGGACGGCGTGGTGCTCAAACGCAGCTGGGCCGGTGAAGTGCGAAACGTCTCGGTGCTGGTGGCGATCGGCGTCGGCGCCGATGGTCATCGACAGATTCTCGGAGTCGCCGAAGGCCAGAAGGAGGATCTGGAGGGCTGGCGAGGCTTCCTGCGTCATCTGAAGGACCGCGGCCTGGCCGGCGTGCAGCTGATCATTTCGGACGCGTGCCTGGGCCTGGTGGAAGCGGCAGCAGAGCTCTTCCCCGACGCACAGTGGCAGCGGTGCATCGTGCACTTCTACAGAAACGTGTTCACGAACGTGCCAAAGACTAAGGTCGCGGAAGTGGCGCGCATGCTCAAAGCCGTTCACGCCCAGGAGGATCGTCGCTCGGCCGAGGACAAGGTGCGGGAGGTAATCGGGAAACTGCGCGCGATGCGCCTGGGCAAAGCTGCCGAGCTGGTCGAAGCCAAAGCGCACGAGACGCTGACCTACTTCGCCTTTCCGAGCAATCACTGGCGCCAGGTGCGCACGAACAATCCGCTCGAGCGGATCATCCGTGAGATTCGCCGGCGAACACGAGTGGTCGGCGCATTTCCCGACGGCCACTCGGCATTGATGCTGGTCGCGGCACGACTGCGGCACATCGCCAGCACGAAGTGGGGCAAGCGGCGCTATCTGGCGATGGAAACGCTGTTCGCCCCAGTTCTCGAGGAGGCAGTTGCTTGAAGACTGATCAGGCTACCGCTCAGAAAAGTGCGAAAGATTCTTGACACAACCCCACGGTTAATCATGCGCGCGCTGTCGGCGTCGATCTGCGCATGAAACTCAATGTGGCCGAAGAGAAGCACGTTTTGCTTCAGATGAGCCCGACGACATCGCCTTTGCCGCAGACACGGGTGACACGAGAGCCCGCCGGAGGCTGACGGCCCCGTCAACTGCCGCCCTTGAGAAGCCGAAGGCGATGGCCGCTGATGTTCGCAAAGTCGAGCCGGCGCTGACCGTGGCACAAGCCTTCGTGAAGGGCTACAGCGACCCTGGCCTCCCTTTACTAGGTGTGACAGCTACCCGGAACAGCTAGAGACCCTCATCCGTTGAGAGACACGCTTGGTCCAAGGCATCCTCAATGGCGCTACGTTGATCTTGCGTTAGGTGGAAAGTGTCGAATTTGACCGACATCCTGGAAATTCGGTTTCCAGAGAAATCAAGAGCGGTCGCGCCAAAAATGCCTTGGCGAGTAAGACCTTGATTAGCGTAGATTCCTCCAGATCTCCACTGATAACCGCCACCGGCGAGACTACCGATGACTCTTTCTAAAATAGAGTTTTCTCCGTCGGGAAGAAGGTGCACGGCGCTTTTGAGAATGCTCGCAACGGCGTTCCTGCCCCTAACCTGAATGCCTCGACAGAAAGTGCCGTAACCGGGTGGACCGCGATGAAGTAACGGGTGGATGAAGAGACAGTCGTCGGTAAAGAGTGCAGCAACTGGTCCGCTATCTCCGTTCGACAACGCGTCGTGCAGACGATTAACGTATTGCACTAATTCAGCCGAAGCCGAGTTCGGCGAGGGGATAGGCGGTGAGCAGGGCGCTGAGAAGCGAGGTACTCCATTGGCGTGTACGGGCGCCAGTTGAAGCGCCACCGGAACACTGTTTTTTGGCCCGGTGGGAGAGAACGGATCCGGCGTTGTCGTGGGATCACCGCTTCCAGTTATGTCGGTTTGAGCTAGCTGCCAGCTGTCCCAGTGGTCAACATAGTGGCTGATTAGACCACCTGTAAATACGTTGACAGTCATAAGGTCGAATCCGCGAGCGAAAAAGGTACCCGACACATCGACGAACTCTGAGATCACACCGTAGTTCAAGTCGCCAGTGGCATGAAAGAACTTGGAAAACCTGCCGGGCGTGCCGACCCTCGGAAATAACCCTCCAAAACTAGCACGAATGCCATTCCTATCGGTGACCGGACCACAATTAACACCGAGCACATGGTCCTCAGCCCTTATACCGGTCTCAGCCCAATGCAAAACGAATGAATCGATGTCCAGCCCATCCTTGGATGCGTAATAGGACCTTAAGAATGCTTCTGCGGCCTCTCGCTGACTTTGAAAAGGGTCTCCGCATACCTTCGATGGCTCGGCGATAACACTGAGCCCTGGGACGGCCAGAAGGCTTGCTGCAGCCGCACCGAAAGTTGCGGTATGCAAAAAATCTCTTCTGCTACCGGTACAGGTCCCGACCGCTCCCGCTGGTTCGTTCGCGTTTCGAGTCCTATTCATGTCGTTCGATACTGGTGACGCTCCCATGGCGACCTCCGTGGCAGACTTCCCTTAGCGTCCTCCGACGTGCTCGTCGATCCACTTCAAAATCAGATCCGCAACCTCCAGGTTGTTCTTGTCCTGCATCATCATGTGGCTGTTGCCGAAAACGCCGACGGCCGGAAGCGATAGCATTTGCGCGTCTCCTCCAGCGGCATTGACCTGTTGAACGAACTGATTGCAGGTATCGAAGCTCGCCGTCCATAGGCTCGCAAATGCAGGCACGTCCGCCAGGTGGTCACCGAACACGACGAGCACAGGGACATCGCGGAAAACGGCAAGCTGTTGCGGCGTCAGGTTCGTCACGCAGAAGGCGGTCTCGATCGTGATCACGCCACGGATCCCGGCCGGATCGATCAGCGCCGCCTGCTCGGGGAAGAAGCCTGACTCGGAGTGGCCCATCAGCACCGCCCCGCCGAGTTGCTTGGCCAGTGCCGCCAGGTTCGTCCAGGTCGGGTTGACCGCGGGAAGCAGTGCGTTCAGATCAGGGATCATCTGCTTGTAGAGCTCGTCGGCGGCATTCACCGGAAACTGTTCGTCCGAAAACACCGTGCCGAACGTCGGTCCGAAGCGGAACAAGGTCCAGGAAACCTGGTGACTTGCTTGAAAGACGTTGGGGAGGGCGCTGGGCGGCAGCGCCCCCGCCTTGACTTGGCTGATCGCGGTCGAATCGAAACCCGAGCGGGCCCGTGAAACTTGGTCTGGGATGTAAGCAGGCCGGTGCCTGCGAACAAAATACTCCTGCCAACCCATGCGGCCGTCCGGCGTGGTCTCCCACGTCTTGCCGCTCAGGCAGCAGCCATGCAGCATCACCACCGGCAAATGTTTACCAGCGCCCTCGGGCACCTGAAACTGCACGTACATCTGGTCGATCGTGATGTCGCTATTCGGGCCGGTCGATTTGCTCTGGCCTCCGACGAAGAAGCTGCCTTGCTTTTGGAGAACCAGCGGCCCCGGCCTGTCGCTCTCAGCTGCAGCCGGACCGGTCGCGGCCAGCGCAGCGGCAAGCGCTGCCGAGACAACGGCCAGGCACCGACGCCCGACCGCGCGATGATTACGACGATTCATAGGGCTCCCTTTCTCAGTGCTCGGCTTCCGCCTCAACGTGATTTTCGATCCAGTTCAGGATCACATCGGCCACCTGAAGGTTGTTCTTATCCAGCATCATCATGTGACTGTTGCCGAAGATACCGACATCCGGCAGATGCACGAACGTCACGTCGCCACCGGCAGCCGTGATACGGTCCGCATAGGCATGGCAGTTCGCGTTCGCCGTGACCCATTGGGGGAACAGTTCGATGAAATCGCCAAATACGATCAAGGTCGGAATTTTCGCCAAGGCTGCGATCTGATCGTCCGTCAACGTGTTGCAGTTGTGCTCGATCGTGATCAAGGCCTTGATGCCGGCTGCGCCGGCAAGCGCTGCGAATTCAGGAAAGAAGCCGGACTCCGAGTGACCCATCAGGACCGCACCATTCAGGCGACCCGCCAGCGCCGACAGGTTCGCGTAGGTGGGATTGGGGGTTGGCAGCAGCGCGTTCAGATCCGGGATCTCCTGCTGGTACAGGCCCTCGACGGCCTCGATCGGGAATTGCCCGTTAGGAAACGGTGTACCGAAGCTCAGCCCGAACCGGAAGATCGACCACGACGACTGATGGCTGACCTGAAAAATGCCGGGAAGGCTGCTCGGTGGCAGCACACCGCTTCGCACTTGCGCGAAAATCGTCGCGTCGAAACCCGAGCGAGCGCGGGACACTTGGTCGACCACGTAGACCGGGTGGTGCCTGGTAACAAAATACGTCTTCCAACCCATACGGCTGTCCGGCGTTTCCTCCCACGACTTGCCACTCAAACAGCACCCATGGATCATCACAACCGGCAAATGCTGGCCGGCACCCTCCGGAATTTGATACTGCACGTACATTTGATTGATGGTGATATCGCTGTTCGAGCCGGTCGATTCGGTCTGACCACCGACAAAGAAGCTGCCTTGCTTGCGAAGGACCAGCGGTTTTTGCGGACCCTCCTGGGCAGCATCGCCTCCAGCGCCGAGCGCTGCAGTCGATGCGCCCGCGAGCCCGACGCCAATCATCCCGACCATGACCGCCGTTTCAACCAAACGCCTCGTGCGCATCATTTGGCTAGTCCTCCAACGCTAGGTCAACTGTCGAATGCTCGGACCGATCCCTCTTTTCCTCGTTATCGCCGATCGAGGTGCTTCTCGGAAAGCCAGCGCGATAGAAGATCAGCTATCTGAATATTGTTCACGTCCGAGAATGAAAAATGCGTGTTTCCAAAGATACCGACATCGGGCAGATGCAATATCGACGCGTCGCCCCCGTTTTGATTAATCGCACTCACCATCAGAGTTCCGAGCGCTACTCGATTGCGCCAATTCTCCAACCGGGGGTAGGGACTTGGGCTGGTTGGGATGTGGTCCGAGTATTGAATGCGAATCGGGATCTTGGTCAGCTTCAGGAAATCGTCGAGTGCGACTGGGTTTCCGACTTGGCCGCCCATCGCAGGAGGTACCTGGCCTTCGGGGAATACATAGTCCGTGGGTTCATAGGCGTAGATTGCAGCCACGTTCGGGCTCTTTATTGCAGTCAACCAGCCGAGAATGCCGCTGGCCGAATGCGTTAGCAGCACGGCCGGGCCAGTTTTGGCGAACAAGGCCGCCACGCCATCCGTTACGACTGTCCTGTTCGATGGACCGGTATCCACAGTGAACTGACGGAAAAACTGGTCGAGCGCGTCCGGCGTCTGCGGAAACTTCGTATCGGGATAGAAATTCGGCCAGATACCAAGGCGCCAGGCGATGAAGAGGTCCTGGTCGCCGGGGGTCGGCGTGATGGTGACGCCTTGTGTCGTTTCGCCGGCACGCCCTCTTCTTGGCTGATCAATGATGTAGGTCGAAAAGTCGCGCCGGAGGAAAATCGATTGATATCCCTCTCGACCATCGGTCGTCGACTCCCAAGTCTTTCCCATTTGCCCTCCGCCGTGCCACATGACAAGGGGTAACTCGCGAGGGTCGAATGGAATCTGGAACTGCGCGTAGCAGTGATCACCGTGCAGGGTTTGGCCGGGCCCACCGTTGACAAAAGGGTTGAAGGTACCGGGGCTGGTCAACACGCTTCCGCCCGATGAGAAACTGCCTTGCCGCGCGATGACGAGCGGTGCACTCTCGCGGGCATCTTCGTTGAGGGTCTTGCTGGCCAGACCGTCACGCATCCCAACGAAAGGCATGGCCACCGCAAGGCCGCTTGCCGTGGTGAGGAAACCGCGGCGACTCACCTTGGCGGCAGTCACGCTGAGGTTTTGCGCCTGGCTGAACGACCGGAAATGGATCCTCTTCATGGTCATTTTCTCCGATGTCTCGCGCAATCACACCCTGAGCAATCAGGGCAATTGCGCTAGCGGCATATTTGATATTTGTGTAGATCGCCGGATGGCTTGACGGCCCACAATCCGTCAAGTATTTGAAATGAGTTTGCGGGCGTCTAGGAAAATCGTCCGAAATCTATTGAACTATTCCGCTACCATCCTCGTTGCTGCAGCGCGATGACTCTCATCTTTCCGGTACGGGAAAGTAGTCGCAGCGAATATTTTCCACGGCTTTGCGTTTGGGTTTTGCAGGCTCCCACAAAATGCGGTAACCCAGTCTCCAGTCGCGCAGCGCAGTTTTGTGCTGATATATACGAAGAAGAATGCGTTGCCTTGTCGCCGCTGGCGGAGGCTCCGTGGAACACGGATGCATAACACTGGCTCTGCCCGCTTTGGAGGAGAGTAACTGTAGGAGAGACACGATGAAGCAGCATGAAAACTACGACCTTGTTTCACGCTCGCCTCGAAAAGCCGTGACCCGAGCGCTTGTGCACGGCGCATGGCTTGCAGCGGGTGTGCTCGCGACTTTTTCCACGATGGCCCAGGACGAGAATGTCCGGGAGGAAGGACCGGTCGTTCGAACTACCGAGGGTCCCGTTCGTGGATTCGTAAGAAGCGGAGTGAGCGTATTCCTGGGTATTCCCTACGCGGCGCCTCCGGTCGGCAATTTGCGTTGGCGTCCGCCGCAACCGGTTGAGCATTGGGACAACCCGCTTGATGCAACGCACTATGCGAACACCTGCCCGCAAGTCACCGAGCTGGGAGCGTTTGCCGGCCCATCCAGCACCACCGAAGACTGCCTCTATCTCAACGTCTTCACGTCAAATCTTGGAGACGGCGGTCAGAGGAATCCGGTCCTGGTGTGGATTCACGGGGGCGGAAACGTCGACGGGGAATCGAACGACTACGACGCGACCAAGCTCGCTACCAACGGGATCGTGGTCGTTACCCTAAACTATCGCATGGGCCTGTTTGGCTTTTTGTCGGAAACACATGTGGGAACGCACGGCAACTACGGCATCCTGGATCAGCAAGCCGCGCTCCGCTGGGTGCAGGCCAATATCGGAGCCTTCGGCGGTGACGCCACCAAGGTGGCACTCGGCGGCCAATCTGCGGGCTCGCAAGACACTGCGGCGAACCTGATATCGCCTGGGGCCGCGGGGCTATTCAACCGGGCGATCGAGCACAGCCCTCCCCCAGGCTATAACCTTGCGAGTTTCGCATCAGCCGCGACTGCATTGGCCAACGGCAACGCCTTCGCTGCTGCCGCCGGCTGTTCGGATGCCGCGTGCCTGCGTGGCTTGTCGGCCGCACGGATCCTCCAGCTGCAGGGAACACCCAATGCAAACGGACCGTACGTAACTGGCCCCTATGTGGATGGAACCATCATCCCCGTCTCAGCGGAAACGGCCTGGAGTACTGGGCAATACACCAAAATGCCCATTATGGGAGGCACGACCAAGGACGAACTTACTTTCTCTGACTCCATTACCGAGTATTTCTCCGGGCCGCCCCAAGCGGCGCTCACGCCGACCCAATATGTCGCTGCCATCAACGGCCAATTCGGGTCTAATGCCGGGGCCGTTCTGGCTGAGTATCCGATCTCAAACTACAGCAATAATCCGGAACTGGCCCACAACAGGGCGACCACGGATGGACTTCTTAAGTGCGGGTCTCTCCGAGTCCTTAAACAGCAGTCTGCCTCGAATACGGGTTTCCCGGTGTATGGGTGGGACTTCACCTACCCGAATGCGCCGTACTACTTCCCGCAGATGCCGAATGCATTTAATACAACGGGTCCTGCAAAGGGTTATTTCCAGGCTCTCGCATCCCACACCATCGACATCCAGTTCCTGTTTTTGGACTGGCACGGTGGACAGTTGGGGGTGAATATAAGCCAAGACGCAAACGCACCCGCAAACAACCAACCACGCGAACTGCAGGGAGCCGAGATTGGCCTGTCTGTCCAGCTGGTGGCGGCGTGGACGAACTTCGTCAAGACCGGCAATCCGAACGGAGCGGGAGCTCCGGTGTGGCCGGTGTTCACATCGGGCACGGGGCCGTTCCTGCAGGAGGACATCCCTAATTCGCTGGAAACCGAAGCGCAATATAGAGCCAACTATAAATGTGACTTTTGGGATAGCCTCCCGCCCCAAGACTAGTTCAAATACCAGCGGCTGCGTCCCACAGTTTGACGCAGCCGCTGGGAGGTCCCCCCCAATGGAACCCTAGAAGCCCCGCTCCCTCCCCCCGTGCGGGGCTTCTTCTTTTCCGCTGGTCGCCTTCGGCCCTAGTGCAACATCGCCTAGCTGCCAAGCTTACTTGCTAAGCATGAGTGACCAGCTGAACTCGGTCATCCCAAGCATGTCCGTGAGCCTACGCGAGGGTGCCATTCTCATTTAAGCCCGTCGCAGTCAGCGAGGTCGGGCGAGCCTGAGTGGCTATCATGGTCAGACGGTCGCGTAATGTTCTCAGGCCACGACAGGGAAGATAACATCGAGCCTCAGATACAAGCTTTCATTTTAACGTACCGCTCGCGGCCAGTCTGTCAAGATCTTCCGATATTTGTCTCGCTATAGCGGCTGCTGTTTGAACATTTAGGAACTGCTTCTGTCGCGCAGCGTTGCTGCGGCAGCCACCCGGGAATCTGCGATTGCGCCTCGGGCATACCGGAGTTACTTTCTTCAGTGGTCGGACGCAGGAGCGGCCTCGACCGGTCAAGCGAATTTCTTTTCCTAGCTCAACACGAGCGCGTATGAACCGCGGGAACAGCTGCTGGTAGCGTTGTTTCCTCGTGAAGTACGATCCGTAAGGGAGGCAGTAATGCGAACAGCCACAATACGGAGACTGAGGGGCCTGAGCCTGGGGACAGCAGCACTGGCCATCTTGGCCAGTTCACACATCGTTGACCTGAGGGCACAGGGCAAACCTCCTCTCCTCATCAGGGACCAGGGCAACTTCTACGTGAACGCTGAGAAGGTCCAGACGCCGCACAATGACACCTGCAAGTTAGCGGGCGGATGTGCCGGCATAGCCCCGTTTGAAGGCGGTACGGACGAAATCAATCAGGCATACGTGGACTATCAGTTTCCGCACCTCAAGGCATTTAAATATCCGATCATCTTCACCCATGGCGGCGGTCACCATGGAGGCTACTATGAGTCGACGCCGGATCGACGTGAAGGCTGGCGCAGTTACTTCGTTAGAAACGGGTTCGACACTTATGTCGTAGACGACGTGAACCGCGGACGCTCGGGATATGACATCCGGAGCATAGTTGCCGCCGTTTGGGGGGACATACCGGTAAGCCAAATTGATCGGATAAACAAGTACTCCCTCGAGCGAGCATGGACAGCGTTCCGTCTCGGCCCCACGTACGGGACGGCGTACCCCGATGCCCAATTTCCGATCGAATCTTTCGACGCGTATGCGGGTCAACTGGTGCCGTCTTTCCGCTTGCCCATTGAAACTGACCGCAACGTTCATGCCTTTGTCTCGCTGGTGGATCAAATCGGACCTTCGGTACTGGTCACCTGGTCGCAATCTGGAAGTTTCGGCTGGCTGAGCGCCTTGCATCGTCCCGACAAGTTCAAGGCAATCGTCGCGCTTGAGGGCGGAGTTCCCGATCTCAGTACTCCGCAGAACGTGGCTCTCTACAGCAAGATACCGATCTTGTTCGTCGTCGCAGACCGTGCTGCTCCTCAAGCAGCCCTGGTGCATGCCGCCGAGGAGACCTTGCTGAACGCAGGCGGCATAGCGAAAGCGTTGGTCCTGCCGGAGGTCGGGATAACGGGCAACAGCCATGTTTTTGTAGTCGAGAAGAACAACCTTCAGATTGCCGACCTGGTGATTGATTGGCTGAAGACGAACGTTCCTTGTAGTCGAGAAGAAGAACCTTCAGATTGCCGACCTGGTGATTGATTGGCCGAAGACTAACGTTAAGTGAGCCTCGGCAAACTTCGATCTCATCAGTAATGTGCACCGTGCGCCGATTATTCCGCGCACGGTGTCACCGCAAATTCAGGCGGCGGCAGTAGGCGTCCAAGAGCTCCGGTGGGACGAGCACCACATCCTCGCCCCCGAGCTTTCGCAGCATGGCGGCGTTCTTGGCGTGTGGTCCGCAAATATTCAAAGCAGTGACCGCACGGCCTAGCTTAGCTAGTGCTCGACCAGGGCAATGACACAGTTCGCGTCGAGTACGATCGGCCGTCGTCGTTGCTGAATCCGTTAGGTAACGCCCAGGTATCCGAAGTTGCGGCGCAACTCGACAGCAAGATCGAGCGGCTGATCGACAAGGCGCGCCAGATGTCCCGCTGAGTCGCGCACTTTGAACCCACCGATTTACGAGGAAGTAAGGTATGTCACCGACTAATTAGCAAGCCGAGCAATGCGACCGCACCGACGCAGTTCATCCAGGCGAAGCACCAGAGATATGCCTACCGCCGCTTCGGCACAGGCAATGCGCGCGCCCGCTGCTCTGTCTACAGCATTTGACAGGAACGCTGGACAATTGGGACCCCGCTCTTACTGGACGCCCTGGGCTTGTCAAGCTGCGACGTGCTCGGCTTCTCGCTCGGCGGGATGGTCGCGCAGCAATTGGCGCTCGATCGTCCCTCCATCCCGCCCGAGCGGTCCCCGAGGCGACCGCGCAACCCTAGCAACAAACGACGCCTCTCTCTGTCGATGATAGGCCAAAACTACGGGACCGGCGTGCATTGAATTCGCTCCATAGCTGCCATTCGCGACTGTCCGCCGCAGAGGAGTTTTTGCTGAGTCACACGAATGCCCTTTGCGCCGCTGGACACTACTGACCTTTTCTCAAGCGGACTCGCCCATCCTTCAGGCGCATCGCCGCCCCGCCCTTGACCGCGTTGGCCACCGCCATGTAGGCGGTCGCTTGGAAGCGTTTGAGCTTTGCAGGCGCCAAGCTCTTGTCGTGGCCCTTCGCGCGCGTCAATAGCTTCACGATTTCGGCTGCGGCTATCGGCGTCCGAACGTGGCGCTTCATCAGGCCGACGGCCTCGCCAGCTTCGAACCACCGGTGCAATTTGCGACTCTTTGTGCCAGCGCCCCGCCTTTTCGCGCCTCCCGATACTGTTACGCCGCTCTGAGGCGCTTCCAGGTGACTGTTGACTTCTCTTTTCTCTTGGCTATCGCCGTTCAGTACCTGCTCGATCGCCGAAATCTGCGAGTGAACGTCCGCCAGGTCCTTTTCGATAACTTCTTTTCTAGCTTGCAACTGAGCTACGGATTGGGCAAGTGTTTCCATTCGCATAGTGTCCTCACTTCTCTGATTTCGGTCATACAAGTTCTCTTGCGTTGACTCGGGTCAAACCTTCAGCTGGATATCTTGCGGATCTCAACGATCATCGACGAGACTCCAGAAGCTCGCATTTCGCCGGCGGTCGGATTTTAGCTAAACTTCAAAGGGCTCGTGTGATGCGAGTGATGCGCAGTCGGGAAGCTCACGGGCAGGATTCGGTGGGTTTGGTGGTGAGGCCGGTAATCGGCGATGCAGACGCCAAAGAGTTTGAGCACCTGAACGTGTGAGCTGACTCCCTTCCGGGCGCCCGGGGTGCCATCTATCGCTCGCCGGGCTACGACGTCATCGGATCGGGGGGCCCTCTCATCTTTGTCGGAGTCTGCCAGAACGCCGCTGGCGTGGTGCGCAATCGCAGGACGGTTTGGCGCGCATCCGCGCCCCCAGTCCATCTCTTCAAGGTTCTGGTCTTTGGCGAAGGCATGAGGCGTAGCAGCGAACCCAGCAACGGCGAGCGCCATCCCCGCTTTGGGACCATCAAACCGAGACGGTGACGCCTCTTTCCGTTCGTTGGTAACCCAGTTCGACAACGTTGGATGCAAGCATTGTGACTTCTACGGACCAACTCCTGTTGAACTGCGAAAGACACCGCTCGTGCAAATCGAAGCGGCGGACTGAAGCGTTGAAACAGAAAAAGTAAAAAGGGCCCTCTGGCGATGCCGGAGGGCCCGCTGCGGTGAGTCGCTAGAAGGGAGCGGATTCGGTTGTCTCCGATACCGGCTCTGCGGCATCCGAGGTCGATGCCTCGTCGTGGTCCCTGTCCTGGTCCTTAGTTTTGAAAAAAGTTAGGGTGAGAGGCGCCGCGTTTTGCACTCCGTGTGCATCGGTGACGGTAAGCGTCAGGAAATATGTTCCTGGCCCGGCACCGAAGGTGATCGTCGGAGTTGCGGTATCCGCTCCTGCAATTGTGGCCGGGTGACTTGTTGGCGTCATCTGCCAAAGGTACGTAACTGGGCCATTCGGTCCGGGCAATGATCTACTCCCGTCCAGCTGAAAGGTTTGCTTATTCGCCGTTTGAGCTGGCTTGCCGACGTAGGCAACCGGGCCTGGCATCAGCAGTGAGAGGATCGTTTGCGCGTACAGCATGTGTGAGAAGTCATTCGGATGATTCACGCCGTTACCGGTTATATCGTAGAACGTCTTGCGCTGTAGCATCGTTTGCCATACCGATGTGATATCAGCCAGAGCGACGCCTGGTCCGGTCAATTGCGCCAGGGCGTCGCGCATGAGTGGAAATTGGTCCACCGGCATGATGGCCCATTCGCGGTTGGCAACCAACGAAGAAACTAGGATGAACTCCGTATTCGGTGAATCGGCGCGGATAGCATCCATGATTGCTTGGATGTCTGCCTTGTAGCCGGCTGGATCGTGGCGAAACGCGTCGTTAGCGCCGAACGCAATAAGCACGAGGTCGGGTTGGTCAAGCCCGATCCGCAGGTTATTGACCTGCTGGAGACCTTGGGTAGCAATCCAGCCAGCTATGGCAAAGTTGCGGTACGAGCCCACCGAAGGACGCGGCGCATGAAAAGCTGTTTCCAACCCACCCGCAACTAGCTCTCCGTAGGGAGGCTGAAACGGCGGGGTAACAACCCACTTCGAGGCATTGTAACCCTGCGATATGCTGTCGCCGAGTATGAACATTTTGATTTGTTGCTGGGCCTGCAGCTTGGCTGTGGTTTTCGGGAGGATTTCGCCTGCATATTGTGGAATGTAGCCTGTCCATTGACCCGGCGTGAGGGTATATGTGACCTCGGCTTGCAGCGAGGGATAGAACGAGCCCTCCCCAAACAGAATCCCGCGGGTGGGGTCGCCAGTTTTTGTGATGAAAGGAACCGTTGCGTCTCCCGCAGTGAGCAACGGATATAGCTGGTCGAAGGTTTTGAACGGAATTCGGCTGGAGGGTGGCAGGTACAGGGTCCCTGTGCGCTCATCTACGAGATAGTCTCGTCCAGGTTCGTATGTGATCTCATGAGACATGCTCGTTACGCGGAGGACCTGGTTCGGAAGAAATAGCAACTTGGCCTGCGGCCAGTTCTTCTCCGGTGAACCTTGCGATTTGTCACTGACCACTGCCGGCTGAAAAAAGAAAACGGATTCATGCATCTCGTTCGTGCGCCAGAACGGGTCGAGGCCGCGCCTGAAATAATCGTCTACTGGGGAAGTCTTTTGCGCCTGCGCCGGCAGGGCCAGCATCCCAATCATCAACAACAGAAACACCCATGCATAACTCTTTACTGCTCGCGTCATCTCAACCTCCTGATCTAAGCAGGGCTAACGACAAGCATCGACGTCCGAATTGCTGCCGTACGCAGAGAAGGTTCCCCTCTTGCAGTCCGCCGCAGTCGCACCGAGCAGGGCAAGGACCGGCTGCAGCAGTGCTACCGCAGGCTGATCGCCATCACGGCGCGCGTGGTCGGGCAACGCGGTGCCCCAGATGTAGTTGAAGGTTGAAGGCGGCGGTTTCCAACTACGCGCGGGACACCGCCTCGGGCAAGCCAAGCGCTTCGTGCGCGAGGTGACGGCCGGCGTCAAGCGCAGTGCGCGCCTGCTGTACCAAATGGCCATCGAGAGGTATCTCTAATAGGCTGATCCTGCCCTCGCAGTCGGTTCGCCACTTCTGCGCGTTGCGGAACCAGCGTTTCTCCTGCAGCTTCTTCGGAATGGCGTTTACACCGTCCTGCGGTCGCCAGGGCCTCCTGATAGAGCAAGTTGCCCACTACCCTGTGCGCCGCAGTAGAAGGATGTGAGTCGTGGTAGTAAAAGTAAGTGTTGGGCGTTGCACACGGAGTGGGGTCCTGGCCAAAGATCGCTCGTCCAGCACACCGGTCCGTGATATTGGTAAATCCATACCTGGCTGGATCAGTCAAAATCGCGTCGTAAAAGCTGCCCCATCTGCTGAGGTATATGTTGCTGCCGGGAAGTTGCGCCTCAAGTTCTAGAACCAACGTGCTGTACGCAGGATTAAGGCGCGCTGCGACCGCCGAGAAAGCGGGAATTAGGGTTGGCAAAGAGGCGAGCGCGAAATTACGCGCACCTAGAGCGTAAAGCGTGTGGAACTGTGAGGTCAGGTTGGCTACGGTGATTGCGTTAGTCAGATTTCCATCATTCAGCCCTCCAGCAATGAAAAATAGCGTTCTGGCTGGATCGAATGACACAGTCCCGCTCGTAACGAGCTTTTCGAAATCCGCCACCTGGTTCAGCATTCCGTAGCCAAGGAACACCCCTGCAAAATGGATGCCCGGACTAGCACCGGTCTGAGCACCACTAACGGCGAAGTCCAGGCCCTTGCCAGCCGCATCAGGCGCACCAGCGTAAGTAAAGGGAATTCCAAGGTCAGCTGCTAGATAAGCGACTGACGTAGGACCGTTACCATCGACATATCCAGCGCCGATGTCAGAGTAACTGTCACCGAATACAAACAGGCTTGTATACGGTCCTTCACCTGCCTCCGGATCCGCGGCGCAGGCTGGGGAGCCTGTCGCCAGACCGGCCAGCGCGAGCAGCGCCGCGGCGGAAACGTGCAACAGAAATCCAGGCAATCGGATGTTCATCTGAGCGCCTTCTTGCATCGTTCTCAGTTCCGATTGATCATCTTATGAGCGTAGTTGGGTGTCAATCGCGCCAGGACGCTGGGTGTGAGCCACGCATAGGTGAATTTGCAGCGGATCAAGGATTTCAATCTTTCGGACCCTCTCGTTGAGGCGAAGCTGTGCGAGAGCTATGGACCGTATTCCCATGGGGGAACCGGTGATTTCGCCCAAAGGTTTGGATCTGACGACTGTCCCAGCCCCTCATACAACCTGGCGACCTCGGCAACCTCGTGCGCCGCGTTAATTAGGGCTTCGCGGGTGAGCGCCGCGAGGAACTTCTCTGGCCTGTTGTTCTCTGGTGCCTCGCCAGATCGGCGAAGATCTTTCGGTACCGTCCTACCCGCGTCGGGGAGTGACAAATGCCCAGCGTTTCGAGCCAGGCGCAAGCATCGTCGAGGCGAGCCGACGCGTCAATGAAGGTCTGCGACGAATAGGGCGGAGGCAAGGAGCGGGACACGCGACGTTCCGTTTTCTCATTTACGAGGTCGTGGGAACAGCGCGACGCCTCCTGCGATCCACGGCGGCCCGTAGCCCGAGGCGGCTCCGATCCTCCTCGAAGCCAACAAATTTGTGTCCCCACCCTGTGACCCCACCAGGCGCCGATTTTGGCGTCTCCAGTGGGTTCCGGACGCCGGCAGTCAGAGGGAATCCTCTCTGCACAATAGCCCGGCACTGGCTTTTGAGGCCGGCGCGTCTACCGATTCGTTGATCTGCTGCTCATCGGTCAGCGTAACGTCAGACCCTTCTACAATTCAAAACTGCTCAGAGGGAAGTATCTCGCTGAAACTGGCTGGAATCCTCTACAATGAGTTGCGTAAGTCTTTGATTCTATTTATTTGAACGCAAGATTCGTAAGCAGCCGTTTGCAGAATTCTTCGCGGCGTAGAAGTCGGATCCACTGCTTGCGGACGCGTACGTGGGACTGATTGGATGACTGCTTTCGAGACGCTGAAGCGTCCCCTTTCTTTTCCTCTGCCTGAAATTCCGCTCTGGGGGTCGTTCTGCACCGGTCGACGTGGCAAGCGGATTTACGAATAGGAGTCGCTGACGCGCGAGGCGGTAGGTAGAGCGCACCGCCGATCGACCGGCTACCGGCTGGCGCGGCCTAGATCAGCCACCTTGTCCTCCGGTTTGAAACCGAAGTTCGGCAGCAGCTTGTCCACCGTGTTCGCCAGCGTCTTGTCGCACAGGTGCGCGTAGTGACGCGCTGTGATTCGCGT